>OHKI01000373.1_pt1 | contig 19085 bp, 12 predicted proteins | sample 1568771 | NCBI WGS metagenome assembly OHKI01 (sample SAMEA3879540, study PRJEB24766) | human gut metagenome | biome: human-associated habitat; feature: feces | place: USA | collected 1985/1987 | reverse complement strand
CTGTTCTTTGTGGTGGGAGTCGTAAAGACCTGCGGCTCCTTTGCCGAGCTGAAAAGGCCGGAGCACGCAGTGAAGCTGTTCGTCCGTTTTGCGATTGCTAAAGGCCTGATTACCTACGGCATGGAGCTGATGATGGCAATTTTGGAGATTATCCAGGGCGTGGTCAGTACGATCATGAATTCTGCCGGCTTTGGAAGCCCTCAGGCAACGGTGCTGCCGCAGGAGATTGTCACAGCGGTGGAGGACTGCGGATTTTTTGAGTCTATCCCCTTGTGGGCGGTGACGCTGATCGGCGGCCTGTTCATTTGGGTGCTGTCCTTCGTGATGATTCTGAGTGTATATGGCCGCTTTTTCAAAATGTATATGTACACCGCACTTGCGCCTGTTCCGCTTTCCGCCTTTGCCGGAGAGCCTACGCAGAACATCGGAAAGAGCTTCCTAAAAAGCTATGCGTCGGTGTGCCTGGAGGGTGCAATCATCGTCTTGGCCTGCATCATCTTCTCGGTGTTTGCCTCCAGCCCTCCGGTTGTCGATCCGGACGCAGCAGCAGCCTCTATGGTGTGGAGCTACATCGGCGAGCTGATTTTCAATATGCTCATTTTGGTCGGCGCAGTGAAGATGGCAGACAGGCTTGTGAAGGAGATGATGGGCATCTGAGATGGCAAAGCGTGTACTGAATCAATGGCGCGGATATACCGCGGCTGATTGCGATTGCAAATATTGTCTCTATTACGGCGGCAGAAAGAAAGGCGAAGTAAATTGCCTTGCAGAGGAATGTGTCTGCAAGGAGGAACTTCAGGAGGCTCTGCGCCGGGAAAGGAATGAAAATGGAGGTCAAAATCAATAGAGAGATTCGGAACTATACCGAGTCCATGTTTTTCGGACTGTCCCTCAGACAGTTCGTTTTTTCTTTACTGGCTGTTGGCGTTGCGGTGCTTTTGTACTTTGTTTTGAAGCCCTATGTGGGAACCGAGACAGTTTCGTGGATGTGCATCCTCGGTGCTGCACCCTTTGCGGCAATGGGCTTTGTGAACTACAACGGCATGACCGCAGAGCAATTTGTGTGGGCTTGGCTCCGCAGCGAAATGCTGGAGCCCAAGCAGATCAAGTTCGAGCCGGTGAATATCTACTACGAGGCGTTGAAGGACGCTATCGATGAACGCAAAAAGGAGGTTTCCAAGCACAATGATTAAGAGCATCAAAGCGATCCTCGCACAGGACAAGGAGAAGTTTAAGGTTCCGAGAAAGGTGCAGAATCTTATTCCAATCAAGAACATCTGGCCGGATGGCATTTTTAAGGTTGGGAATAAGTTCTCTAAGTCCTTCCGATTCTCGGACATCAACTATCTGGTGGCAAGCCGCGAGGACAAAGAGAGCATGTTTCTGACATACTCGGGGCTTCTGAACAGCCTGGACAGCGGAGCTACCACGAAGATCACCATCAATAACCACAGACTGAACAGGTCGGATTTTGAGGAATCCATCCTGATGCCCATGAAGCAGGACGGGCTGGATGAGTACCGCAAGGAGTATAATGACATGCTCCTGGACAAGGCGACGGGAGCAAACGGCATTACGCAGGAAAAGTATATTACCATCACCGTGGCCAAGAAGGACATTGAGGAAGCACGGGCATATTTTGCGAGAATTGGAGCGGATTTGACCGCTCATTTCGCCAATCTGGGTTCCAAGTGTGTGCCCCTGAACGCCGTTGAGCGGCTGCGCATTCTCCACGACTTTTATCGCCCCGGTGATGAGGCGGCATTCTCGTTTGATATGAACCGGAAGGCGCGTCTGGGGCATGATTTCCGTGACTACATCTGCCCGGACAGCATAGAGCGTACTGCGGATCATATCAAGCTGGGCGAGAAATATGCCAGAGTGCTTTTCCTCAAGGACTACGCCAGCTATATCAAGGACAGCATGTTCTCGGAGCTGACCGAGCTAAACCGCAATCTCATGCTCTCCATTGATGTGATTCCCATTCCCACCGATGAAGCCGTCCGTGAAGTGGAGCGCCTCTTGCTGGGCGTGGAAACGAATATCACCGGCTGGCAGAGAAGGCAGAATCAGAACAACAACTTCTCCGCTGTGGTTCCCTACGACATGGAGCTTCAGCGCAAGGAATCCAAGGAGTTTTTGGACGACCTGACTACCCGTGACCAGCGCATGATGTTTGCGGTGGTCACAATGGTAATTACCGCAGACACCAAGGAGCAGCTGGATCTGGATACGGAAACGGTGCTGTCTACGGCGAGAAAGCACATGTGCCAGATGGCGACGCTGAAATATCAGCAGACGGATGGGCTGAATACGGTGCTCCCCATCGGTACGAGAAAAATCAATGCGTTCCGAACGCTCACGACAGAAAGCCTTGCGGTGCTGATGCCTTTCAAGGTGCAGGAGATCATGGATAAGGGCGGTATTTACTTCGGCGAAAATGCCATTTCCCACAATCTCATCATGTGCAACAAGGCAAATCTTCTGAACCAGTCCGCTTTTCTGCTCGGTGTTCCCGGTTCCGGCAAGTCATTCTCGGCAAAGGAGCTGATCACCTTCCTCATTCTGAACACCAACGATGATATTCTGATCTGTGACCCCGAGGGAGAATACGCGCCGCTTATTGAAGCCATGGGCGGTCTCGGCTCAGTGATCCGCGTCTCTGCCGGCGGCAGAGACAGGCTCAACGCCATGTACATGGTGGACGGGTACGGTGAAAACAACCCCATTGTCGTAAAGTCCGAGTTCATTATGTCTCTGATCGAGCAGATCGACAAGAAGGGCGTCGGCCCGCAGCACAAGTCTATTATCGACCGCTGCATCACCAATGTGTACCGCAATGCGGCGGACACCGGGACGATTCCCACTCTCTGCACCCTACGCGATATGCTGCTGGAGCAGCCTGAGCCTGAAGCGAAGCAGATCGCGCTGTCCCTTGAGCTCTATACCACCGGTTCTCTGGACATCTTTGGCAAGCAGTCCAATGTGGACCTCGACAAGCGTGTCGTGGTGTTCGACATTCACGGTCTCGGTTCCCAACTCAAGCCCACCGGCCTGCTGGTGATCACGGACACCATGCTCAACCGCGTGACGCTGAACTGGAAGAAGGGCAAGCGCACCCATGTCTTTATTGACGAGTTCCATGTGGTGTTCGAGAACGAGTTCTCGGCGCAGTTCTTCAACTCTGCATGGCGGCAGTTCCGTAAGCGCAACGCCTACCCCACGGCAATTACGCAGAATGTGGAGTATCTGCTGGATTCTGTTCAGGCCAGCACCATGCTTTCCAACTCGGAATTTGTGGTCATGCTGAATCAGGCTGCCTCCGACAGAGGCCAGCTTGCCAAGCTCCTGAACATCTCCAATGAGCAGATGAGCTATATCACCAATGCCGACGCCGGCTGCGGACTGATTAAATACGGCTCTGCGCTGGTACCCTTTATCAATCGATTCCCGCAGGATACCAAGCTCTATCAGCTTATGACCACGCGCCCCGGCGAGGGCAAATTTGCAAGAGGACGGGATTAACCCCGTCCTCCATTCTTTTGGGAGGAATACAAAATGAAAAAGAAAGCCCTTGGAATCATCATCGTTTCCGTACTCGGCGCGGCAGCGATCTTCTGCAGCGCCATGTTTACGCATCAGTATCTGGATGCCAAGAACAGCAAGGCAGCATTTGACGATCTGACAAATCTGATTGCGGAAATCGACGAGCCGCAGAAGGACACCGAAGCGGAGGAATCCGGCCTGAGCGAAGAAGAATTGGCGGCGGCAGAGGCGGCGCTGGCCCACGAAAAGTATGATGCACTGTTTGCGCAGAACAACGACTTTATCGGATGGATCAGAATTGATGGTACGAATGTCAATTACCCCGTCATGCAGACTCCGAACAAGCCGGACTTCTATCTGAAGCGCAGCTTTGATAAATCATACAGCGACTACGGTGTTCCGTACATCGACGAGGCCTGTATGACCGGGATTAGTAACAACCTTGTGATTTACGGCCATCACATGAATGACGGCTCGATGTTTGCCGACCTCTGCAAATACACCGACGCCGATTTCTGCAAAGAGCATCCAACGATTGCCTTTGACACGCTCTCCAGTCTCGGAAAATATGAGGTCATTGCCGCTTTCAAATTCAATACGAACCGTGAGACCTTCAAGTACAACGAGTACACGCTGATGGATGAGGCGCAGTTTGCCGAGTTCATGGAGAATGTCCGCGCAAGACAACTCTATGACACGGGCGTTACTGCCGAATACGGAGATCAGCTTTTGACCCTTTCCACCTGCGAATATACCTATCCCAACGGTCGCTTCGTTGTCGTAGCGAAGAAGGTGTGACTTGTCTGCTCTGAAGGGAGGCGATGGCTTTGGGCAGGATAAAAACAAGAGAGAGCGTTAAGGATGTCAAGATTCTTGACAAGGCAGCGGTTGTCTCCGAGCGCATGAAGACGGCGCTCGTCCGCTCCAAGGATCAGGCGGAAAACCTGATGGACGATGGGCAGATTTCCCCCTCCGAATACGCGGAGGACAAAATCCGCTATGCCGCTGAGGATGTGACCGATCAGGTTTGGCACGAGGTCTCCGGCCAAACGAAAAAAGCCATTGAAAGAGGCGAGGAGGCACACCGGGAGCACCACAACGAAAAGCGCATCCACAAAAATGAAGAACGGGTTCGCCGCTATGAGGAGGAGCTGCGTAGGGGCGCGCCAAGTAGAACACCGCGAGAGGAGGCTGCACGGCAGGCAGCGCAGCAAAATACGGAGGCCACACGGACAAGCATCCGGAGCAGACGAAACCAGACCATCAAATCTGCGGAGCGTACTGAACGCACCATCAAGCAGTCTGTTCGTTCTGCCGGGAAACAGACCGTAAAAGCCGGTGCAAAGGGAACGGTAAAGTCAACGGAGAGGGCCGTAAAGACTGCGGAGAAAACCTCCAAGGCTGCTATCAAAACTGCAGAGGCAACAGCGAAGGCAACGCAAAAGGCAGCGGCTGCGGCTGCAAAGGCTGCACAGAAAGCGGCGGAGATTGCCCACCAGACTGCCATACCCCGAAGCAGGGCATACCGGACTACACCTACAAGGAGGGAGAGAGCTTATGAAAAACGAACTGGAAGCTGTTTTTACGAAACTGACGACGGTCACGCTGGAGCAGGAGGACTACACCGGAGAGGACGGGCTGCTGCACTGCGGCAAGTGCTGTACCCCGAAGGAAGCCTACCACACGGAGGAAGCGAGGGCATTGACCGGGTATGACAAACGCCCGTCGGAGTGCGACTGCCAGCGGGCGAAGCGTTTGGAGCGTGAAGCCGCCGAGCAGCGCAGAAAGCACCTTCAAACCGTGGATGATTTGAAAAACAGGGGCTTTACCGACCCGAAAATGCGGAAATGGACGTTTGAAAACGACAACGGCAGGAATCCGCAGATGGACAAGGCCCGATTCTATGCGGACAACTGGGAAGCCATGCGGGATGAGAATATCGGCTACCTGTTCTGGGGCAGCGTCGGCACGGGCAAGAGCTACCTTGCCGCCTGTATCGCCAACGCACTCATGGAACAGGAGATCCCCGTCCGCATGACCAACTTTGCCGCCGTGCTGAACGACCTGAACAGCCGCATTGAGGGAAGAAACGAGTACATTTCCCGCCTTTGCCGCTACCCGCTGCTGATCATTGACGACTTCGGCATGGAGCGCGGCACGGAATACGGGCTGGAACAGGTCTACAACGTCATTGACAGCCGCTGCCGCAGCGGCAAGCCTTTGATCGTGACCACCAATCTGAGCCTTGCCGAGCTGCAAAACCCGCAGGACACGCCCCACGCCCGCATCTATGACAGGCTGCTGGAAATGTGCTGCCCCGTCTGCGTATCGGGCGAGAACTTCCGCAGGGAAAACGCCGCGCAGAAAATGGACAGGCTGAAAACGCTGATGCAAGGAAAGGAGCGCCGATGAACGAGAGCAGGAACAACGAACCCCGCCGCCCGGACTGCGTGACCGAGGTGCGCATGGGCAACACCGTCCTTGTGGTGTCCGGCTACTTCAAGAAGGACGCTGCCGCCACCGCAGCCGACAAGATGATGAAGGTGCTGGCAGCGGAGGCCACCATCAGAGCAGACGATAAGCCCGCATTGGAAAAATCGTCATAATGACGGGTCGTAAAGAAGCGAAATTTACAATTACCCGCTATACAGGCCGCCGCCCCGTGTGGTATGATATTCATACGGAATCGCGGGGCGGCTGTCGGAAACGGAGGATTTTATGTTAAGACAAGCCACCTACACTACCCCTGTTACTGCCCTTTACGCAAGATTGAGCAAGGACGATGAACAGCAAGGCCCGAGCCTGTCCATTGAGAATCAAAAGCGCATCCTTGAAACCTTTGCACGGGATAATGGATTTTTGAACTGCCGCTTTTTCGTGGACGACGGATGGAGCGGGGCGAATTTTCAAAGACCCGGCTTCATGGAGATGATGGACTGCGTGGAAAGCGGAGAGGTCAAATGCGTGATCACCAAAGACCTGTCGAGAATGGGCAGAAACTACTTGCAGGTCGGCATGTTCACCGAGATCACCTTCCCCAAGAAGGGCGTGCGCTTCATCGCCATCAACGACGGAGTAGACAGCGCACAGGGCGAGAACGACCTAACGCCGCTAAAGAATTTATTTAAGAACATCTCCCATTCGGGAAAGGTAAGTAATGATTTCTCCCTTTTCAGACGGTTTTGCTGTATCAATCGCTGTTTTCGTTGTTCCTGCGGTAAGTTTTCCATAGTTCATGGAGTGCAAGCTGCCATTGGATTCCAGGCGGTAGCCATAGGTGAAAAAGGGGATCTACCCGAAACGCATCCGGTTCAGCCGCGGACTGAATCCAAACGCCCTTGCCGCTTAACTCGCGCAAAGCCTGCATCCAAAGGATCGGATCGCGCGCTATCCGTGTAAGATCGGCAACAAGGAGGATGTCCGCCTTTTGCTCCACCGCCTTCTGACAAGCCCTTTTCCAGCCGTCGCGGTCAAGCGAAGTTCCTTTTTCATACTCGCTGACTTTTCCCACAATTTCATAACCCAGCCGCTCGGCCTGCTCATGCAGCCGGGCGCTTTGTGCTTCCAGCGTGTGGTCGCCGTCAAGCTGCGCCTGTGTCGCTACCCGGCAATATACTACCACACGCTTGCTTTTATTGCTATCCATGATCTGACCTCCATTCAGATATTGCCGACAAAGCGGTAATAGATTTTGATGTCACGGACGTTTTTTCCGTCAACAACGGTTTTTTCTCCGACCTCAATGCGGTCGATCAGCTCGTCCACCGTTTCACGGTCAAGCTCCCGAATATGCAGGTGCTTTCGGACGACTGCCGCCCAGCTTTGAATGTCTGCGGCGCTCTGCTCATACTCCCTGACTTCCGCAAGAAGCGTATCCAGCCGGTCGGTTCGCTGGCGACGCTCCTGCTCGGTCTTTTCAAGCAGTACAGCGAAGGACGCTGCGCTGATGCTGCCGCAAACCTTGTCCTCATAGAGCTTGGCGGTCATTTGCTCCAGCTCATAGACGCGGCGGCGCAGCTTCCCAATCTCCTGCCGGACGCTTTCCAGACGTTCTGCGTCTGCGGCGGTGCGCTGCGCTTGCAGCCTGTCCAGCATGGCAGCTTCGTCCAGTTCCAGCGCCTCGGCATGGGCGCGAATCTCGCTCAATACAAGCTCCGTCAGCGTCATCTCATAGATGGTGTGCCGGGAACACGCGCCGTAGCCGGAGGCCGTATAACGGGAGCAGAAATAGGAAACGTACTTTTTGGACGTGCCGTTCTTGCGGCGCTGCGTCTCCCGGTTGCCCTGAAGGGGGGCTTTGCAGTCGGCGCAGACGAGCTTGCCGGTGAACAGGAAGGGCTTCGGCGGCGCGTTGTCCGCCGAGAGCAGCGTCCTTTCCCGGTTGATGGCCTGCACTTCATCCCATACCTCCGGCGAGATGATGGCTTCATGCAGAGCCTCATGCCGTATCCACTCGGATTCCGGCTTATAGATCATGGTGTCGTCCTTATAGGAGCGCGAGCCGGTCTGATTCTGAATAAGATTTCCGGTGTAGACTTCGTTTGTCAGTATGTTCTTCACCGTGGCGTACATCCAAAGGTTCGCGTACTTGCAGGAGCCGTTGCCGTACAGCTTTGCCCAATACCAGCGTGGGGACAAAATGCCCTCGCTGTTCAGCACGGCGGCGATCTTGCCGTAGGCCATGCCTGCCCGCCGCAGCTCAAACATCCGGCGCACCACGGCGGCTGCTTCCTCGTCAATCACCAGCCGATGTCTGTCCTCCTCGCTCTTGCGGTAGCCGTAGGGCGCGTAGGCGGCGATATACTGGCCGCTGCGCATTTTGGCGTGAAGGACAGATTTTACCTTATTGGAGAGGTCTTTCAAATGGTAGTCGTTCATCAGACTGCGGAAGTGCAGCATATCTGTGTTGTCGCCCTCGGTGTCGAGGCAGTCAAGGACGGATACGAAGCGGCAGCCCAACGAGGGGAAAATAACGTCGGTATAGCGCCCGACCTCCACAAAATCACGGCCCAGCCGTGATAGGTCTTTCACAAGGATCAGGTTGATAAGGCCGTGCCGCGCGTCCTCCAGCATCTCCAGAAATCCGGGACGCTGAAAATTTCCACCGCTATAACCATCGTCGCGGTAGGACTTGACCTCCGTCCAGCCGTTGAGCATTACGAATTTGGAAAGCAGTTCATATTGATTCTCGATGCTGACGGATTCATCAGCAGGGATATAGTTTTTCGCCTTGGCGGAGTTGGAGGCGTCGTCCACGCTCAACCGGCAATAGATGCCGACCTTATATAGCTTTTTCATACGCTTCCAGCCTCTCCTGTGCCAGCGCGTCGTCCACGCTGCCGACGTAGCGGTAGACCACCTTGACGTCGCAGATGCGCTGTCCGTTGACCTTCCGCGCCTCGCCCACCTCGATGCGGTCCACCAGCTCAAAGAGGATGCTTTCGTCCAGCGCCGTGATCTCGGTGTAGCGGCGGATGACCTCCATCCAGCGGTTTGCGTCCTGCCGGTTCTCAAGCTGCGCTCTGACCTTCTGCTCCAGCTCCGGGATGGCGGCGGCTTTTTCCGCCCGTTCGGTTTCGTATTTCCGCATGAGCGTCTGAAAGACCGTCTGGGGGATGGTGCCGGTGCATTTGTCCTCATAGAGATTCTGCATCAGCCGTTCCAGCTCCGTCATACGCGCCGCTGCCGCTTTCAGCTCCTGCTCATAGGAGATGACGCGGCTGCGGCTTTCCTTTTCCTTCATACGGCTGATCTGCTCGGCAAGGCGCTCGCCGTCGCACTCGACGAAGCGCGCCTTTTCCCGGATGTCCGTCAGCACCAGCTCCTCCAGCACATTCTCATAGATGGAGTGGATGGTGCAGGCGCTTTTGCCGCTTCTGGCATAGTTGCCGCAGATAAAGGAGCTGTACCGCCCCGGCGTTCCGTCCTTATAGGTGAAGCGCTCGATGTGGTTGCGCATCTTGAAGCCGCAGTCTGCGCAGTAGACAAGGCCGGTGAAGATGCTGCGGATGCCGTCCGTGGGCGGCGTCTTGCGCACCTTCTTTTTGTCGATGCTGACCACGGTATCCCATATCTCGCGGGAGATGATGGGCTCGTGGGTTCCCTCCACCCGTATCCATTCCTCCTCCGGCTTGTTGATGAGCTTGCGGGACTTATAGGAAAGTGTGCCGGTTTTGCCCTGCACCATGTTCCCGATGTAGACCTCACTGCGGATGAGGGCTTTGACGGTGGTTTCCGCCCACTTGTGGTTGACGTTGCGCGGGTCGCTGCGCCCCTTGCGCTGATAGTAGAGCGCACCGGGCGGCAGAACGCCCTCCTCGTTGAGCGTGACGGCGATGGCGCGGAAGCCTGTGCCGGCGGCGCGCATGGCGAAGATGCGGCGCACGGTAGGGGCGGTCTCCTCGTCGATGACGAGGTGGTGCTTATCCTCCGGGTCGCGCTTGTAGCCGTAGGCGGGGTAGGTTCCCATGAACTTGCCGCTTTCCGCGCAGGCTCTTTTGACCGCCTTGACCTTCTTGGAGGTGTCCCGGCTGTAAAACTCGTTAAATAAGTTCAAAAAGCACATGACGTCGGTGCTGCCGTTGTCACTCATGGTGTCGATGCCGTTGTTCAGCGCGATAAAACGGCAGCCCAGCGAGGGGAACAGGTAGTCCGTGTACTGTCCGAACTCGATGTAGTTACGCCCAAAGCGCGATAGGTCTTTTACCAGAATGAGGTTGATTTTCTTGGCTTTTGCATCTTCGATGAGGCGTTTGACGCCGGGTCTGTCGAAATTCGTACCTGAGTACCCGTCGTCACAGTACACCGCGATCTCGTTCCAGCCCCGCTGACGCACATAGCTTTGCAGCAGGAGCTTCTGATTTTCAATGGATACGGACTCCCCATCGCGCTCATCGTCGTTGCTGAGCCTGCAATAGATGCCTACGTTGTATGTCTTTTCGATCATCTGTATTTTACCTCCCGATTCTCTGCGATTCATACATCCGTGCGGCGTGATGGCTCTCGCAGGTTTTCCCTGCAAGAATATGATACCGGGGATACCATTTTCGCGCAAGGATGCCGCCGCAGGGAGGCTGATTGTCTGTTACGATGCGTGACAGGGCTGTGCGGCCGCGGGAGCGTCCAGCTCTGTCATGGCGCGGCGCACCGCAAGCTGCTCCAGCGTCCTGCCAAGGTCCTTTTCGCCGGAAAACACGCTTGTCACGCGATAGAGGGTCTTGCCGATCCTGACCTCCTTATAAGAGGCGACCGGCTCTTTGGGGATGGCTTGCTTCTGCATAAACGCACCTCCGATTTATCATGTAAGTCCCGCTGCCACGATATGACAGCGGGGCTTGTTCGTATTCGTTCCGGCAGAGCAGCCGCGCCGGAGGGATTGCTGTCATGTTGCATGATACTGCACCGGCGCGGCTGTCTGCGTATGTTGTGTCGTGTAGTTTTGTTCCGCCGTATTTGTCACAGCCCCCGGCGCGAGGCATATATCGCCTCTGGGACCGGTATCAGCCGCCTTTGGCAAGGCTGTCCCATTCCCGCAGCGCCGTGGCTTGTAAGGCTCACGAGCGCCGCAGGAATCCCCCTCAAGTCAGTGGGAGGCCGTAGCTGGGGTTGCGTATCGCCCGCGCTGTCATCGCGCCCGATGCTGCCACGCATCGGGTCAAAGGCCGCGTAGATCGCTCGGACAGCCGCCCGTCCCGAAGGATGGGATGTCTGTCGTCATGGCGGCGCGCCTTTTGTCGCTTGGCTTTTCAGCCGCGCGGGGTCTGTGCTGATACCGGTGTCTATGCGGTTGTCAAGGAGCAGAGGCGAGCGAGAATAATATCCCTCTCATATACCTCAAGAAAAAACGGGCAAAAGTTCGGGGTGTTAGCGAAACTTTTTGAGAAAATTCCTGAGATTTTTCCGTCCGCGTGAAATCGCTTCCGAAACTGTGCTTTTAACAACACCTTCGCTGGCCGCAATTTCAAGTTGGGATCGTCCTTCAACGAAATGAGCAAGAACACGCCGCCGCTGTGCGGGCGTGAGCTGTGCCATTGCTTCTTTCAGCAGCCGTTCCAGTTCCATGCGCTCCAGCGCCTCGTCCGGCTGTTCCGGCAGATTCAGCGCCTCCGCCTCAATGCCGTCGCCGGCGTCCAGTGAATAGAACGCCTTGTTGTCGCGGATGTACTGCGCGTAGTTGATCTGAAGCCGCTTATCTTCTTCAAGGAACGCGGCTACTTCATCGGAAACCTCGATAAAGGCATCCTCGGTGTACCACGGGTAAAGCTCCCGCAGGTTGATCGTTGTCATGTTGTATTCCTCCGTTTGGATGTTTGTGTTCGTGGTTGCGGTTGAATCCAAACGGAGGGCGGCGGGGAGCGGCAGCCCACGGCGAAGAAGTGCCGTGGATGACAAAAGCACCTATAAAGGCTTCAAAACCTTCATAGGTGCTCAATAGGCGCAATGAAACAGCAGAAAGGGCAGGCGGGTGCAGAAAACTGCTTTCATGCCGTATTAGTCCGGTTATGCGATTTGTGCGGCGGCAAGCCGCATCAGCGACACCTCCCGTACTCTTTTGTCATAGACTGATTTCCTTTCTGCTCAAATCGGATAGAAATGGCGAAAGGCGGTTGTTCAAAAGAGCAACCGCCTTTCCTGACGAATGAAACCGAAAAGGGGCGCGGGGCTATTTGCCCGCGCCCCTAAAGGTGAACCTGTTTACTTTTCGATGATTTGCAGCGCTTCTTCCTCACGCCGCCGCCTGATCTGCCATGTGGTCAGCGCAAGGCATCCGGCAAGAGATGTACAGAGGGAGATCCCCCACAAGCCTAACACGCTGCTGTCGCCGGTCTTTGGGATTTGCAGCCGCTTCGGGTCGATCCAGCCCATCAGGCCGCCGGGAGCCTTGCCCTGCACCAGCTCATACTTCTCAATGAAGCGGTGGAGCATGGCGGCGATCTCAGCGCGGGTCGCCGTGCCCTGCGGGTCAAGCAGATTGCCGGATTTTCCCTTCACAAGACCGCTGCCGACCGCCCATTGCATCGCCGTCTTTGCGTAATCCGTGATCTTGTCCGCGTCCTTGAACTTGTCCAGATTTCCCTTGACGGTCAGATCGTAGCCCTTGTAGTCTGCGTAGCGGTAGAAGATGGCTGCAAGCTGTTCGCGGGTGATGGGATCGTCCGGGCCAAATTTGTCTTTGCCGTAGCCCGCAAAGATACCGTTCTCCGCCGTCCATGTGATCGCGTCAGCGTACCACTTTCCGGCCTCCACATCGGTAAAGCTGTTTTTGCCCTTCGGTACGGGGCTGCCCTCCATGCGCCAGAGAATGGTCGCCATCATGCCGCGCGTCGCCGTCCCATGCGGACTGAACAGGGTCTTGCTCGTGCCGAGCATCAGGCCGTTTTCGTAGACGAACATCACATCGCCGTAGAACCAGTCCTTTTCAGAAACATCGGTAAAGGGATTCGCGCCTGTGCCCGGATTTTCGTTCACGCGCCAGCCTGCATACACGGTCATATCCTTCGTCAGATAAACACCGGAAACCTTGTTCATCAGGCTGCGTTCGGTGTACCAGCCGATAAAGGTATGCCCGCGCCAGGTCGGGACGTACTTTGTCAGGTCAATGTAGGTATTGTACGCTTCCCGCACGCTGGGAATATCACTGCCGCCGCCGGTTTCAAAGCGCAGCGTGTAGTAGGTGACGGGCGGATTGTAGCCGCCGCCACCGCCGCCGGTGTCCTTCTCGAAGATGGCCTTGACCTCCACGTTGGCACTCGGCATGGTGAACTTGTCGTCCTTGATGGTCACGCCGCCGCTGATGACCTGCCACTCCTTGAAGTGGTAGCCGGTTTTGGGCGTAGCGGTCAGGATGATTTCTGTGCCGACAACAGCTTTTGCGTGAGAGGCGGAAGCCGTTCCGTTTCCGTCCGTTTTCACGGTGATGGTAAACTCGGTGGGTGCAGGGGGTGCGTCCTTCTCAAAGATTGCTTTGACCTCCACATTGCCGTCCGGCATGGTGAACTTATTGTCCTTGATAGTCACATTGCCGCTGATGACCTGCCACTCCTTGAAGTGGTAGCCCTCTTTGGGCGTGGCGGTCAGGGTGATCTCCGTGCCGGTCGCAGCGGTGGAAGGAGTTGCGGTGCCAGTGCCGTTTCCGTCATTACCGACGGTGACGGTGTAGGTGGTGGGGGTAATAACGCTGTTTTCCCACAGCGCCTTGATTTCGGTATCCCCGAGCACGGTGTAGGAATCGCCTACCTTGTACTCTGTGCCGCCGATCTCCCAAGCCTTGAACTCCTGATCGGCGGGAGCAGTGAAGCCGCACTCGGGCAGGATGTAATTTGTCCCTGCCTTGACGGTAACAGGCTCCATGCTGCCGCTGCCGCCGCCTGCGTTGAAGGTGATCGTACAATCCGCAAGCGGCGCGCCCTTGCCCACAGTGACCTCCGCATCTGTGCCGGCAAAGTGGTTGTTGTCCTCCGCGTAGCGCACGAAGTAATTGCCGGCAGACAGGTTCTCAATCTCCGTGCCGCTGCACACCGTATAGCTGCTTTCGCCTGCCATCCGGTATTCCATTGTTGAATCCACGCCGGTGATTTTTCCGTCGCTGCCACCCTCGGTGGTGGGCGCGACACCGATCAAGCCGTTAGGCGCTTCCTGCGTGGCTTTGCCGATGCTCCACGCCGCGGTCACGGCATCGGTGCTGCCGTCCGCCCATTTGCCGGTCTTGGATGTGACGCGAACGGTGTAATCGCCCGCGTCCGTGGCGGTGTTGCCGGAGATGTCCATTGTGGCGGGATCATAGCCGCTCACGGTCGCGGTATGCACAGAGCCGTTATAGGTATATGTTCCCGTTACGCTGATGTTGGGCTTTGCGGGATCGGTGGGCACGGGAGGCGCGTCCTCCTCGAAGATTGCTTTGACCTCTACATTGCTGTCCGGCATGAGGAACTTATCGTCCTTGATGGTCACATTGCCGCTGATGACCTGCCACTCCTTGAAGTGGTAGCCGGTGTTTGGCGTGGCAGTCAGGGTGATCTCCGTACCGGCCGCAGCCTTTGCGGGAGATGCGGAAGCCGTTCCGTTGCCTCCGCTGGTCACGGTGACGATGAACTCGGTGGGCGCAGGCGCGTCCTTCTCGAAGATAGCCTTGACCTCCACGTTGTCGTTCGGCATGAGGAACTTGTCGTCCTTGATGGTCACGCCGCCGCTGATGACCTCCCACTCCTTGAAGTGATAGCCGGTTTTGGGCGTAGCGGTCAGGCGAATCTCCGTGCCGGCCACGGCTTTTGCATGAGAAGCGGAAGCCGTACCGTTGCCGCCGCTGGTCACGGTGATGGTGAACTCGGTGGGCACAGGCGGTGCGTCCTCCTCGAAGATGGCCTTGACCTCCACGTTGCCCTCCGGCATGGTGAACTTGTCGTCCTTGATCGTCACGCCGCCGCTGATGACCTGCCACTCCTTGAAGTGGTAGCCTCCGTCAGGCGTGGCAGTCAGGGTGATTTCCTCACCGGCAACAGCCTTTGCAGGAGATGCGGAAGCCGTTCCGTTGCCCTCTGTGGTCACGGTGACGGTGTACTCGACAGGGGCGGGAGGCGCGTCCTCCCACAGCGCCTTGACTGTGATGTCAGCGGCAACGGTCACGGGGGCGTTCACCGGATACTCCGTACCGTCTATCTGCCATGCCTTGAACTGCTTTCCTTCGGGCGCAATAAACTCGCACTCCGGCAGATAATACTCGCTGCCGTGCAATACCTTCTTGGCGGGCATTGCGGTGGTGACCTCCTCTGGCAGATCCTCAGGCTCGGAGCCGCCGTTCGCGTCAAACGTGACGGTATGCTCGTTGCGCTTTTCAAACGTTGCGGTTATGGTGACGTTTTCCTCCGGCTGGGCGAAGGTATAGGCATCCTCCCCAACCGCAACGGCGGCAGCGGTGCCGTTGACGGACAGCGTGCTTAGCATATAGCCCTCGTCTGGTGCAATGGAGAGCATGACAAGCTCGTCCTTATAGAACAGCGGCGTGCCGTTCTCGGCGGTTTCTGTGGCATTCACCACCGTGACGCTGCCGTTTGCGCTATCCTCTGTCGTCACCTTGTAGCGCGGCGCGCCTTCCACTGTCACGCTGATCGAGAAATTCTTCTTCCATTCCTCTCCCGGACGCGTGATAACATCAAGCCCCGAGACGCAGCGTGCTCCGGTGCCTTCCAGAATCACCGTGCCGAGGACGGTAAAGGTCTGCTCCCGCGGGGACTGCGGATCATAGTCCTCCGGGATCTCCCACGAAACATCGACAGGTATAAAACCGGTGACGTCAGATGCAAAAATCCCGATGTTGACCTTGGAGAGCTCCTCTTGCAGATCCTGTTCCCTGGAAATACGAATCGGCTGCGCAGGCTGCACATCCCAATAGTCCTTCTCCCGAACAACCTCCAGATAGTTCCACAAAATATCGATGTCATTGTAGTAGGTTTTGTTCCCGCAGGCGTCCTCAATGCAAATGTCGTGATGGAGGCTTACGTCATAATCTGCCGGGATCGTATAACAGCCGTCTTCATCCGGCGTCATAAGTTCAATATTCCCGCCCGGGTATCTCTCGTGCCACACCTTGACGGGCAGCGCGTCCTCTACCCTGAACCGCAGGTCGCCCCAGTATTCCCCATCCGTCTCCAGTTCCTTGTCGGTAGAAAGATTGATGGCCTTCGGCTTTTCGACGTCGGCGATCAGCTTCGGCGTGGAGACATAGGTCGTTCCCTTGAGGTTTTCGGCTTTTGCATAGACATACCAGCTGCCATTTGCGTCATACTCCGCGATGTCTATGGTGGCTGTGGGAATATAGACGATCCAGACGCCCGGTTCCGGCTCCGGATGCTGATATTTCTCCCATGCGATTTTTCCTTGCTTGTCCAGCTCCGCCAGCTCCTCCTGCGTGTAGCATACCGGTGAGCTGAAGTAGTGGCTGGGTATTACATCCGCGTTGATCTGCACAGCCACCGAATAGACGTTCTTATCCGTTTTCCTGCTTACATCCTTGAGATAGTGCGGTTCGGCTGTATCCGCGTTGTATCCAAAGAAGTACTGACTCCGCCCCAGAATAAGCTCGGCCTTCGGATACTCCGTGTTATACTCCAGCACGAGCGTCCGGCTTCTGTCGATCAGACCTACCGTGAAGCGTCCCATTTCTTTGTCATATGGAATTTCCGAATGATCTGCCTTGTCGGTCATTCTTACCGCCGCACCATCCGGCATCTTCATCGTGAGCACCAGATACTCGTTGTGCGCCAGCTCTGCCTCGGCGTATGTCGTCTGCTCATCCGGGCTTACGACTCTCACGCGATGCCGCCGGTAGATCTTCACGGTCGCCGTGGAGGCGTTGCCCGCATTGTCCGTCGCAACGACGGTATATTCCGCTCCCGCGTCATTGTTGCCGCCGTCGGGTGCGGGAAGAGAATAATAGGTGGAGTCGGCCTTCTGCTCCACACCGTTGATGGTCACGGACTTGACGCCGGAGGACGCTTCACCGCTCTTCGCCGGATCGCTCACGGTGAAGGTGTACGCGCCCGGTCTTCCAACGATGACATCCTCAACGGTGTAGCTCTCGCCGTCCGTCAAAACCTCCAGCACCGGCGCCGCCGTGTCCTTTTCCAGCAAATGATCGCACACGGCACAGTGCTTCTCCTGAATGCCCCAGTCGCCGGGGACGTGCTTTCCATTTTGCTTGGACATCTCCGCCGCCGGGTCGCGCGCCTGACAATCCTTATTCCTGCACGCCCAGACGTGGCATGACTGCCGGTTTACCCAGCCGAAATCGTGATTTCCATTGCAGGGGTCGTCGATCACTGTCATTTCCAGCACATTGATCGCCCAGCCGTAGTTCTGTACATACGGAAGTGTCAGCAGCTGCATGTCGATGAGCCCATTCTCATCAGGGATCAGGGTCTCATAAAGGTTCCAGAAGTAAGAATATTCGTCATCGCGGCTGAGGGCGCGCGCCTCCAGCTTCAGCTGCACCAGCTTTCCCTTGTATGAGCCGACCTTTATCCGGTCATTCGTCGCGATTGACGGATCCGCCACGAGCTGCTCCGGTTTGTAAACAATGTCGCCGTAGCCGACAGCCGCCGCGTTCGAGCCGTTGCTGCGGTAATTGGTCGACAGATTCAGAGTGGCGTCGGTAAGGGTTATGTCCATTCCGTGGCACCAGCGACCGCCGCCTATCGCCGCTCCGTAGTGTCCTGTCGCCGTCACAACGCCGCCCGTCACCGTGATATTACGGGCGGGGACATACTGCCCGCCGCCGATACCAGCGCCGTTGTAGCCGCCTTTGGCCGTGACCGTGCCGCCGGAGATGTAGATATCGTGAGCGGCGTTGATGCCATTCATGTCCTGCTCCGTTTTCCAACAGCCGCCGCCGATACCAGCGCCACCTTCGCCGCCTTGAGCGCTGACTGTGCCACCATAAATATAGATCTCACTGCCGCGACCCTCATAGCTGCCGCCAATACCGGAAGCAAATCTGTCGCTGGTGGCTTGTATCGTACCGGAGTAGAAATACAGCTTTTCACCGGCACCTCCCTGGCCGCCGCCGATGCCTGCGCCGCCATTGCCGCCGATGGCCGCTATGATGCCGCCCCAGTAGTCAGGATTGCTCTGAGAGCCGAAGTGCATATTCACGCCGTGGCCGTACATATCTCCGTTGTAATAACCGTTGAAAATATTGCGGGTCGCGTAGCTTCCTCCTATGCCCGCCGCTTTGTCGCCGCCCTTGCAGGTCACCGTGGTGCCTGTGCGCGCCAGAACATAAAGCTGACCCTCGCTGCGGTTTTTCTGTATTGCCGCGCGGCCGTCGGCGCCTTGCAGGGAGCTGTTCTTGCCGATGAAATAGATATATGCCGAAGCCTTTTTGTTCAACTCTATGGCCGGCCCCAGGGAGCTGGGGCTCATTTTAATATTTACGCCGTCAATAAATACGTGCGGCGCGGTTTTATCTCCCTTGATGAATATCTTCTTATCCCATGCCCATGTGTCCCTGAGCTTATCGGGAACGGACGAGTAGATATAGTAGCTCCTACTGTCCTTAATGGATATGTCCGATGTCCGGTTGTACACGTCAATGCTCACGTCGTACTTTGGTATGGTATCCATCGGCCCGTCCGCTGCCAATACTGTTGTCGGAAGCATGATCAGCACCATGCAGCATAGAAGCAGGATGCTGAGTATTCGTTTCTTCATTGGCTTTTCTCCTCCTGTTCGTGTCGGTTCGGCTTGTCCGTCCCGTCTTTTTTCTGGTTTTCCCTGATTCTGAGCCGGAAGCACAGCGCGGTGATCGCCGCTGCCGCTGCAAAGGAGACGACGGCCACCAGCACATAGCCGCCCGCGTCCTGCCGCAGCAGCATCGCGCCGAACACGCCCCATGCTTCAGGTTGCCCCGGCCCGACGACCGTGCCCGCCGCCTGCATCAGTGCCGCGAACAGCAGCATACACATAGCGCTCAGTCCATATATGCCGCGCTGCTGCCTCCGGCGGGTGTTTTCCCGCACCCGCTGCTTGACGAGTGCGACCCGTCT
>OHKI01000369.1_pt1 | contig 19172 bp, 20 predicted proteins | sample 1568771 | NCBI WGS metagenome assembly OHKI01 (sample SAMEA3879540, study PRJEB24766) | human gut metagenome | biome: human-associated habitat; feature: feces | place: USA | collected 1985/1987 | reverse complement strand
CAACGGCTTGTTAGGATATAACTTTTTTGAAATCTCATAAGTAATCAAGAGCATTCGCTGACCATAATGTTTATTACACAAATCAGGATTTACGCCTATTCCAATAAATACCTCTTCTTTTTCCTCCAATATATTGACAAATCCTACCAATATGCTTTTATCCCAAAAACCATAATAATTTTTTTCCCTTTGGGGATTCATGAATCCTATCTGTCGAACTTGCATTTCTTCATAAGAAGGAAGATTATACAAATCGTATTCTCCGCCATATTTCCATGCACATATTTGTCGTTTTGCATCTTCTGATAGATTTCTATATACTAATTCATTCATAACATTTGCCTCGTCGAACTTAAAGTTATCAGTCTGTTTCATCTTTTTTATAGCTTTTATTGGCTCTTCATTAGGATGTGTGGTATAGAAAAACGCTTTGGAATCTCAACTCACAGCAGCAATGTTGAATCAGTCCTGCTCCAGCTTTACCTGCTCACCTGTGTCTGCCTCAAATTCCTCTAGCTGCTTAAGCCAATATTCCTTATCTTTATTTGTTATCGGTCTTATGACTTTACATGGATTTCCTGCCGCTATCACACTATCCGGAATATCCTTTGTGACAACCGACCCTGAGCCTATGACAACATTTGAACCTATGGTCACACCCGGATTGATGACCGTATTGCCACCGATCCATACATTATCGCCTATTGTAACCGGCTTGCCAAGCTCCACACCGGTATTTCTGATCATCGCATCTATCGGATGACATGCACAGTATATATTGACCCTTGGTCCCAGAAATGCATGATCTCCAATGATGACATCACACTGATCCAGAACTATCAGCCCTGTATTTGCATAGAAATAATCTCCCACGTGTATATTGGTTCCATAGTCACAATAAAAAGGTGGCTCTATATAACACTCCTTTCCCATGTGTGCAAATAATTTTCCAAGATATTCTCCGGTTCTTGTCATAGTCTCAGACCTCGAAGCACTGTTGAACTTATCTATCTTTTATTAATACACATAAAGGTACATTCCAAACCAATGCAGCGCAGCCCCCAGCATCACAAAGATATGCCAGATAAAGTGCATCCCCTTGGTGTCCTTCACAAATGGAATCATGCCGAGCGTATAGACAATACCACCGCCCACGATCCATCCCAAAAGCGGCTTGTCATTTCTGAACCAGTCTGGAATGAACATGATGGCGCTCCATCCGATGACGAAGTACAGCGTATAGTGTATCGGTCGGAACCTGCCTGGTCCGAACACACATATGATGGTGATCCCCGCTATGATGAGCGCCCACTGCACACAGAACAACACTATTCCAAGCACATTTTCCCAGTACACAAGGTACATCGGAGCAAATGTTCCGCCTATCAGCAGATATATCGAGGAATAGTCAAATCTTCTCCAGATACGCTTGACTGCTAGCCCGGATTTGTATGAGTGATACAGGCAGCTCATAAGAAACATCAATATCAGTGATATTCCATAAAAACACGATGCCATCACTTTGAGCCCTGTGTCTGACTTCAGGAGAAGAAGGACAAAGCCGGCTATGGCAAGTCCTGCTCCTATTCCATGGGTGACTGCATTTCCCACTTCCTCAAGCACGGTGAGTTTTGGTGGCTCATTCAGTTCCCTGTAGTGCTGCCTTTTTGCTCTTTTTGCCTCTTTCTTCTCTTCTTTTCTTTTCTCTTTGTCCAGCTCAGCTTTCTGCTGTGTACTGCATTGAGAACGAATCCATTATCTGACTCATTCAATATTTTGGCAGAAACTTTTGCAATCCCCTCCCGGTTATAAATGGAAAGACCACATTTTTTTGCAAACAGATCCACAGAAAACGTATGATTCACATCAGTTGCCGTTGTGATGACCGGAATCCCGCCGATCTGCCCTGCAATCTGCTCTGCGAGCTCATTGGCGCCTCCCATATGCCCGGAAAGCAGCGGGATCACAAAAGTCCCTGCCTCGTCTGCCACAACCACCGGACTGTCACTTAGCTTATCCGACACAAATGGTGCGATCATGCGCACTGCAATGCCACAGGCTCCAATTACAACAATGGCATTTTTCTCTGCAAACTGCTGTCTTGTCCAGTCAGATAGCGATAATCCAAGTTTTTTTGCTTCTTCCGTCTTCGTGCCCACAAAAGCCTGTCTGATTTTTTCTGCAAGTTTTGTTCCGTTCTCTGTAAACGTAATGATACTGATATTCATTCTTTTTCCCTTGATTTTTTTATCTTACGAAATTCCGTCTCAAAATCCGGCGCATACAGTCTGGATTTCCCATAATTCTGATGTGCCACAATATCTCCCACGATGATCAGCGCTGTTTTGGTAATGTCATGCGCTTTTGCCGTCTCTTCTAAATGTTCCACCGTACACAGATACGCTTCTTCCTCCGGCCAGGTCGCCTTGTATACAATCGCTGCCGGTGTGTCTTTCCCATACCCGCCTGCGATCAGCCGTCTGCCCAGTTCTCCCAGCATTCCTGTACTTAAATAGATTGCCATGGAAGCATGATGGGCTGCCAGACTTTCGATACTCTCCTTCTGCGGCACTCCGGTCCGTCCTTCCATACGGGTGATGATCAGGGTCTGGGAAACACCGGGCAGGGTATATTCCAGATTTAACGATGCCGCCGCACCAAAGCAGGCACTGACTCCCGGACAGCTCTCATAAGGGATTCCCAGCTCGTCCAGTGCATCCATCTGCTCCCGCACCGCACCATAGATGCTGGGTTCTCCGGTGTGCAGACGCACCAGCATTTTCCCCTGCGCCTGTGCCTCCTGCATGAGCTTAAGCACTTCTTCTAAGGTCAGGTGCGCACTGTTATGGATCTCACAGTCTGCTCTGGCATATTCTAACAGCTCCGGGTTCACCAGCGATCCCGCATAGATGATGACATCCGCCTGTTGCAGCATGTGCATGCCCCGCACCGTGATCAGATCTGCTGCTCCGCTTCCTGCGCCAACAAAGTAAACCATTCCTCCGCCTCCTTACTTTTCGCCAATGCTCCGAAATCATTGGCATACATGATACATTCGATCGCAAGCTTTCCCTGCGCCCGCTTCTCAAGATAAAATAAAATACGCTCCATGGCATAATCCATGACTTCCTGTCTCCTGCCGCACTCATCCAGGATCCGCACGGCTTCCTCTGTGGTGACACAGGACAGGAGCTTTGCAGCATCCACTGCCGCCACACCACATTTTACGGCAAAAGCGGTCAACAGCTCCATCCGGCAGTCACCCTCTCTGGAATGGGTATTCATAATACCGCCCGCCACTTTAATGAGTTTTCCGATATGTCCTGCAAGAAGCAGACGTTTGAAGCCCTCTTCCACCGCCATATCGATCGTCAGACCGATAAAGTTACTGCATTTTACACTTTTATCCAGATCATAGTGATAAGTATTTTTCAAAAAATCCAGTCCGTAGTTGCCCGGAGAGATCACCACGTCTTCTCTTCCCAATGCCCGCTGCTGCCTAAGTTCCACGCGGATCGTATCTAAAATGGCCTGGGTACTCATGGGTTCCACGACACCGCTGGTACCAAGGATCGAAATGCCGCCCACGATGCCAAGTCTCGGATTAAATGTCCGCTCTGCCAGATGTTCGCCCTCCGGCACAGAGATCTCCACTGACAGGCTTCCACAATAATCCAGTACCTGACACACCTGTAATACTTCCCGTTCGATCATCTCTCTTGGGACGTGATTAATAGCTGCATTTCCCACGGGCTGATCCAGTCCCGGTTTCGTCACACGTCCGACACCGAAGCCGCCGTCGATCACGACCCGGGCCAGGGCTTCCTCGCCTGTTTCTTCCGGAAACGAAACTTTCGCGCAAATCAATGCCCCGGTGGTAATATCGGGATCATCCCCACCGTCTTTTTCCACGGCGCAGCTGACCTCCCGCTCCTTACGACAGATCCTAAGGATCTGTGCCGTATAGGGGATGCCTTTGGGTGTTTCTATGGTGATCTTAGTTTTCTCCCTGCCGGTCAACAGCATATAAGCGGCTGCCTTCGCCGCTGCTGCCGCGCAGCTTCCTGTGGTAAATCCGTACCGCATGCCTGCTACCTTTCCTTCCGCAGCTCATACAACAATGCATTGCAGATGGCTGCTGCCACGTTGCTGCCGCCCTTTCTTCCGCGGTTGATGATATAGGGCACCTCCGTCTGAAGGATCAGTTCCTTGGCGGCTTCCACATTCACGAAGCCCACGGGAACCCCGATGACGAATGCCGGACGCCAGTTGCTCTCCTGCATCATCTCGTAAATCTGTATCAGTGCCGTAGGTGCATTTCCCACAGCGAAGATCACCGGCTTTTCCCGTTTTGCTGCCAGTTCCATGCTGATCGCTGCCCGGGTGGTCCTGCGTTCCTTCGCCATTGCTGCCACCTCTGCGTCTGCCATATAGCAATGGGCTTCGCCGCCAAAAGAAGCCAGCACCTTTTTGTTGATCCCTGCCAGTGCCATATTCGTATCCGTCACAATGTCCGCACCGTTTTTTATCAGGTTTTTGGCGATCTCCACTGCATTTTCCGAATAGGTCATCGTCTCCGCATAATCGAAATCCGCACTGGTATGGATCACCCGTCTGGTGATCATATCCTGCTCCGCAGGCAACGTGATTCCCCTCTCTGCCAGTTCCGCCGCAATGATCTCAAAGCTTCGCATCTCGATTTCTTCCGGCAATACATATTCGATGTTCGTTTTATCCATAAATCAGTCTCCCATAGCAAGTTCTCGTAACAGCACTTCATTCTCTTCCTGCTTCTTCACCGCGATCCGGTAATAGCCCTCTCCCAGTCCCCGGAAATTCTCACAGTTGCGGATCAGGATGCCTTTTGCAAGCAATCTGTCATAGATGGGCTGTGTGGTGTAGAGCAGCAGAAAATCCGCTTCTCCGGACACTACCCGGATGCCCAGTGCCTCCAGCCCTTCCCTAAGATACGCCCGCTTGGTTTTCACATATTCCACGGTATCCTGCAGATATTGCTCCGCCTGCCCCGCGCAGACGATGCCCGCTCTCTGGGCGAACACCGACAGATTCCATTCCGGCAGCTGTCTGCGGATTTTCTCCCGAAGCCCCTCATTACTGCACACCAGATATCCCAGACGCACCCCCGGCATGGCAAAGCTTTTCGTAAACGCCCGTACCAGCAACAGATTCTCATACTGGTCTATCTTCCCGAGCAGGGACCTGGGCTGCTCTCTATCAGTCTCACAGAACTCTATAAAACATTCATCCAGTACTACGATGATTCCCTGCTGTCTGCAGTGCTCCAAAAGTTCCAGCAGATATTCCCTGCCCAGCAGCTGCCCTGTGGGATTGTTGGGATTTGCAAGAAACAGCAGATCTGTGTCTGCCGTCAGCGCCTGTAACAATTCCTTCCCCGGGCAAAATGCGGTCTCCTCCGACAGATATGCATATTTTATATGGCTGTCTGCCGCCTTCGCCGCATACTCATATCCGTAAAAGGACGGCACCGGGATCACAATATTTTTCGGCTTAAGTGCATGTACGATCGCCAGAAAAAGTTCTGATGCCCCGTTGCCAAACAGCAGATACTCCTTTGGAATTTCCCTGCCGTTTTGCACCGACAGCATATGACTTACTGTCTCTGTCAGTTCGCCGGCTGCGGCATCGGGATATTCCCCCACATGATCGATAGCCGCTAAAAGTGAAAGCCTTGCCTCCGCCGGCATTCCCAAAGGATTGCCGTTTACCGAAAAATCCAGCTGTATCTGTCTGCTGTATATGTCACCACCATGTATGCTCTGCTGCATCTGTTGTTTCCTCATTTCTTTTCTTGTACCTGTTTTCTTTTTAGAGCTTTCCTTCACAGATTGCCAGCCGCCGTGTTATAACCATCCACAGCCCGCTGCCACCCAGGTCAGGATTCCCAGGCACAACAGCTCACAGATCCATGCCGTCCGGTTCATCAGACGATTGACTCTCCGGATATCCTCATATTCCACCTGCCGTTTCGGATCCCCGATATAGGGTTTCTTCACGACTTTGCCAAAATAACTGGCATCTCCTGCCAACTGTATTCCCAGTGCGCCGGCACATACGGATTCCGTCTGGGCGGAATTGGGACTGGCGTGCTTTCTGCTGTCTCTGCGCCAGATACGCCATGCCTGCCTGCCGTTATAGCTTTTTCCGCTGAGAAATGCCGCCCCGATCATCAAAAATGCGCTGATCCTCGCCGGGAAAAAATTCACCACATCATCCAGCTTCGCCGCCGCCCTTCCAAAGTGCAGATATCTGTCATTTTTATAGCCGACCATAGAATCCATGGTATTGACCGCCTTATATAAAAAACCAAGCACCGGCCCTCCCAGTGCCGTATACAGCATCGGCGCGATCACACCGTCGGAAGTGTTCTCCGCCACAGTCTCGATGGCAGCCTTCGCCACTCCTTCTTCCGTAAGATTCTGGGTATCTCTTCCCACGATCATGGATACCGCCTCTCTGGCAGCCTCCGGATTCCCCGCCTTTAAATGTTTCCATACTTTTCCGCTCTCCACCTGCAGACACCTTGCCGCCAGGATCTGATAGGTCATGACCGCCTCCACCACCATGCCGATCCTCGGATAAAGTGCATATGCTCCCGCCAGGATCAATGCCGTAAACATTCCCGTAAGCAGCAAAACAATTGCCACCAAAAGCTTCCCCTGTCTGCGCTCCGCTGCCTCTCTCTCCGGGGAATCTTCCTGTGGGTTGCCACTGCGCAGTGCTTTTTCTGTCTTCGCGATCAACCAGCCGATTCCCCGGATGGGATGTGGCAGAAAATAGGGATCGCCAAAGATCTGATCCAGTAAAAATCCCGCTCCAAATGCCAGGATATGATATTTCATCTGTTCGTTTCTCCTTTTGTAAGTTCCGATACTGCAGCTTCCGATACTGTAGCTTCCGACAGCGGGCGAAATTCCTTCCACTGCGGGGCTCCTCCGCCTGCCTTAAATGCCAGCCTGCCACTGTAACCCTGTCCGCATTTTACCTGATAGTCAAAATATTCTCCACCGAGGAAATGACCAAGCAGCGCCATGATCGTTCCGCCGTGAACCACCGCGGATGCATTTTGTATCTTGCGATCCCTCTGCCCCGATGCAGCACTTCTCTCCCAGATCCTTTTCATGTGATATACCATTTTTTCGTATCCGGCAACACTTCGGCGGATAAACTCTTCCCTGCTCTCTCCTTCCGGAAACGGCAGGGTACCTCCGCTGTCGATCCATCTCTGATATGCCGGATCTCCGGAAAGTTCCTGATAATTATGTCCCTCAAACGCACCGAAATCCATCTCTGTCCATTCCGGGATACAGATAGGAGTCTGCCCCGGATACAGGATCTGTGCGGTCTCAAGACACCGCTTCATGGGACCGGAAAACAGAACGTCGGCAATTGGGTAAATCCTGTCTGTCACGGATTTTTCCAGTGTCCTGATACCGTCCGGACTTAAAGCTTCGTCCGTTTTCCCAAGATACCGACCCTCTTTATTAGAAAGCGTCGCTCCGTGCCGGATGAGGGTAAGATGAATCTCTATTTGATCTTCTGTCCGATTCCGCATACGACTCTCACCACCTCATCTGCCTGCGCTGCCAGCTGTTCCAGTATTCTTCCGGTGCGCTCTCTGTAAATTCTCTCCTCCGCTTCCATGGGGACGATGCCGTTGCCGATCTCATCACAGATCAGAATGCAGTCCGGATGTTCCTTGCAGAAATGCTCTATCATTGCCTCCGGAGCGGTTCCCTGTCGCAGCTGCTCCCGGATATAGCGGTGCAGATGATTGACGATCACCTGCCCTGCACCTGTCTCTGCGGGCAGTGCCAGTGTTCCGTCCAAAACAGTCACTTCCCGTCCATTCTCACAGTGTACATAACGCTGCTTCACATAATGCAATTTTCCCTGGGCAAATCCGCCAATGATCAATATCATTACATCAGCCTTTCCGCGATTGCTACCGCGACCACCACGCATCCTTCACAAAGCGTCACAAAGTATCCCGCTGTGTCTCCGGTGATGCCGCCAAACTCTTTTTTGCTGCGATAGTAATAATACGCAAAGCTAAGCAGGGCTGCTGCCACGGCGAGCCCTCCCGCCACGACAGATATCCACAGCATAAATAAAATGCAAAGGATTCCCTGTCCGTACAAAGTACTTTTTACCACCCTTTTGTGGGCTTTATCCGCAAACAGATACAGTGTCCCCTCCTGCTTTGCCGAAGGGAAACTCACCACTGCGATACCGCTTAATACTCTGGACAGGAAGCATCCGGCGCCCGTCACAGTAAGCATGCGCAGTGTCGTGATCTCCGAGAATCCTCCCAGAAAAATCAGTCCATACAGTGCAAGCATGATCACCGCAAATGCCCCGATATGAGAGTCCTTCAAGATCTCCAGCTTCCGGTCTCTTGGCTGGTAGGAATGCAGGGCATCACAGGTATCTAAAAAACCGTCCACATGAAAGCCCCCGGTGACCAAAAGCGGTATTGCCGTCCCCACCACAGCATAGCACAGGGTTCCCACCGCGAACCGGTCACAGAACCATTTCCACAGATACCACAAAGCACCGATCACCGCACCCACCCATGGAAAAAAGCAGAGGGCGTACCGCATGTCCTCGTCCTTCCACTGAAACTGTGGCATGGGGATCTTGGAATACATGGAAAACGCTATGAAAAACGATTTGATAATTCGCATGTCTGTTTCCTTTCTATCCCCGGCTGTCCTGCCGGTTCTGTGCTTTTGCTCCTGGTGAGCCGGGTTTGATCCGCTGTGGGATCCCCGCTACGACTTCCACGACCTCGTCCGCCTCCGCGGCAAGTCGTTCGTTGATCCGCCCCAGTGCCTCGATGTATTCCATCGTAGAATCATCGTAGATCATTCCATCCTCAAATACATTATTGGTTACAATGACTAACGGATCCGCCTGTTTTCTTAATCCTTCCATACCTTGCAGAATCTTTGTGATCACCGTCTGACGATCCACAGGCTTTTCCCCGGAAAACATTTCGTTAGCGGTGAGATTTGACATACATTCCAACAATACCGCTCCTGCCGGTTCCATTTGCAAGACCGCCTGCTCCAACTCCGTAGGCTGTTCGATGGTAGTGAAGCCTTTCCCCTGTCGCAGCCTGTGATGCCTGTCCACCTTTGCCTGCATCTCCGCATCCCGGATCTGCATGGTGGCGATATAATATTTTTTCTTATCACCGGCAGCCCGTAGCAGATAATCTTCCGCATAAGCGGATTTTCCGCTGCCACTACCGCCCAGGATCAGTGTCATCATGCTGCTTCTCCATTCGTCTGAATGTTCAGCCGCGCCATGCCCTCAAAAAATCATGCAAGCATGATTTTTGCGCCCGGATATGTTCATGGCTGAACTGTTAACGTCTATATTGTTCTACTTTGATTTCTGAGAAGGTAGCGCTCTGTCCATAAATGCACATTGCCATATCCAGCAGTGTGAACATCATAACGGCTCCGGTTCCTTCTCCCAGTGCCATTCCCGCATGGATCACCGGAGACAGCTGCAAAGCATTTGCCAGCTTCACTGCCGCCGGTTCTTTCCCGAGATGGGAAGGGATCAGATATTCCCGCACACCGGGGAACAGCCGCTCCGCCACCAGGGCCGCTGCCATGCTAATCACGCCATCCAGCACGATGGGCACATGCCACAAAGCTCCGCCGATGCACATACCGGTCAGTCCGGCAATATCCAGTCCTCCGACTGTCTGCAATACCGTGAAGGCATCCGCATGCCACAGATCATAGGTTTCCAAGGCGGTGCGCACCACCTGTTGCTTCCGCGCCAGTCCCTGATCTGTCAGTCCCGCGCCTCTGCCGGTGACTTCCTCTGCCCCACACTGTAATAGGGCGGCTGTCACTGCACTGCTAGTGGTGGTGTTGCCGATTCCCATTTCCCCGGTGGCAAGGATACCGTATCCTTTTTCCTTACACTCCCGTACCAGTCTGGTTCCTGTGGCAATGGCACGGACGGTCTCTTCTTCCGTCATAGCCGGTTCTTTTAAGAAATTTCTTGTTCCGGAGCACACTTTGCAGTTCCATACTCCGGGGATGGATTCCTCACTATTTATCCCGATGTCCACGGGAATGGTCTCGGCACCGATGCTCTGTGCCATCCTGCAGACGGAGGAACCCTTCCTGGCCATGGATTTTGCCACCGCCAGCGTAACCTCCTGCCCGGACTGGGTCACCCCCTCCTCTACAATGCCGTTATCGGCGCAGAAGAGCAGCACACCCTTTTTACGAATATCGATCACTTCCGTACCTAAGATGGCTCCGATCTGTGCCGTGATGGTTTCAAAGCTGCCCATGCCGTCCAGCGGCTTTGCCAGAGTGTCCCAATGCTTTTTCACAAGCTTTCTCACTGCTTCGTCCGGCGGCGTGATCCGGATCTGCGCCAATTTCCGTCCGGTATAGTTATGAAATACGGGCTTCTCTGAGCATTCCATAGATTTCCTCCATACGCAGATATTCCCGCAGGGTATCTGCCAGCTTATCGTATTGTCTTTCCTTAATAGTGCGGTAATCCTCCCAGACGCCGTCCTCCAGAGAGATGCCTTTTTTCCGGGCCAGGGTCTGTATCATACGCCCGGCGATCTCCCCCTTGTCGAACAGACCGTGAATATAGGAACCATAGATTCTGCCGGTGGGATCAGCGATAACCGCTTGTGTGATTTCCGTGTTTCTCGTCGCATCGTCTGCACAGAAAGCGCTCCGATTGCTTCCTGCACTGTTTGCCGGTCTGGCTGCCTTGTCCATTGTACCCTTCGCACCGCTGCCGTCCCTGTTGCAATACACTGTCTGTCCCATATGGATCTCATATCCGGCAAACTTACATCCCGTAAGTCCGGAGAAAATACCCTCCACTGCATCCAGAGTTCCATCTGTCTGGCAGCGATGTTTCTCCTTCTGCAGCACTGTCCGTACCGGAAGCAGTTCCATGCCGCGGATCTGTCCGCCTTCCTCTACACTGTCCGGATCCGCGATCTCACAGCCTAACATCTGATAGCCTCCGCAGATCCCGAAAATGGGAACTTTTCCCGCAGCACGTTTTACCGCTGTCTCCAGTCCGTTCTGCCGCATCCATTTCAGATCTCCCATGGTATTTTTACTGCCGGGGAGAAATATCAGATCCGGCGTCCCCAGCTCTCTTACATTCGTCACATACCGGACACTGACCTCCGGCATCTGCTCAAACACATCAAAATCCGTAAAATTTGAAATTCTGGGATAGTGAATCACCGCCAGATCAATCTTCCCCACATGTTTTGCATCGAAACGGTCCGTCAGACTGTCCTCATCTTCCAGCGTAAGTTCCATATAAGGTACCGTTCCCAGCACCGGCACCTGCCCCCGTTCGGTTAACATCTGAATGCCGGGGTCTAAAATCGTGCTGTCTCCACGGAATTTGTTGATGATCAATCCCTTTACCCGTTCCCGTTCCTCTTCGGTCAGCAGCATCAGGGTTCCCAAAAGCTGTGCGAACACGCCGCCTCTGTCAATGTCTCCCACTAAAAGTACCGGTGCATCCACCATTGCCGCCATTCCCATATTTACGATGTCATTCTGTTTCAGATTGATCTCCGCCGGACTTCCGGCGCCCTCAATGACAATGATATCCGCATAAGTCTCCAGCTTGCGGAAGGCTGCCTTGATATCCGGGATCAGTTCTGTCTTATGGGCAAAATAGTCTCTGGCGGACAGATTTCCCCGTACCTCCCCGTTCACGATGACCTGGGATCCGGTATGGCTGGTGGGCTTTAATAAAATAGGATTCATGCACACCAGCGGTTCGATCCCTGCCGCTTCCGCCTGCATGACCTGTGCCCTGCCCATTTCCAGTCCTTCTTTCGTGATATAGGAATTGAGTGCCATATTCTGTGATTTAAAAGGGGCGACCCGGTAACCGTCCTGCCGGAAGATCCGGCATAGACCCGCCACCAGGAGACTTTTCCCGGCACCGGACATGGTACCCTGTATCATAATAACTTTTGCCATCGTTTTCTCCATCCCACAGATGCTACTGACATCCCGGGAATTTCGTTTCTCTGTTTTCTAACACCCACGCTGTTGCTCCGGGCTTTCTGACTTTTCTATCTGCTTCCCCAGCTGTTCTGCGTACTCTAAAAGCTCTCTCTGATAAGTCTCCAGACTGCCGAAATTCTCCCGACAGCAGATAACGCGGTTACACTTTTCCAACTGTTTCTTCGCTGCCTGTATTTTTTCCTGTGCCACCGGCTCAAAAGGATGCTCTGCGATCACCTCCGCCGCCAAAGCCTTCGCCACGGGATAATCCAGATCATTTTCATGCAGGATCCCGGTGACAAAGGGGATCCCCGCTCTCTGCAGACGCCGGTAAATTTTCCGTCCGCTTCCGGCTCCGGCGATCACGAAGACCTGCGGTGTTCCTTCCGGCGCCGCCAGCTCCATATCACTGCTGCCCTCATCATAGCTTCCCATCCGGATGCCATAGAGTTCGGTGATATAGCCGGCTGTCATGACTTCCTCCGGCGTTCCGATCCGGTCCACCGCCCTGCCGTTCACACACAGGATTCTATCGGAGATCTTCTCCGCCAGTTCCAACTCATGCAAGGACAGGATCACCGTAAGTTCTCTCTCCCTGCACAGCTTTTGCAGGATCGATAAAAATTCCAGTTTATGCCGCACATCCAGGTAAGAAGTCGGCTCGTCCAGGATCAATATCTCCGGCTCCTGACAAATGGCTCTTGCCAACATCACCCGCTGTCTCTGCCCGTCACTGATCCGGTCAAACAAAGAATCCCCAATCTCTGCCACCTGCACCAGTTCCATGGCGTTTTGCACCGCTGCATGATCTTCTGCCCGCAGCACGCCGAAACGCCCTGTGTAGGGGTATCTTCCGGTGGCCACCACATCTTCACAGGTCATCAGTTCCCCCCGCAGACGTTTTGTCATTACCACTGCCATTTTTTTTGACAGTTCTGTCCCGGTGAGTGTCCGCATATCTTCTCCGTCCAGCCGCACCGTTCCCGCGATCAGGGACAGCTGTCTCGCAATACTTTTTAAGATCGTCGATTTTCCGGCACCGTTAGGTCCCAGTAACGTCAGGATCTCTCCCTTCCTGAGTGCGATCTCCACTTCTTCGATCAGAGGCTTTCCATCGTAACCCACGCTTATTTTTTCTGTTGTAATATAATAAGGCTTCTGCGTCTTCATAGGTAAGTTATCCACGCTCCCGTCTGCTTTTGGATACCATGATCCACAATACCACCGGTGCTCCGAAGATTGCCGTCACTGTGCTGATACCAAGCTCTGTGGGTGCCATCCAGGTTCTTGCCAACAGATCACAGAACAGGCAGAACACACTGCCTCCTAAGAAACATGCCGGTATCATGAGTAACGGTTTTGTGGTGCCGAATAATTTCCGGATCAGCTGCGGCACGGCGATCCCCACAAAAGAGATGGGTCCGGCAAATGCCACGATGCATGCCGAAAGTACGCTGGACAACACCACCAGCAGGATCCGCAATGTCCGGATGTTCACTCCCAGATTCTGTGCATACGTCTCACCCAGCTGGTAGGCTTCCAGCGGCTTTGCTAACAGGATCACCATAAGTAAAGTCACTGCCACCACGATACTCATCACTTTCACATTGTCCCAGGTCATTCCGGAAAAGCTTCCTCTTGACCAGTTGTGGAGATTCACGATATCCGCATCCTCCGCAAAAGTCACCACCAATTCCGTAATAGCAGAACAGATGTAGCCGATCATCACACCGCTGATTACCAGCATGGACATGCTGTCTACCTTCCTCGCCATGAGGAGCACGAATCCCATGGACAGCATAGCTCCTAAAAATGCTGCCAGGATCAACAGTCCGGAGCTGACACGGACCGTATTCCCCAGCAAAAATACCATCACCAGTGCCACTACCATTTTCGCTCCGGAAGAAATTCCTAAGACGAAGGGTCCGGCTATGGGGTTGTGGAAAAAGGTCTGAAGCAGATACCCGGCAAGTGCCAGCGCTCCGCCCAGGATCCCCGCCGCCAGTGTCCGGGGAAATCGGATCTCCCACAGAATCCTCGCATTCATGCCTTCTTTGGTTCTTCCCGTAGTCAGTATTTCTGTCAACGGGATCTTCACTGTTCCGATCCCTATATTGCAAAGCAACAGCACGAGAATGCCTGCCGTCAATAGAACAAACGCTATGAGATATCTGATTTTCCTGCGCTGCTGCATATTTTTCTCCTTCTTTTCCTATTCGTATTCCAATCGTATTCTAATCTCATTCTAACGCTCTTATACTTACGCTGTGTTTCTAGGTCTTCCATCTTACTGTAAGAGAAACAGATAACGCAGCTTAGCGGTATCATCGTCCGTCAACACCGTATGCATATCCTGCAATAAATACCCGATCGCCATGGACTGCTGGTACATATCGTTGGTGGTGCAATAGACCTGCCCCTCCTGTACCGCCTTGAAGTCTTTTAGAATATTGCATTTGCCGATCAGTTCGTCCAACGTGGTCACGCCACCGTCGATCGAGCTGTTGTAGATCAGGATGTCTGCGTCCTTAGCCCCGGCATAGAAATCTTCGACCTGCATGTTCAGTGTGGAGCGTCCGCTTCCGCTGTCCTCGAGATCCTCAAAAATGTATCTTCCACCTGCCAGTTCGATCAGCTTCGGAATATAATCCGTGCTCTGCCGTACCTGGATCAATCCGTTGGAAGTCACATAGAAAAATGCTATGGTCTTCCCTGTTTTTTCCCCGCTTTCTACCTCTTCCAGAATCTCTGTCTGCTCCGCAAAGGCTTCTTCTGCCTCCGCTTCCTTTCCGGTCAGGGCTCCGAAAAATTTGACCCATTCCACTTTTCCCAAAGGATGTTTTTCATAGCTGGAATATTCGATCATCACCGGAATATCAAAGCTTTGAAGCATTTCCACCACCTCCGGCGAGTGCGTGATCATCCGGTTCTCGATCGCCAGATCACAGCCTTCGGACACCAGTAATTCATAATCCGGTTTACTGTATTTTCCGGCATAGATCATGTCCCCTGCCGCCATGGCATCCTTTGCTGTCTGAATGTACCAGTTCTCCTGCTTCTGTCCGGAGAACCGGATCTGATCCACAGCATCCACGGATGCGAACATATCCATCACCCCGGATGCCACCAGGTATATATTTTGAAGTGGTTCCTGTAAGATACTGACGTCCTCATCCAGTCCCCTTGGCACCGGCTGTCCCTCCGGCACTAACAGATACCGTTTACTATCGGGAAGCGTTGTCAGCATCTTATAACCATCTTCGTAGTAATCCACCGCAAAATTTTCCGCATATTGCAGCTCCATGCTGCCTGTTTTTACTAATTCTGTCCATTCTTCCTGCGTGGTCTCTGCTGCCTGGGTAATCTCCGATGTTGCTTCCGCCGATGTATCCATAGAAGCAGAAGAAGGACTGCCGCAGCCGCTAAGCCCCAGCAGTCCCATAAGAAGCAGAACATAGATCCATTTTCTTCTATTTCTTCCTGACCTCAAAGTTTTCATGCCTTTCATAGCCTGCAATATTTGAGCCGCAGGCACCAATGTGTATTACTTGCCGCTCTCTGCACTCTCAAGTGTCTCAGAGTGGAAAGTTACGGTGTATTCCACCTCATGAGGTGTGCTCATTGCCACGGTATCACCAATCATGGTAAGGGGTGCATCCAGTGCTTCCACCGGCACTTCAAATACGGAATTGCCTTCCGTATTTACCGGCAGATATTTTTCACCGTTTACCAGCATATAATCATAGTTCGGGCTGCTCCATTCCAGAATCGCCGTTGCCGCTCCGTCAGCTATCGCAAGCTGTGCGGGGGACTGGATACTTGCTCTGCCGCTTCCGCCCTCCATGGTCAGTTCGATGGTGTAGCTGCCGTCTTCTACGGCGCTCAGATCAAAAGTGTCTGCGGCACCCTCTGCCACCGGATCAGATACCTTTACTTTATGGTCATACCATTTTCCCTTGGTACCGATCAGTGCCAGATCGAATTCCTCTCCGATCGCAGGTACGGGAACATCGAAGCCGTAGACTTCTTCCGTCATGCCGTCACTGTAAGTTACGGTATCCGTGGTGGGCTCAAGCAGTACTGCACCATCTTTGGCTGCATCTTCCGCCAGACCCGGATAGAGATTCAGGATCTTCTTGGAGCCTAAGGAAATGTGAATGGTCATAACGCCATCCTTTACCGTCAGTGTTCCCTTGCCGTCACAGGCCTCACTGACATGGAACATGGAGCTGTCCGTGGAAAATTCAGCGGTGTAGACACCATCAGGAAGCTGTGCCTTGTCCTGCGCAATCTCTGTGCTGACAGTTTCCGCCGCTTCCGTGCTCTCTGTCGGTGTTACGGTACTTTCCTGTGCGGCAGCCGTGCTTTCTGCGGATGTCGCATCCGCTGCCTGACCGGCACCACAGCCGCCAAGCAGCAGACAGGCACTCAGTCCGCCCACGATTATGATTTTATTCCTTACTGTCTTTGCTTTCATTGCTTATTTTAATCCTTATTTTATTCCTAATTTTAATTCCTTTTTTAATTCTTATTCTAATTCTTATTTATTTCTCAGCCATTGCTGCTGCGGTATGTGCCACATACAGATCCTGGATAGCCTTGATCCCACCGAGGCCTGCAATCTGGGTATCCACGCTGTCGAACTTACCGGAAGCATTGAACTGGCTTAACCAGGAATCCTCATCCTCGCCTGCCATATCGTTGTTGGCATGGTCACCTGCTACTACCATCAGGGGACGAAGAACCACTTTGGTGTAACCTGCTTCCGCAACAGCCTTGATGACTTCTTCGCAGGCGGTCTCTTCCGGCTCACCTTCTACGGTTCCGATGAATACGTTGGCATAACCGAGGTCGTTCATCTGGGTCTGCATCTGGCTGTAAGACACCTTTGCGGTGTGAGAAGTTCCGTGACCCATGAATACGAATGCCACGCCAGCTTCCTTTGCAGCATCCAGGCTGTCATACCCAGCGGTCTTCACTGCTTCTGCAGTCAGATCTTCCGCTACTGCTTTCTTATCTGCATTGACAACGGTTGCATCGTCTCCCACTTCACCTAACAGGGGCTCAGCGACTTTTACAGATGCAAACTGATCCTTATACGCTTCTACAGCTTCCATCAGCTCGTCATACTCTGCGCCATGCATCAGATGCGTGGGCTGTACTACCAGGTTCTTAACACCGTTTGCCACAGCGCGGTCCAGTGCCTGATCCATGTTGTCGATATGCTCATCATCTCTTGCCTGTATATGGTTGATGATAATCTGTGCGGTAAATGCTCTTCTTACAGACCAGTCGGGATTGGCTGCTGCAATCGCATCCTCGATACCCTTGATATCAGCCACACGGCTGTCGTTAAAGGAAGTACCGAAGCTTACTACCAGAATCTCGTTCTCACCGATCTCATCCTGATTACGGGGATCATCCTTGGAAGCATCTCCGGTATCTCTGCCGAAATAATCGGGATCTGCATTTTCTCCCTCTACCAGTTCCTTCTGTGCGTCGGTCAGTGCATCCCATGCTGCCTTGGCATCTACACACTGCTTATCGGTATTCTCAGTTCTCTCCTGCACATAGATGGCATCGATCATTGCTGCTACTTCATCGGCTGCTGCCTGATCTGCATCTTCGGTGCTTTCGGTAGCTGCTGTTTCCGCTGCCTGGGTGGTCTGAGCCTCAGTGCTTACCTGTACAGTGCTCTCTACGGTCTCCTGGGTATTGCCGCATCCGGTGATGCATACAGCGCCCAGTACGGTTGCCAGTACTACTGCTACGATTCTTCTTTTCATGTTTCCTCCTCTGACAGGTTTTCTGTCTCTTTTGATTTTGGGGCTTGCCCCGGTATTCTTAAATATGTAAGTCAGAAACATGTTTTTCGCAACAAAAACAAAAACCCTTTCCTGTATCAGGTAAAGGGTTTGTACACATAAGAAACGAATGCAAAAAGCTTCTGTCGCTTCTGCATTCCACACGTACAACCAGTTACTCGTGGCTTTGAAACAAATGTTTCTGTACAGCATTCAGGCAGGTCTCCCGGCTTGAAGATCATTGCATCCGCCATCTTCCCGGTCTCCCAGTGATCTATCGGCTTCAGCTCCCTAATTACGGTGACGAGTTCGTGCAGGACTTACACCTGCTTCCCTTTTCACCGGAGCCAGCTACTTACGTGGCTGCTCCGGCACCTGAATACTCCATATTCAATTGTGGCTACTATATCACAGATTTTCTGAAATTGCAATGTCAATCAGTCATCTGTTCCACCGGCTGTCGGGATCAGTATACCTGAAAATTAGAGATTGGCGTCATTCCGGGCATAATTCAGGATCATTTCTTTTAAAATCAGCAGATCACCTGTATAATCCTTGTTGTCCGTTGCTCCCCAGATAAAACCACCTGCGTAATGGGTACACGCTGCCATCATGGTATGCACCGTCACACGCATGAACTGTTCCTCCGGAATATCCGTGCGGAAGGTCTTGTCCTCTTTTGCCTTCGCATACATCATATGAAGTCTTGTGTTGACGGAATTCAGGGATGCGTGGAAATTCGCCAGTTCCTCCTGCCGCACCGTCTGGTGTGTTATATAATTGTTGAAGTTGTCATTATACTGCAGCAGATCCTTATGGTTCTGATACATGCCGATATAACTGTCCAGCGTAAAAATAAATCTTCCAATGGCCGGAATATCGTGTATCGAAGAGATTGGTCTTGCCTCATCCAGCTTGTCCAGATAAGCCTTCCATTTCGATGCGCAGACCGCAATAGCCAGCTCCGTCTTATTGGTGTAACAGCGGAACAATGTGGCACGTCCCACACCGGCTTCTTTTGCGACCTCATCCATACTGACCGCTTCTATTTTCTTTTCCACAAAAAGCCGGAACGCCGTATCGATGATCCGCTGGTTGCGCTCATGCTCTTTATCCATCTGTTTCTCAGATTTTCCCATTTTTCTCTTCCTTTTTCATACATTCTTACTGTTCATTTTATACCACGCCATACAGACTTACTACTGGCAATATCAATCACTCCCATAAAGTGCCTCCGTAAATTATTCTTTCTGTATCGGTCACTCTATCAGTCACCCCAACGGTCACCTTC
>OHKI01000363.1_pt1 | contig 19446 bp, 20 predicted proteins | sample 1568771 | NCBI WGS metagenome assembly OHKI01 (sample SAMEA3879540, study PRJEB24766) | human gut metagenome | biome: human-associated habitat; feature: feces | place: USA | collected 1985/1987 | reverse complement strand
CTCGCCAGGGTGTAAGATACATAGCACGGACCGTTAGCTCAGCTGGTAGAGCAGGGGACTCTTAATCCCAAGGTCCAGGGTTCGACCCCCTGACGGCCCACCAAAGCAAGTTAAGACGGTCAACGAAAGTTGGCCGTCTTTTTTTGACCTCGCATGGGGTCGAACCCGTCGGGGCGCGAAGTTGGGGAAACTGCACCGTGATTCCCTTAGGGAAACACGGCTAAAGCCCCATAAACGTGCTCTCCTTATGAGAATTATGCTCACGGGGCTCGATGCATGTTGAGAAGTTGTGATCAAGCTTAAAGTGAGAATCGATTTAGTCCGCTCGAAAGTGCGAACCCAGGCTTTCAGTTCGCTTGCGCATGGCTTTGACCATTTCCTGTGCTAGTTGAATCTGCGATTGCAGGCGGGCGAGGGCAGCGATTTCGCTGTCGTTGGCATGTGGCTTATTTAGAGCCGTGGCTTCGTCTTGCAGGCTTTCAAGCTGTTGCAGGGCCTCGGATAGGCCTGTTTCGGCCCTGTTGATCATGCAATAGGTGCTCATCGTGTGCCTAAGGCTGTGTGTCAGGCGTTCGGCATCTGTTGCGGCAATGCCGTAGTGGGGGAGGGCGATATCCGCCTTCAGCGCTGCCTCAGGCTCTTTCTGTGCTGCAAGGGCTGCCGATGCGCCTGCGATGCGTCCGAATACGATGCCGTTGGCGCTTGACAAGCCACCAATGCGGTCGGCGCCGTGCATGCCGCCTGTCGCCTCGCCGCAAGCGTAGAGGCCCTCAACGCCCGTGTGCGCGGTCTTATCGATCTTGATGCCGCCGTTAGCGGCGTGGGCATACATCGCAACGCGCATCTCGTCGGTCGGCGCGATGCCGTGCTCGTCTTGCAGCCAGGTGGCAAAGGTCTGCACAAACTCTGGGACATCCTCGCGGGGGAAGTCGTAGTGGAGCGCGAGGCCTTCGGCACCCGCTTGATCGATGGCAAGATCGATAGCGCGGGAGGCCAAGCGTGACGTGAAGGGACCATATCCAGAGCGCTGCTCGAGCAGGTCGTCCAGCTTGTCGTCGGCAATATCTACCGGCTGGTCTACGTGCACGTAGCGCCAGGTTTTCTCATTGAAGACCAAGTTACGCCTGGGCTCGATGAAGCCGGGCATCATCTGCATGAACTCTATATTAGTAAGTGTTGCGCCGTGCGCCAGCGCGATGGCCTGCGAGGAACTGAGCACATCAGCCGACGTAAGGCTGCGCTCGAACAGGCCGCCTGTGCCACCGGCTGCGATGACCGTGGCCTTGGCAGCAAAGGGCACGATTCGATTTTCGGTAAGGTCGTAGAGTACGGTTCCGGTTATTCTGCCGTTCGTGTCCTCAACAAGGTCGATAAGCTCATGGCGGGGGAGCAGGCGAATGCCGAGCGACTCGATCCAGGTCGTCAGAGCGTCCTCAAGGGGCTTGCGGGTGAGGCCGCGCCACATGCGCGTCTTGTGGTCAAAGCAGGGGATAAATTGCTTTTGCTGGGCGCTCTCGGCACTTTGCGGACGTTGGAGTTCAACACCCAGCTCCCGTTCGAGCCATGTAATTGCCCGGGGAATGCCGTGGACGAACGTCTGGACGAGTTCGGGGTCGGCAACGCCGCCGCCGACGGCCAGGATGGTGTCGATGAGGTCCTGCTCGTCGTCTTCGTCGACGGGACCGATGAGGCCGAGGCCCCAGGTGCCCGGGAAAAAGCTCGATCCGCTCATGGTCTTGCCGGCGCTTGCCACAGTGACGGTTGCACCCGTGCGTGCCGCTTCGATGGCGGCACAAAGGCCCGCAATGCCAGATCCAATTACCAGTACATCAGTCGATTCCATCGGATTCCTTTCTCGTCCGGCGCATTGTCGCACGGGTGATCGGCAATGGGGCCGCAAAGACCCGGCAAATCGGTAAAGGGCAAATATGGCAGGTGGGCGTCATGGACGCTCTGAAGCTCCATCTCATCACATCTTGTATTTCGCCCCAACTGATATATCGGCATTAGCTACCCTGCGACAGCGCAAACAAAAAGAGCCGCTACCCGGGTGGGTAGCGGCTCCAAAGCTCAACTATATGAGCATCGCGCGGGCGCGATTAGGCCTTGAGGGCCTCCTCGACGGCGACAGCGCAGGCGACGGTGGCACCGACCATGGGGTTGTTGCCCATGCCGATGAGACCCATCATGTCGACGTGCGCAGGCACGGAGGAAGAACCGGCGAACTGGGCGTCGGAGTGCATGCGGCCCATGGTGTCGGTCATGCCGTAGGAAGCGGGGCCGGCAGCCATGTTGTCCGGGTGCAGGGTGCGGCCCGTGCCGCCGCCGGAGGCGACGGAGAAGTACTTCTTGCCCTGCTCGATGCACTCTTTCTTGTAAGTGCCGGCGACGGGGTGCTGGAAGCGGGTCGGGTTGGTGGAGTTGCCGGTGATGGACACATCAACACCCTCAAAGTGCATGATGGCCACGCCCTCGCGCACATCGTCTGCGCCGTAGCAGCGTACGTTGGCGCGCTCACCCTCGCTGTAACGGATCTCGCGCACGATGTTCAGCTTGCTGGTGTAGTAATCGAACTGGGTCTGGACATAGGTGAAGCCGTTGATGCGGGAGATGATCTGAGCAGCGTCCTTGCCGAGGCCGTTCAGAATGACGCGCAGCGGCTCCTTGCGGGCCTTGTTGGCATTCTTGACGATGCCGATCGCACCTTCTGCGGCGGCGAAGGACTCATGACCGGCGAGGAAGGCAAAGCACTTCGACTCGTCGGAGAGCAGCATCGCGCCGAGGTTGCCGTGGCCGAGGCCGACCTTGCGGTCTTCGGCAACGGAGCCGTCGATGCAGAAGGACTGAAGACCCACGCCGATGAGCTTGGCAGCCTCGGCAGCGGACTTCACGCCGGACTTGAGCGCGATGGCCGCGCCGACGGTGTACGCCCAGCAGGCGTTTTCAAAGCAGATGGGCTGAATGCCCTTGACAATCTCATACGGGTCAAAGCCCTTGGCCTTGCAGATCTCGCGGCACTCCTCGACGGAGGAAATACCGTACTGAGCGAGGACGCCGTTGATCTTGTCGATTCTTCTCTCGTAGTTTTCAAATAAAGCCATTGTTTCGTCCTCCCTTCTTATTCCTGACGCGGGTCGATGTACTTGGCAGCGTTGTCCCACTGGCCATAGTGACCCTTGGCCTTCTCAAGCGCCTCGTTGGCGTCGATGCCCTTCTTGACGAAGTCCATCATCTTGCCGAGGTTGACGAACTCGTAGCCGATGATCTCGTCCTGCGCGTTGAGCGCCATCTTGGTGCAGTAACCCTCGGCCATCTCAAGGTAACGGGGGCCTTTCTCGTTGGTGGCGAACATCGTACCGACCTGAGAGCGGAGGCCCTTGCCAAGATCTTCAAGGGATGCGCCGACGGCAAGGCCACCCTCAGAGAAGGCAGACTGGGTGCGGCCGTAGACGATCTGCAGGAACAGCTCGCGCATGGCGGTGTTGATGGCGTCGCACACAAGGTCGGTGTTGAGCGCTTCGAGAATGGTCTTGCCGATCAGGATCTCAGAAGCCATGGCAGCGGAGTGGGTCATGCCCGAGCAGCCGATGGTCTCAACGAGCGCTTCCTGAATGACACCGTCCTTGACGTTGAGCGTCAGCTTGCAGGCGCCCTGCTGGGGGGCGCACCAGCCAATGCCGTGGGTGAAGCCGGAGATGTCGGCGAGCTGCTTAGCCTGAACCCACTTGCCCTCTTCAGGAATCGGGGCAGGACCGTGATATGCGCCCTTTGCGACGGGGCACATATGCTGCACTTCGGTCGTATAAATCATAACGAACTTTCCTTTCTTATCCTCTGTCTCCGTGAAAAACACGGAACATTCCAAACATGTTCCTATGGTAGCAAAACCAGAGGCCTTTTGCAAGGTAAAAAAAGCAGAAATTGCACCAAAATCTGCATCTGTTTTATGGCCTATCCGCGGCGGCGGTCAATTTTCTTATAACAAATGCCGCACAGGACGCAGTGCAATGCTTAATACTCTGTAAAGCACGCGCTTCAAGGGCGGCAGCGCGGTTTCCTCGAACTGCGCGCCGCAAGCCGTACTGCCATCGTGAAGAACAAGGCGGCTGCGCGCGATGTAAGGCGCTTCTGCCTGCCGCAGCACATCGTTGAAGGATTCGCTCTCGATGACGAGCATCAGCTCAGTATCAAGGTAGGCGCTGCGCATATCGGCATTGAATGAGCCGACGACGCTCAAATCGTTTCCAATCAGAACCGTTTTGGTGTGCAGCGACTGATCGGATACCGCCTCGTATACATCAAGCCCGCACGAGAGGATCGTTCTTTTTTCAATCAGATAGTCCGCGCAGCCGCTCGGATTCGCGCCGGTCTCCACGGCGTTCGTCAGAATGCGCACCTGCCGTTCCCCGGCAAGATGGGCAAGATCTCCATACATCGCGCGGTTGCAGATGAGATAGGGCGTTTGCAGCAGCACGTCGTCCCCCTGCTCCATCAGGCGGCAGAGCGTGTCCCACAGCTCGGGAGATTTGTTCTCCGCGCGGGGAGAATTGTGCAAAAGGCTCACGCGCGCGACCGGCATGGTCATCTCTTCCCAGTCGGCGTCCGCGAAGGCCGCAGGGCAGTTCTCCCGCAGCGATTCGTATCTCTCGTGCAGCGCGCCGGTTTTCTCCGATGCGCGCCCCTTGATCGTCCGGTTCTCCGGCTGCGACCAGACGGACTCAAAATATGCCGCAAGCTGACGGACGGAGCTATTTTCGCTCCCATTCGACACGACCAGCACATCGCGGTCGATGTTTCTTTTCTCCTGATATGAGCCAAGAAAGAGGTCGCTCGTGTTGCGCCCGCCGAGGATATAGCGCTCGCCGTCGGCGATGAGGTACTTGTCGTGCAGGCGGTAGTTGAGCTTCCAGGGACGCAGCAGATCCACAGGGTCGTAGAACCGGACTTCGACGTTCTCCGCCGCCGCGAGCGCGCGGAGGGTTGCGTCCCCCTGCAAATGGAGAAAGCCGTTGAGTCCGTCGACGATCATGCGCACCTGCACGCCGCGCTCCGCCGCTGCGCATAGGGCAGACATCACGTCCTGCCCGCTCTCATCTGCGCGCAGGTCAAAGGTCGAGAAGATGAGGTCCCTTCGTGCGCTCTCGATAAGCTGCAAGCGGAGCAGCAGCGCGCTGTCGGAATCTTCAATGGTCATCACACGCTCCTGCGCGGCGACGGTATCCAGACGGGCTTCATATTGCCGCCAGAGCTCGCCGCTAGCCTCCTTTTGCGGCAGCGGGACGAGGATCGCCGTCAGCACCGCGTACAAAAGGTATATTTTCAGCACCGAAGCGATGTGTTTTTTTATCTTTCTCTCTTTCATATCGCACCTGTTTCATAAAAATCACAGCGCCAGTTTATCATAAGGAGGTGGATACTGTCCAGCCTCCGCAGCCCTTCCGCACCAAGGCAAAATCTCCGTTTTGCCCAAAAAATGCTTGACAAACCTCTATATTCCGACCTATACTATGGGCAATTCAAGAATACCCCACAGGGGTATTGTATCTATCCCGAAGGAGGAATCCCGGTGAAAAAAGAAACCTACGATGTGACCGGCATGAGCTGCGCCGCCTGCTCAAGCCGCGTGGAAAAAGCTGTTTCCGGGCAGAACGGTGTGCGGCAGGTCAGTGTGAATCTGCTGAAAAACAGCATGGTCGTCGAATACGACGAAAGCACGCTCTCCTCCGCGCAGATCGTTGCGGCGGTCGAACAGGCGGGCTACGGCGCATCACCGCACGAAAAGCCCGGCGCGGCAGCGCCCGCCGCGCAAAGCGGTAAGCAGGGCGGCCTCAGCGCCGCGCAGGAGGCCTACCGCGGCATGAAGCGCCGCCTCGCGCTCTCGCTCGTCTTCACCGTGCCGCTTTTTTACCTCTCAATGGGGCACATGATGGGCTGGCCGCTGCCGGAGTGTTTCCTCGGCATGGAGAACGCGATGACGTTCGCGTTTACGCAGTTTTTGCTGCTCATTCCCATCGTCTTTCTCAACCGCCAGTATTATATCGGCGGCTGCAAGGCGCTCATTCAGCGCGCGCCGAACATGGATTCGCTCATCGCGCTTGGCTCCGGCGCCGCCATTCTGTACGGCATCTATGCCATCTATCGCATTGGCATCGGCTTCGGACAGATGGACATGGACACGGTGCATGCCTATATGATGGAGCTGTACTTTGAGTCCGCCGGTACGATCCTGACGCTCATCACCATGGGTAAGACCATGGAAGCGCGCGCCAAGGGCAAAACCTCTGATGCGATCACAAAGCTCATGGATCTTGCACCCAAGACCGCGACCGTCGAGCGCGACGGCACAGAGCGCGTCATTCCCGCTGCCGAGGTGCAGCCGGGTGAGGTGCTCATCGTCAAGGCGGGCGAGAGCGTTCCGGTCGACGGTGTGGTGCTCGAGGGCGCGTCCGCAGTCGATGAATCCGCGCTGACGGGCGAGAGCATTCCCGTCGAGAAACAGGTGGGTGACACCGTCATCGGCGCAACGATCAACAAATCCGGCTACTTCAAGATGCGCGCGACGAAGGTCGGCGACGATACGACGCTCTCCCAGATCGTACGTCTCGTGGACGAGGCCACCAGCTCCAAAGCGCCCATCGCCAAGCTTGCCGACAAGGTGAGCGGCGTGTTTGTCCCCGTGGTCATCACGATTGCCGTCATCGCGACGGCGGTGTGGCTCCTGACGGGGCACAGCGTGGAATTCTCGCTCTCCATCGGCATTTCCGTGCTCGTCATCAGCTGCCCCTGCGCACTCGGCCTTGCAACTCCCACGGCCATCATGGTCGGCACGGGACGCGGCGCGGTGAACGGGATCCTCATCAAGTCCGCCGAGGCGCTCGAAACGACGCACAGCGTTACGACTGTCGTTCTCGACAAGACCGGCACCATCACGCAGGGAAAGCCCGTCGTCACCGACGTTCTGCCCTTCGGCGCGGAGAGGGACGAACTCCTCGCCGTTGCCGCATCGCTTGAAAAGCGCTCCGAGCACCCGCTTGCCGAAGCGATCGTGTCGGAAGCGGAAAAGGAGCAACTTACGCTCCTGCCCGTCGAAAATTTTGAGCAGATCCCCGGCCAGGGCCTTCGTGCCGCGGTCGAAGGAAGAATCTGCCTTGCGGGCAACCGCCGCATGATGGAGGCGAACCATGCAGAAAACAGCGAACTCTTTTCGCGCGGCGAAACGCTCGCAGAGGACGGCAAGACGCCGCTCTTCTTCGCCCGCGACGGCCGGCTTCTCGGCCTCATCGCCGTGGCGGACATTGTCAAGCCCACAAGCGCGCAGGCCGTCGCCGAGCTTTCCGACATGGGCATCGAAGTGGTCATGCTCACAGGTGACAACGAGCGCACCGCCGAGGCCATTCGCCGTCAGGTCGGCGTGGACCGCGTGGTGGCCGAGGTGCTGCCGCAGGATAAGGAGTGCGAGATCCGCCGCCTGCAGGAGGGCGGCAAAAAGGTCGCCATGGTCGGCGACGGCATCAACGACGCGCCCGCCCTCGCGCGTGCGGACGTCGGCATTGCCATCGGCGCGGGTACGGACATCGCCATCGAGTCGGCGGACATCGTGCTGATGCGCAGCGACCTTCTGGACGTTTCCACCGCCGTGCAATTGAGCAGAGCGGTGATCCGCAACATCAAGCAGAACCTCTTCTGGGCGTTTTTCTACAACGCCATCGGCATTCCCATCGCGGCAGGCGTATTCTATCCCGCCTTCCACCTCAAGATGAACCCGATGCTCGGCGCGCTCGCGATGAGCTTCAGCTCGGTGTTCGTCGTGAGCAACGCGCTGCGCCTGCGCTGGTTCAAGGCAAAGCACGCAGCGGCACATACGGCGCCTTCTCCGTCGGACGGCGGAGCGGAGATAACCACCAATCAAATGACAGCAAATGAAGAAAAAGGAGAAACAACAATGGAAAAAGTAATCAACATCGAAGGTATGGCCTGCATGCACTGCGTCAAGCACGTTCAGGAGGCACTTGCCGCCGTTCCCGGCGTGCAGACGGCAAACGTTGACCTTGAGAGCAAGACGGCGACCGTCAGCGTGGACGGCAGCGTGAGCGATGAGGCGCTCAAGGCTGCCGTCGACGGGGCGGGCTATCAGACCGTTTCCATTCGCTGAGGACATGAGAGCCGACCGGGATTCCGTCCGCCGCAAGCTCAAAATCGCGCGCGGCCAGTTGGACGGCATTTTGCAGATGATCGACGACGATCGCTACTGCGTGGACATCTCCAACCAGATCCTCGCCACGCAGTCGCTCTTAAAAAGCGCCAACCGCGAGATCATGCGCGCGCATATTGAAGGCTGCGTGCGCGAAGCCCTGCAAACAGACCACGTCGACCCCAAGCTGGAGGAAGCCTTCCAGCTCCTCGATCGCATGGCGCAGTCGTGACCGCACAAAAAAGGACGACAGCTAAAAAACTGTCGTCCTTTTTTGTTATTCGATCAGATCCTCGCGGTCGAGTTTCTTTTCCGAAAGCCGCTGTGCGGTGTGCTCATGTATAAGTTGGAGCACCACCGCCGTGAGGGGAATGAAAAACACAATACCGACAAGGCCGAAGAGCTTGCCGCCAAGCAATGCCGCAAGGAGCGTCCACAGCGGCGCAAGCCCCACGCTGCTGCCAACCACATGCGGGTAGATGAACTGATTTTCCGTGAACTGCACCGCCTGATAGACGATCAAGCACAGCAGCGCCTTCTCCGGCTGGGCAAGCAGCGTCAGCAGTACGCCGATTGCGCAGGAGGCCAGCGCGCCGATGTAGGGAACAAAGGCGAAGGCCGCCGTCAGCGCGGCGGTCAGCCCCGCGTAGGGAATGCCGCACAGGGAGAACGCGAGAAAGATCATCGTGCCGAGGATCACGACCTCCACGCACTGCCCGGACAGGAAGCGGGCGTAGGTGGTGTGCGTCAGGCGCGCGATGCGGCAGACCTGATCGGCCTTTCGCTCGCTCAGGTTGGCGTAGAGGAGTCTGCGGCTCTGTTTAGCAAGGCTGCGCCGGTCGAGCAGCACATAAAACATGATGACGATGGCAAAGGTGACGTTGGCCACCGCCGAGACTGTGGTACCGGCAAGATCCACCACCGAGTCGATCAGCGCGCCGGCGCCGGTGAGCGCCTTTTCCAGCACCGTTTTCCAATCGAGCGCGGCGATGCGATCGGTGAGCTCGCTTGTATCCACGCCGTGATCCGAGAGAAGACGCGCCCAGTCCGGCCAGTTCTCCCTGACCAGTGTGCCGATGCTCTTGAGCGACGCGGCAAGCTGCGGCAGCGCTAGAACGCACAGCAGTACCACGACGATGACCACGCACAAAAGCGTCAGCAGCAGGCTGAGAAGGTCAATGTGTTTTTCCTTTGCCTTTGGCATCAGGCGCGTCAAACGTCCTGCGATGCCCTGCATCGGCACACTGAGGACAAACGCCATCAATAACCCTATGATCACCGGCGTGAAGAGGGTAGCGAGCCTCGTGAGAAACGCCGCGACTTCGTTGAGATTCATCAGCGCGGCATAGAGTGCCACACCGAACGCGACCAGAAGAAATTGCTGTTTTCCTTTTTTATCCATTGTTCTTTTCTGCACCTTCCGCGCGTTCGCTCTGCCACCGGAGCGGAAGTGCCGAACGCTGTGCATATCCTTTCAGGTTAATTATAGAATGGCTTGCGCTGCATTGCAAGTTCTTTTGCCCGTCGCTTGGTAGTTTCTCCCGCCCGCTGCCTTTTTCGCGCAGACTTTTGCGGAAAATCAGCATTTCTCCCCTTGGCGCGGCGGTGATCGTCTGCTATACTGAAAGGGACAAAAGCACATCGGGTGGGCGTTGACGCTTCCGATGGAAAGGAAGGCTCAGAATGAATCGAACGGGGAACGGCATCGTGCTCTGCGAGGATCCGCATGACTTTCTTGTCATGCAGAATCTCTATGACGCGGCGGTTCGGCAGCTCACGTTGAAATTCAATATTCTCAACAGTGAATTCAATGTTCTTTATGCACGCAATCCCATTCATCACATCGACGGGCGCGTCAAGTCTCAGTCGAGCATTGTGGCAAAGCTTGTGAAAAAGGGACTGCCTGTCAGCATCGAGTCTGCACGGGAAAACGTGAACGATATTGCCGGTGTGCGTGTGGTGTGCAGCTACATCGACGATGTATACCGCGTGGCGGAGATGTTTGAGCGGCAGACCGATGTGGAGATCGTGAAAAAGCAGGACTACATCAAAACGCCGAACTACAACGGCTACCGTTCGCTGCACCTGGACATTAAGGTGCCCGTCTATCTCTCCAACCGGACGGAATATGTCGGGGCAGAGATCCAGATCCGCACCATTGCAATGGACTTCTGGGCAAGCCTTGAGCACGATATCCGCTACAAGGTGGACAAGACAAAGCTGCCCGAGGGCATCAACGAGGAGATGTTCGAGTGCGCGGGCAAGATCGCCGAGATCGACCGCCAGATGCAGGATATGTACCAGCGCATCAAGGCTTCGGACGCTTACAATGAGGACTGAACCGCCGCAGCGTGAGATGCACCGGCATGAGCGTGCGGTGAATCTTATCAAAAAACGGAGGAGTACCTACCATGAAAATCGCAGTTACCTATGAAAACGGCATGATCTTCCAGCACTTCGGTCATACCGAGCAGTTCAAGATCTATGAAGTGGCAGAAAACGCGGTCGTCCACGCAGAAGTGGTCAACACCAACGGCAGCGACCATGGCTGCGGGCATCACAGCTGCCACTGATATGGAGCAGATGGCAGCTCGGCTTCCGTTCTGGTCGTTGCTGACGGAGCGGGAGCAGGAAACGGTGCGGCGCAGCGCGGTCACGCGTCGGTATGAAAAGGGGGCGCTCATTCACGACGGCGGCAGCGAATGCCTCGGCATGCTTTTGGTGCTCTCCGGCGAGATCCGCACCTACCTCCTCTCCGACGAGGGGCGCGAGGTGACGCTGTACCGTCTGTATCCTGATGATTTGTGCGTGCTGTCGGCCTCCTGCGTCATCAGCCAGATCACCTTCGACACACAGATCTGCGCGCAGCGGGAGACGGAGGTTCTGATTATCCCGGCAAGCATCGTCGCCGCGCTCAGAGAGCAGAATCTTCCGGTGCGCTGCTTCCTCTACGAACTGGCGACCCAGCGCTTTTCCGACGTGATGTGGGCGATGCAGCAGATCTTATTCAAGAGCCTTGACCGGCGTCTTGCGACCTTTCTTCTCGCCGAAGCCGAGCGCACCGGCTCTTCCACCATCCGCATGACGCACGAGCAGATCGCTCAGCACATCAGCTCGGCGCGCGAGGCCGTGGCGCGCATGCTCAAGAGCTTTTCGGAGGACGGCTTTGTTGCGCTCAGGCGCGGCGAGATCGTGCTGCGGGACGTGGACGGACTGATGAAACTGCAATAGCGCACAAAATCGGCGGCATGTTCCTTCGCAATCATGTCGAAAAAGATCAAATCCCCGTGCTTGACAGCGCGGGGATTTTTTGTATAATGATATTGAACAATGTTCACATTGAGGGGAAGCACATGAATACAGTCGTAACATCAAAAGATGAGATCCTGAAAGCCAGCCGGGAATTGATCCGCGAGCGAGGATGGTCTGCCATCAGCATTCGCTCCGTTGCGGCGGCGTGCGGCGTGTCGGTCGGCTCGATCTACAACTATTTCGATTCCAAAGCGGAGCTGATGAGCGCCGCGGTGGAAAGCGTATGGTGCGAGATCTTCCACCGCCCGGAAGACGATGCCGTCTTTCGTGATGTGCAGGCCTGCATCGTGTGGATGTATGAGCGAATGGCCTACGGCTGCCGGCAGTATCCGGGATTTTTTACGCTGCATTCTCTCGGCTTCATGCGGGAGGAAAAAGACGACGGCAAGCGCCGCATGCAGCAGACTTGGCAGCATATTTTAGCCGGACTTTGCTCTGTTTTGAAGCAGGACGCCAAAATCCGGCCGGACGCTTTCGACGAGCAGTTCACGGTGGAAAAATTTGCGGACGTGCTGTTTTTCCAGATGCTCTCGGCGCTGCTGCGGCAGGACTACGACCCCGCCGCCGTGCTGGAGATCGTCCGCAGGACGCTTTATTAAAACAAAAAAATTCCCACCGCGCCGTGGGAATTTTATATCCCACAAAGTGAACAATGTTCAGCAAGAGGAGGTCACCTATGAAAGTAAAACGGAATACCCTGCTGCTCCTCGCGTGCCTTGTGTGGAGCGCGGCGGGCTTCAACATTCTTCGCATCGGACTTTCGGCGTATCCCGCCTACCGCGCAGCGGGAAACTACCTGCTGTCAGCAGTGGTCTTTGCCGTCTTCCAAAAATTCATTTTCGGGAAGCTCGTCAAAAAGCACGCCGCGCGCATCAGCGCCTACGAGGAGGAGCGCCATTTCTTCCTCAAGTTCTTTGATCTCAAGTCCTTTGCGATCATGGCGGTGATGATGAGCGGCGGCATTGCGCTGCGGTCAAGTGGGCTCGCGCCTGAGCGCTTCATCGCATTTTTCTACACCGGTCTCGGCGCTTCGCTTCTGCTGGCGGGGCTGCTGTTTGGCTGCAACTTCGGCAAGGCGGTTTCTGCCGCCAAGGACAACGAATCATTCAAGAAAAGAGGAAAAAACTATGCAGGCAATCGTTGAAACACTTTTTGATGCTGTTTATCTCATCTCGGTCATCACCATCGGCGTTTTGATGATCCGCGGGAGCAAGGGCAACGCCCAGTTCAAGCTCTTCGGCCTGATGGCCGTGGTGCTGGGCGCAGGCGACTCGTTCCATCTTGTTCCCCGTGCGCTGGCGCTGTGCACCACAGGCCTTGAGAACTACACCGTCCCCCTTGGCCTTGGCAAGTGGATCACCTCGATCACGATGACGGTCTTCTATGTGCTGCTCTACTATGTGTGGCGCAAGCGCTATGAGATCAAGGGAAAGGCCGGCCTGACCGCCGCCGTGTACGGCCTTGCCGCCGCGCGCGTCATTCTCTGTATGATGCCGCAGAACCAGTGGCTGAGCGCCGCCTCCCCGCTTTCCTGGGGCATTTACCGCAACATTCCCTTCGCTATTCTGGGCCTTCTCATCATCGTGCTCTTCTACCGCAGCGCCAAGGAGCACAGCGACAGCGCCTTCCGCTGGATGTGGCTGACCATCGTGCTGAGCTTTGGCTTCTATATCCCCGTGGTGCTGTGGGCGGATACGATCCCTATGATCGGTATGCTGATGCTCCCCAAGACCTGCGCCTATGTGTGGACGGTGCTGATCGGCTACCGCGCCATGAAGCAGGAGTGCAAGTAAGAGAAAACGAAAAGATCCGACGCCGTTTGTACGTCGGATCTTTTTTGCGGCAATGTGACTTTGTCACAGAGCTCCGCCGGTCTTCGCGGTATGATAAGGCCACAACAAAGAAAGGAGCCTTCCCCATGGCTGAACTGAACATTACTGCTTTGAATTTTGAAACCGAAGTGCTGCACTCCGACAAACCCGTCCTGCTGGACTTTTACGCCAACTGGTGCGGCCCCTGCAAAATGCTCTCCCCCGTGCTGCATGAGATCGCCGAGGAATATGCCGATACCCTCAAGGTCGGCAAGGTCAATGTGGACGAGCAGATGGAGCTCGCCATGCGCTTTCAGGTCTCCAGCATTCCGATGGTGGTACTCTTTAAGAACGGCAAGGCTGTTGCCAAGTCCGTGGGTTACCGCCCCAAGGCGCAGCTCCTTGCCATGGTACAAGGCGCGTAATGCCGATAGGAGAGACTGCCAAAGTCCCCGCGGCCAATCGTGCCGCGGGACTGTTTATCCTGCGGGAGCAGCGCCTTGCCCTTTGCGGCGGCACGGAATAAAGAATAAGGAGAGCAGATTTTATCTGCTCTCCTTATTTTCAGGCGGTTGATGATTCAGTTGAGGCCCAGGAAATCAAGGTAGTTCACGACCGAGCCGTCCGGAAGACGGACACGGAACACGGAGGAATCATTCATACGAAGAGAGCTTACATCGTGGAACAGAACGCCCTGCGGCGTGACGGTCGCATACTCAAACGTGCGATCTCCCCAGGGAAGCTGTGCGCTTACCGTGACGTCGCCGTTACTGCCGATATGCCACAGGCGATGCGCACCCGAGGACAGGTAGTACAGATCCCCGCCGTTGGCAAAAAGAAGAAGATAGAGCTCCTTCGCTTCCTTCGGAAGGGTCGCCATGACCTCGCGCAGCTCCGGTCGGAGCAGGCTGAAGCGGACGATGCGCAGGGGGACTGTATCATCCTTATCCCACTCCAGTGCGTAGGCGGTCGCGCCGTCAAAGGCGATCTCACTCATATCAAAGTCGTCGATATCCACCGCGCGGCCTTTTTGACCGGTCTCGAGGTCAAGCGACCAGAGCGCATAGTTGTAGAAAACATAGTTGCTTCCGCTGCTGGAAGGCTCCGTGCTGTCCCCAAAGAGGAAATACGCCTTGTTGTTGAAAATATGGAAACGGTCCATGTTGATTACCTGATTGAACGTAATGCCGTCCATCAGACTTCTGAACTGCCCGTTTTCCACGCAGCCGAAGCGGTAGCGCCATTGATCCGAATAGTTGGAGTCGCCGGAGTAATTTTCCAGCACATAGAGCCTGCCGTCATAGATCTGGAACGAGTCGATCTTGCCCTTTGCGGCGTAGACCTCCTCGAGCTTGTCGGCGGCGGGGTCGTAGCGGAGCAGCTTTTCCCAACACAGGAAGTAGAACGCACCGTCCTCACTGAGGTAAAGGCTGTCCGGTGCACGGTTCGAAGTGAAAACTGTTTTCGTGCTGCCGTCCGTCTTGCGGGCGATAAGACCGTAGCATTCTCCGCTGTCGGCTTTCCGGTCGTCGCGGAACCCGTAGTAGACCGTATCACCGGACTGCACGGCAAGTCCGCCCTGATAGTAGTTGCCCATCTGAGCGGACATGGCGGTATTGATGCGGCTGTCATGGCTGACGCGCTGGCCGGGCAGCAGCAGACGGCTGACGATCACAGCGATCTCCGCGCGCGTGGCGGAACCCTTCGGATCGAAACGCCCTCCGTCCTTGCCGGTAAAGACGCCTGCGGCGTACATCCGCTGCACTGCGGCGCGGAACTCCGCATCCACAGCAGCAAGGTCAGGGATGCTCTGATCGTTGAGCGGGGGCAGGTCGTCCGCGCGCAGCACGTTGGCGAACAGCCCTGCCAGCTCCTGACGGGTGATGGTCGTTGACGCGGCGGCGGCGCCCTCCGGGCAGGTGGACGGCAGCAGCTTTGCCTGCGCGGCATAGGCGAGGTACGGCTCGTACCACTGACCCTCCGCGGCGGCGATTTCCGCGCCGCCGTAGGCGGCGTGGATGCGCGCGGCAATGGCAGCAGCCTGCGCCCAGGTGATTGTCTGGCTGGGAGCGAAAGCTTTTCCGCCCGTGCCGTTCATGATGCCGCGGGTGTACACAGCGCGGACGCCGGCTTCATACCAGCTGCCCGTTTTGACGTCGGAAAACATTCCGGGCTGATAGGTCTGCGTTTCCTGAAAGGTACTCAACCCGTCCGCTGCCAGCGCGGAAACGGACAGCAGCAGGCAGAGCAGCGCCGACAGGAGCGCGATGAACAGCTTGCGCATGGGGGTATCCTCCCTTACATGATCTTGTTTTCAAAGGTGCGGCGGCAGATGCTTTGTTCAACGGCAGTATTTCTCAATATAGGCGTTCTGGCAGTTGATGATGATCTTGATGGCTTCCTCGCGGCCGAGGACGTCGCTGACGATGGTCTCCTTGCCCTCAAGGCTCTTATACACGCGGAAGAAATGACGAATTTCGCTTGCCACGTGGTTCGGCAGCTCCGAAATGTCCTGATAGGTGTTGTAGGTGGGATCCTGGAAAGGAATGGCGATGATCTTCTCGTCAAGGCTGCCGCTGTCCTCCATCGAAATGACGCCGATGGGGTAGCACTCCACAAGGCTCAGCGGACGAATGCACTCCGAGCAGAGCACCAGAACGTCCAGCGGGTCCCCGTCGTCCGCCCAGGTGCGGGGAATGAAGCCGTAGTTGGCGGGATAATGAGTCGAGGTGTAGAGAATGCGGTCGAGGCGCAGCGCGCCGGTCTCCTTGTCCATCTCGTACTTGTTTTTCGAACCCTTCTCGATCTCGATGACCGCGAAGAAGTCCTCGGGGCGCACGCGCGCCGGTGCGATATCATGCCAAAGATTCATAATAACTCTCCTCCGTGAGATTGGTGTTGAGAAAGCGCGCAGAAGAGTACGCTTCTGCGCGCTTTCGCTGATAAAGTTATTTGCTCAGTGCTTCATCGATGCTCTTGGCGGCGAGCTTGCCCGCGCCCATGGCAAGGATAACGGTGGCTGCGCCGGTGACGGCGTCGCCGCCGGCGTAGACGTTCTGATGGGAGGTAAGACCCTCTTCGTTGACCACGATGCCGCCCTTGCGGTTGACCTCAAGGCCCGGAGTGGTGTTCTTGATGAGCGGGTTCGGCGTGGTGCCAAGGGACATGATGACGCAGTCGACCGGCAGATCGAACTCGCTGCCGACCTTCTCGATCGGGCGGCGACGGCCGGAAGCGTCAGGCTCGCCCAGCTCCATCTCAACGCAGGTCATGGAAGAGACATAGCCCTTGTCATCACCGTTGATCTTGACGGGGTTATTGAGCGTCTTGAAGATGATGCCCTCTTCCTCGGCGTGCTCAACTTCTTCACGACGGGCGGGAAGCTCTTCCATGCCGCGGCGGTAGACGATGTAAACATCGGCGCCCAGACGCTTGGAGCAGCGCGCGGCGTCCATGGCGACGTTGCCGCCGCCGACGACGGCGACCTTCTTGCCGGCAAGCGGCATGATGGGCGTGTCGGAGCCTTCCTTGTAGGCCTTCATCAGGTTGATGCGCGTGAGGAACTCGTTGGCGGAATAAACGCCGCAGAGGTTCTCGCCGGGGATGTGCATGAACATCGGAAGACCCGCGCCGGAACCGATGAACACAGCCTCGAAGCCATACTCGCTCATCAGCTCGTCGATAGAGACGACGCGGCCGATGACCATGTTTGTCTCGACCTTGACGCCGAGCGCCTTGAGGCCGTCGACTTCCTTCTGCACGATGGCCTTCGGCAGACGGAACTCGGGGATACCGTAGACCAGCACGCCGCCGGCAAGGTGGAGCGCTTCAAAAACGGTGACGTCGTAGCCCTTCTTGGCAAGGTCGCCTGCGCAGGTGAGGCCGCTGGGGCCGGAGCCGATGATCGCGACCTTGTGGCCGTTGGAGGCAGGCTTGGCGGGCGCTTCCTGCACGTTTGCGTTGTGCCAGTCGGCGACAAAGCGCTCAAGACGGCCGATGCCGACCGGCTCACCCTTGACGCCGCGGATGCACTTCGATTCGCACTGCGTTTCCTGCGGGCAGACACGGCCGCAGACGGCGGGCAGGGAGGAGGTCTCGTGGATAACCTGATAGGCGCCCTCGTAATCCTTTTCGGTGATCTTCTGGATGAACTCGGGGATCTTGACCTGCACAGGGCAGCCGGAAACGCAGGGATGATTCTTGCAGTTCAGGCAGCGGGCCGCTTCGTCGAGCGCCTGCTCCTCGGTATAGCCGAGGGCGACCTCCAGAAAGTTCTTGTTGCGGACGTTGGGGTCCTGAGAGGGCATTGCGTTTTTCTTCAAACTCATGTTAGGCATCTTACTGAACCTCCTTGCTGAACAGGTTGCAGGTTTCTTCGTATTTGTGACGCTCCCAGTCGAAGTACATCTTGCCGCGCTTGAGACTCTCGTCCCAGTCGACCTTGTGACCATCAAAGTCCGGGCCGTCGACGCAGGCGAACTTGGTCTCGCCGCCGACGGTGAGGCGGCAGCCGCCGCACATGCCGGTGCCGTCGACCATGATCGGGCTCATGGAAACGGTGGTAGGGATGCCGTAAGGCTCGGTGGTCTTGGAGACGAACTTCATCATCATGGCAGGGCCGATGGCGAAGATCTCGTCATACTGGTTGCCGTCCTCGATGAGCTGCTTGAGCGCGTCGGTCACGAGGCCCTTTTCGCCGTAAGTGCCGTCGTCCGTCATCAGCTTGAGAACGCTGGAGACCTCGCGGAACTTATCCTCAAGGATCACAAGATCCTTGCTCTTGAAACCGACGACCGCATGGACTTCTGCGCCGCAGTCGTGGAACTTCTTCAAAACGGGGTAGGCGATGGCACAGCCGACACCGCCGCCGACGACGCAGACCTTCTTCTTGCCCTCGGTCTCGGTCGGACGGCCGAGCGGGCCGACAAAGTCCTGAAGGAACTCGCCTTCGGCCTTGTGTCTGAGCTTTTCGGTGGTGGCGCCGATCGTCTGTACGATGATGGTGACGGTGCCCTTCTCCCGATCGTAGTCGTGGATGGTGATGGGGATTCGTTCACCGTTTTCATCGACGCGCAGGATGATAAACTGACCGGGTTCGGCCTTCTTCGCTACCATCGGCGCCTCGATCTCGTAGAGAGTCACGGTGGGCTTGAGCGCTTCTTTTTTCACGATGCGATACATGAACGGTTTCTCCTTTTCATTCGTGATTCATCGCCCGGCCGTTCCGAAAGAACAGCGGGCGGGACTGAATAAGTATGGGGCGCACGCGGGACGTCAGCGCAGCGTGACGCTGCGGCCCTCCGTGCAGATCAGCCCCTCTTCGCGCATTTTGCGCATCTCGCGCATCATGGCGCTGCGGTCTGCGCTGATGTAATCGGCAAGCGCGCTGAGGGAAAACGGCAGGGGAAAGGTTTGGCTTCCGCGCTCTTCCGACTGCTGCGAGAAAAAGCACAGCAGCTTTTCCCGGATGGAGCGGCAGGCAAGCACCTCGACCCGGCGGCTGAGGTGAAGGGATTTTTTTGACAACAACTGGAAGAGATTCGTTACGACCTGACTGTGGCAGGAACAGGCATTTTCGCACCTCTTGGTGATCTGGTCGTAGCGCATGAAGACCACGCGGCAATCCTCGCGGCACTCGATGAGCGCGCTGCCGTCGCGAAAGCCGGTGAACGCCAGCTCTTCGCCGAAGACGCTGCCCTCCTCCAGAGATTCGAGCACGGTGCTGTTGCCGTCCGGATGCAGGCGCAAAAGCGCGGCACTTCCGGAGAGCAGCACGCCGATCATATCCTGCTGCTGACCGCAGGTGAGGATCGTCTGCCCGGAAGTGAAGCGCTGCTCATAGGCGCTGAAGCAGCGCAGCATGTTTTCGCACGACGCTTCGTCCACGCCGGAAAACAGCGCAGAATCACGGCAGTCCATCGCTCTCCCTCCTGTCGGGCGGCGCTGACTTTATCGGTGCAGCGCAGCTGTTGACCTATTCAAGTAGCATATACCAAAGCGGTGGAAAAGTAAATGCCATTTTGAAGAAAAAACGCACGAAAAAGCGCGGAAGTGCTGTAAAAAAGCACCTGCTTATTGCTGGGTGTACGTAAGACAGTATTGCGCTAAGATTGACGAAGCGGCACGAAACCG
>OHKI01000355.1_pt1 | contig 19705 bp, 16 predicted proteins | sample 1568771 | NCBI WGS metagenome assembly OHKI01 (sample SAMEA3879540, study PRJEB24766) | human gut metagenome | biome: human-associated habitat; feature: feces | place: USA | collected 1985/1987 | reverse complement strand
AACTGAATCGCGCGAAAGGGTCAAGGGACGAAGTCCCTTGTGGAGTCCAGAGGCAACGCCTCTGCTGGGGTCAAGGGGCAAAGCCCCTTGGGTCTCCTTACCGATATGGATTTTCCTCCGTCCCGTCGCCTGCCGTGAAAACGTAAGCCGTCAGGTCAAGCAGCGCTAAGGGGCGGATGCCGGGAACTTCGGTGTCGGCGGGGAGGGTCAATGCACCCGTTTCGCTGATGACGGGGTGGATGCCGCTTTCCAGCGTGTCGCGAAGCCAGTAGACGGCGGAAGCACCCTGTGCGGCGGCGTAGGGGGTCGCGGCGCAGGTCAGGTCGGTCAGCGTCGCTAAGTCCGCGGCGGACGGCAGGGAAATCTCCGCGGCGTCTGGGGTGCTCGCCATCGGCAGGTCGCTCGTCGTCGCGACGCTTGATGCGTCAATCACCGAGCAGCACAGCAGCACCAATTGGTTGCCATCCACGCGCAGCACCTGCCACAGCACGTCGCTCTCCGCGCCGCTTTCGCCCATCGGATACGTTCCCAGCAGCACATACGGATGTTCGCTCCGCGCCGCACGCAGCAGGGAAAGGTTCACGCCGAATTTCTCCGCCAGCGCCTGCCGAATTTCCGCAAACGCCGCGTCCGCCGAAAGCGATTCGAGCTGTTCATCCAGCGCATCAGCCGTTTCCAGCGTCACCGCCTGAAACGCTTCTTCTGCCTGCTTCAGCAGCAGTGAGCGGCATTCCTCCGCCCGGTGCGCCGCGTCCAGCGTGTCGCCCATGGCGGCGAAGGCGTTCATCGCGCCCAGATAGTCGCCAGCGCCCAGCAAATCCTCCGCCGCCAAGTACGCCTTGCGCGCTATCGCCGCTGTGCAGGCATCCGAAAGTGCGCGGGACTGCCCGTAGCCGTTCAGCGAGAGGAACAGGTCGCGCGCGCCCTCGTAGTCGCCTTGGCTCATCAGCTGCCGCCCCTGCCGGATGGCTTGCTCCGGAATCGCGGCTTCCAGCGTCTGCGCTCGTTCTGCGCAGTCCTCAAAGCTGCCCAGCGAGACGTAGATGTCCAGCGCGGAATCGAGTTCGCCCTCGTTTTCCGCGTCCAGCGCATCCAGATAGCGCAGATACCGGTCGGCGCTCTTGAACGGCGCGATTTCCAGCAGATTCGCCCGCGCTAAGTCGATCTTGCCGTTTTGCAGGGCATCCAGCGCCGCGGCGTACAGCGTGTACTCCGCCGAATCCTCGTATTCGCCCAGCTGATGGAACAGCTCCGCCGCCTCCGCGTACTCGCCGCTGCCCATCATCAGCTGCGCCCGCTCGTAGTACCGCTGATTGCTGTACGCCGAGCAACCCGCCGCTCCAATGCTTACGCACACGAGCAGCAGCATCGTCAGGAATTTCTTGCACTTTGCGTTCATGGTCATCCCTCCAGTCGTTGTGCTGGAAACAGGATGCACCGAACGCGGAAAATTTATGAGGGAAACGGCGGATTTATTTTCTCCGCATCAGGCGGAAAATGTCGCTGCGCTTTGCCAATTTCCAGTATGTCAGGCACAGCGCGCCATACACCGCCGCGCCGCCTGTTACCTGAACCGCGAGTTTCCCCCAGCCGTGCAGCGGGAGAACGTACCCAAGCAGAACGACCGCGCCCGCCATCACCAGCCCGAACAGGCAGTAAACGCCCGTCGTTTTCAGGTACTGCGCATACGGCAGTTCCTTGCGCAGATACACAAACTGCACCGCAGGAACGGAAAACTCCGCCAGCACCGTCGCCGCCGCCGCGCCCATTGCCCCGAACGGCGGAATCAGCACAAAATTCGCAATCAGGTTGATGACCGCGCCCGTCAGCACACTGTGGACGAAAATCGTGTCGCGGCCCTGCGGCAGCACCCACTGCGTGCGGATGACGTTCGCAAAGCCAATTGACAGGAGCGTAAATGCGAGGGGCATCATCAGCGTGCCGGAATATGCGAAATCGTCCCCGTAGAACAGGGGCGCGAAGTTCACCGCCACCGCCGCCAGCCCAAACGCCATTGCGCACACCATGCACATCACCAGTTCCATGCTCAGACGGATGTGCCGCTGAACGGCGTCCATCTGCTTCATCCGCGTCATGCGGCTGACCTTGGGCAGCATCACCGTGCCGATGGCGGAAATGAAACCGGACAGGCAGAGGATGATTTTCTCCGCGTTCTCGTACAGCCCGGTTTGCGCCATGTCCGCCAGCGCGCCGATCATCACCTTGTCCATCTGCCGGTAGACGCTCACGGCGATGACCGAAATCGACAAAAGCGCGCACGGGGCAAGATGCTTCAAGGCTTCCTTCCATGTCACCTTCACCGGCGTGACTTTCCCGTGCAGGCTGAACATGCAGCTAAGGCAGCCAAGCAGCGTCGAGAGCGACCACACGAAGGCGTACACCCACAAATCCTCCGGCTTGCGCACGAAGAGGAACACTGCCGCTGCCGCAAGCAGCTTGACCGCCGTGTTGCGCAGGGCAATGGGCTTGAACTCATCCAGCCCCATTAAGCACCAGTCGAGGTTGACCAGGCAGCTGACGCTCATCATCGTCAGGTTCAGGGAGATGATTTTCTCCTCGCCCGCGATGAAAAAGACGTACACCAGCCAGACGAGCAGCGTCACCCCGGCGACAAGGCGCTGCATCTTCCAGATGGCGGAGAAAGTCCGGTTGAGGGCGTCGCGGTCGTCGCGGACGCGGGCGATTTCGCGCGGGCCGTAGTTTTCCAGCCCCAGCAGGCCAATCAGCACGAACACATAGCTGACCGCCCACGAATAGCCGTACAGCCCGACGCCCTCCGTCCCGACGACGCGCGAGAGGTACGGCGCGGTCACCAGCGGCAGCAGCATCGAAAAGACGCGGTAAGCAACATTATAGAGCGTGTTTTTGCGCGTATTCATGGCAAGTCCTTTCCTGCCGAAAAACGGCATCACAAGACAATTCGCCATCGGACGGCAAAATCCTGCGTGATTGTGAAAACTGCCCCTCCAAGCGTGCAAATTTTTGTCGAAAAAACCGCCCTTCACAAGCAATCCTTTCCGTGCTATCATCATGACAGTGAATTTCGCAAAGGAGCTTGCACCCATGTCCCGCCTGACCTATCGCCATACCATCGCCGCCAGCTATCTGGGCTACATCACGCAGGCGATTGTCAATAACCTTGCGCCGCTGCTGTTTGTGACGTTCATGTCCGAATTTTCGCTGACGCTGGAACAGATTACGCTGATGACGACGGTGAATTTCGCCGTACAGCTGCTCGTTGACCTGCTCAGCGCCAAGCTCGTTGACCGCATCGGCTACCGCGTCAGCATCGTTGCGGCGCATGTGCTGGCGGTATTGGGCTTGTCCGGCATGGCGATTCTGCCCGGCATCCTGCCGCCTATGACGGGGCTGATGATTGCGGTTGTGCTGTACGCCATCGGCGGCGGGATGATTGAGGTGCTCATCAGCCCGATTGTCGAGGCTTGCCCGACGGAGGGCAAGAGCGCCGCTATGAGCCTGCTGCACTCCTTCTACTGCTGGGGACATGTGGCGCTGGTGCTGCTTTCGACGCTGTTCTTCGCCGCGTTCGGCACGGCCAACTGGCGCGTGCTGACGCTTCTGTGGATGATTGTGCCGATTGCGAACGCGGTGTACTTCTCTTTCGTGCCGCTGTACCCGATTGTGCCGGAGGAAGCGCAGCAGATGCCGATGAAGCGGATGCTGACGAGCCGGGTGTTCTGGCTGCTGGTGGTGATGATGGTCTGCGCGGGTGCGTCGGAGCAGGCGATGTCGCAGTGGGCGAGTACATTCGCGGAGGACGGGCTGCACATCACCAAGACAATGGGGGATTTGCTCGGCCCGTGCGCGTTCGCCATCACGATGGGCACGGCGCGCGCCCTGTATGGCAAGTTTGCGGATAAACTGCCGCTGAAAACAGCCATGATTGCGTCCAGCATCCTGTGCATCGTGTGCTACATTGTGGCGTCGCAGAGCGGCAATGCGCTGGCGGCACTGCTGGGCTGTGCGCTGTGCGGCTTCTCGGTGGGCATCTTCTGGCCGGGCACGTTCTCGCTGGCGGCGCTTGCGCTTCCGGGCGCGGGTACGGCCATGTACGCGCTGATGGCGCTTGCTGGCGACCTCGGCTGTTCCGCCGGCCCGACGACGGTGGGGCTGTTTTCCGGCGCGCTCGGCGGTCTGCAATCCGGCTTAACCGTTGGCATGATTTTCCCGATTGCGATGCTGGTGTTGTGTGCGTTCTTGAAGACGGAGAAGAAGAAGGGGTGAACCAAGGGGCGTTGCCCCTTAGACCCCAGCAGGGCTTTGCCCTGCACCCACGAAGGGTCTTCGACCCTCTCGACACCCATCTCGCGATTGAGTTGGTGACACGCTCATGCAGTGTCCGCGTGTTTATCCGAGGAACCTTCGGTTCAAAAAGAAACAATACCCCAAAAGTATGAAGTTGGAGACGCGCCGAAGGGGACAAGGGGGCGATCGCAGACTTCGTCTGTTTTCATTGCCCCCTTGTCGCGCCTGCAGGCGCGAAATCCCCCGCGCAAGGAGAAAATCAATCATGTATTGCGATAAAATTGCTCTTCCACACTGCCAAATGACAGTCTACATCCCCGATTTGGTCGCAGACCCCGCCGTCCGTCGCCCGACCATCGTCATTGCCCCCGGCGGCGGTTACACGCACCTTTCCACCCGCGAGAGCGAACCCATTGCATTGACCTTCGCCGCGATGGGCATGAATGCCGTCATCGTCCGTTACCGCGTTGCCCCGGCGGTTTTCCCCGCGCCGATGCAGGACATCGCCAGCGCCGTTGCCGCCATCCGCCAAAACGCCGATAACTGGCACGCAGAGCCGAATCAAATCGCTCTCTGCGGTTTTTCGGCGGGCGCTCATGCCGCCGGACTGCTCGGTGTGCATTGGCAGGAAGCGCATTGGTGGCAGGAACTGCACCTCACCCCCGCCGACGTTCGCCCGAACGCCCTGATTCTCTCGTACCCCGTCATCACGGCAGGGGAGTTCGCGCACCGCGGCAGCTTCCGCAGCCTCACGGGGACGGACGACATTGTCGCGCATCAGCCGCATTCGCTGGAGAACCTCGTCACGCCTGACACACCGCCGACGTTCCTCTGGCACACATGGACAGACGGCGCAGTGCCCGTGGAAAACACGCTCCTGATGGCAATGGCGCTGCACAAAGCGGGTATTCCGGCGGAAGTCCACGTCTTCCCGCGCGGTGGACACGGGGTGGCGCTGGGCAATCAGGTGACGAACATCCCCAGCGAAGAGGCGCGCAAAATCGTGCCGGAAGCGACGGTATGGCCGGAATTAGCGGCGCGGTTCATCCGGCAGATATTTATGGAATTATAATAAAAAAAGTTCTTCACGGAAAGTTGGGGGGAGCAAACAGGGGCTTAGGCGAAGCACCAAAAAGCTGCACGCGGAAGAAGCATGAAAGTGCGACCAACCCAATCGCGAAAAGGGGTCAAGGGGGGACTTCGTCCCTTTTCGTCTGCCCCTTGCAGGGTCAAGGGACAGCGTCCCTTGTGGGGTTTGGGGCAACGCCCCAACTGTTCCGCGTCCGATCAATCCCAAGGAAGCCGCCAACAAAGGTGCAGGCAGCGCAGCGTCCCTGCCCCTAACTTTGCGCGTCCGCAGACGCGCCCCCAAGCTGTTCTTCCCCCCCAAGATTCCGTGAAGAACCATAAAAAATCCATGCTTCTAAACAGCCTGAAGCATGGATTTTCTTTATTTTCCGCGCAGCTCTTCCAGCACTTCATCCAGCGGGCGATAGTCCTCCTCGTCCTCCGGCAGCGTCGTCTGCGGCGGAATCACGTCGGTTTCGATGGCGGTTTTGCGCGGTTTCTTCTCCTGCACGCGCTGCGGCGGCAGCTGATGCGCCCAGTCCTCCGGCAGCTCCACCGCCTTCTTCTTGCCTAACTTTTCGTCCACCATCGTCAGCACGTCGTTCCACTTTGCCAGCAGAATCGGCACGGACAGCTTCATCCACCAGCGCGGCGAATACAGCAGCATCAGCCGCTTGTCCGTCCATAGCTGCACGCGGGCAATGTCCTTCCACGCGAGGTCTTTTTCGCTGATGATGACGCGCCCGTTTGTGTCCGCTGTGTCCATCAACGCGGCGGATTTGCCGTGCATCCACAGCTTCACGCGATTTGCCCCCGGCAGCGCCGTCCGCACATGGAAGCCGCGGCTGTCTACCACGCAGTACAGCTCATCCGCCCCGCCGAGCGCGAAGACGAGGAGCGTGACCGCCGCGACAAAGAGGAACAGCATCCCCATGACCCATAAAAAGCCGCTGTTCAATAATTGCCGAACGCCCGCGCCGCCGCCAAGCAGCAGTTCCAGCACCAGCCCCAGTGCAGTCGCCGCGGCCAGCACCGGCACGGCGATGCGCATCACGGCGTTCCAGCTCATCCAGTCCAGTGCGCGCTGCCGGGCGTACATCCACGCGACGCGCATGGAGCTGGCGGGCGGCGCTTTGCCGCACACGGGACACGCTTCGCCCTCCGGCACGTCCATGTTGCACTTCTTGCAATACAGTGTTTTCGCCAAGTCGTTCACCTCGCGTCTATTGTACCACACGGGCGCGGGGGACGCAAGCGAACACGCCAAAAGTCATCCTTCTTCGAAAATCTTCCCGCCTTGCAGGGTAAGCCGACGTTCAGCGCGCGCGGCGACGGTCGGGTTGTGGGTGATGAGCAGAATTGTCTGCCCGGCGCGGTGCAGATCCTCCAGCAGGGAAAGGATTTCCTGCGTCGCGTCGGGGTCAAGGCTGCCGGTCGGTTCGTCGGCGAGGATGAGCGCGGGACGGCGGATGAGTGCGCGGGCGATGGCGACACGCTGCTGCTGGCCGCCGGAGAGCGCCGCGGGCAGGTGGTGCATCCGCGAATGCAGCCCAACCCGCAGGAGCAGCTGTTCCGCACGGGTGCGGCGTTCCGACTCACTGACGCCTTGCAGTATCAGCGGAAGCATTACGTTTTCGATGGCTGTCAACCGCGGAATCAGCTGAAAGCCCTGAAACACGAACCCGATTTCCTCGCCGCGCACCTTCGCCAATTCGTCAGGCGGCAAAGACGAAACGTCCCGCCCGTGCAGACGATATACCCCGGAGGTCGGGCGATCAAGGCAGCCAAGGATGTTCATCAGTGTCGATTTTCCTGACCCGCTCGCCCCAACCATGGCAGCATACTGCCCCGGCGGAATGCGCAGCGTAATGTCGGACAGCACGGGCAGCGGCGGCGATTTTCGCTCTTGCGCGGGGAAAGTGCGGGTGATGCGGCGCAGGTCAATCATGCGAATGTTCCTCCATGGGGGACAAAAAAGCCCCTGCACGGGTAGGATGCCCGGACAGGGGAGAATTTATACGATTTCCAAATGAAAAGGCGCAAGCAGATGGTGCAGGTGAATTTGAAAATAGTATTATGAGGGGCAAGGGGATTCCGCGTCTGCGGACGCGGGAATTAGTGCGCAGGGACGCTTCGCTGCCTGCGACTAAGGGGGCATACTTGAGCGCGTTTGGCATAGCGGGCGGCACGAGCGGGAGTTGGGGCGTTGCCCCAAGCCCCAGCAGGGACGCTGTCCCTGCACCCTGCAAGGGACATTGTCCCTTGACCCTTTTTGGCTGCCCGACTTGAGTGCGCTTCCGTGACGGTTTTTTCAGTTACTTCAAACGTGCAAAGTACGCCTTCAAATTCCCGCCGCAAATTCTCTCGATTGATTCGTCGTTGTAGCCGTAATTGCGCAGCGCCGTCAGCAGATTCGGCAGCTCCGCCGGATTCCGCACGTCGTCAGGCGACACCTCAATGCCGTCGAAATCGCTGCCGAATCCAACAATATCCGATCCGCCAAGCTGGCAGATATGGTCGATGTGCTGGGCAATCGTCACACTGTCCGCTTTGCAGTCCGCAGACAGAAAACGCGGGTAGAAATTCACGCCGATGTAGCCGCCGTACTGAATCATGGCGCGAATCTGGTCGTCGGTCAGGTTGCGGACGTGGTCGCAGAGGGCGCGGCAGCAGCTGTGGCTCGCCATCGGCGGACGTTCACCTTTGGCAAACAAGTCCCAGAATCCGGCTTCGTTCAGGTGCGACACGTCCACACTGATGCCCTGACGCTGCATCACGCGGGCAATGCGGATGCCTTCGGGGGTCATATGCGTTTCCGCGTCCACGGCGGCAGGGGTGGCGAAAGCGTTCGGGTGATTCCACACCAGCGCACCGATGCGGATGCCGCGCTGCCGCCAGAAAGCCACCATCTCGTCGCTCTTCTGGAATACCTCGCAGCCCTCGAAGGAGAGCATGAAGGTGTTTTCGCCGGGCTTGACATCCTCCGGGTCATCGACCTGCCGGATGCCCGCGTCGGTGAAGTGGTGGATGGCGGCGTATTCGGCGTCGGCGACGGCTTCATAGTCGCCGTTCGGACCTTTCGGACCGCTCCACAGGGCGAGGGTTTGGAGGCTGACGCCGCCCTGTCTCAGACGGTCAGGGGTAATATCGGTCTGGACGAAGGTGCGTTTGCCAACGCCAAGGCTGAAGAGGGTATCGGAGTGCGTATCGGCAAGAAACATCGGCAGATTCCTCGTTTCATGAGAAAACTGGCAGAATGCTGGGAAATAGCATTCTGCCGAAAAAAGCTGCTTAAGGTCAGCGTATAAACACGCGGGCGTAGCATGAAAGTGCGCTCAACTCAATCGCGCGAAAGGGTCAAGGGACGAAGTCCCTTGCGGAGTCCAGAGGCAGAGCCTCTGGTGGTTCCCCTCACAGCTCCCTTCGTCCCTCCATCGCCTTTGAGAGCGTTACTTCGTCGGCGTATTCGAGGTCGCTGCCGACGGGGACGCCGTGGGCAATGCGGGTGCACTTGATGCCCATGGGCTTAATGAGACGCGCAATGTAGGTTGCGGTTGCTTCACCCTCGATGTCGGGGTTCGTCGCCAGAATCACTTCGCTGACCGGCTCGGTCTGCAGGCGCGTCATCAGTTCCTTGATGTGAATATCATCCGGCCCGATGCCGTCCATCGGCGACAGCGTGCCGTGCAGGACGTGGTACAGCCCGTGGTAATCGTGCATCCGCTCCATGGCGGCCACATCGCGCGGGTCGCGCACGACGCAGATTTGCCCGTTATGGCGGCTTTCATCCGCACACACGGCGCACTTTTCAGCGGAGGAAAAATTGCCGCACACGTCGCAGTAGCGAATCGCCTTGCGCCCCTGCCATAGTGCCGCCGCCAGCGCGTGAACATCCTCCAGCGGCATCCCGACGATATGGTACGCCAGCCGCGCCGCTGTCTTGTGACCGATGCCGGGTAGCCGAGACAGCTCCGACACCATCCGCTCAATCGGTTCGATTTGTCCGGGCATCAGAACAGACCGCCCATGCCGCCCATGCCGGGCGCCATCTTGTTCATCGTCTCTTCGCGGTTTGCTTCACCCTTGCGCAGCGCTTCGTTCACCGCCGCCATCACAAGGTCCTGCAGCATTTCCACGTCGTCGGGGTCAACGACCTTGGGGTCAATCGTCAGGGACAGCAGCTCGCGCTTGCCGTTCACCTTCACGCTTACCACGCCGCCGCCGGACTGCGCTTCGTACTCCTGCGCATCCAGCTTTTCCTGCGCGTCCGTCATCGCCTGCTGCATTTTCTGCGCCTGACGCATGAGCTGCTGCATGTTCGCGCCACCGCCGAAGCCAAAGTTCTGTCGTGCCATAAAAATCGTCCTCCTAATTATTCGTTTTCTGTCAGTTTCTCCGGGGAAATCCGCCGGATGGTCAGGTTGCCCGAAGCCGTCGTCACGCGGACAGACGGTGCGCCATCGACGATGGATACGCCGTCCGTCAGCAGCCGCCCGGACACCGAGCGAAGAATGGCGTCACACTGCGCGCCGGGAATTTCCAGACTGATGCCGCCTGCGACCGAGCCGCCCTTGAAGGTGGAGAACATCTCCGCAAAAGAGAGCATTGCGCCCCGGCTGACCGAGGACAGCGAGATGTTCAGAAACGCAAGGCGCTCCAGACAGAGCATCCCCGTTGTCGTGAACAGGCTGCAATCCTGACCGGAGAGGTCGCTGCCGGCAATGTCGCCGCTGCCGTTCTTGACCTTCAGGCTCAGGCTGCTCAAGTCGGAGAGCATCACGAAGCCGGAGAGCGACTCCACGGACAGGTCACTGACCTGCAAACCGCGGACATGCACGCTGCCGGACGTCGTGCGAATCTCGACCCGCCCCTTCCACGCGCGCGGAATGCGGACGGTCACTTGCAGCCAGCGGGCGCTGAGCGGCAAGGGCGAGAGTGCGGCGGCGGACTGCTCCAGCGTCAGCGTATCGCCGTTCTGGGCGAGCGAAACCGCCTTCATATCGTGGTCGTCACCGGATGCCATGACTTGGATTTCCTGCGTGTCATCGGCGTAGAGTTCCAGCAGGGCGCCGGTGAGGTGAATCACCAGCTGCGTAATGGTCAGCGAGGAAAAAGAGTTGCGCGAATTCATACGCGTTCACCTCCGTCATTCGTCCTCATCATATCACGTTTTGGCGCTTGTTGCAAGGGGAAAAGCCAACTATGAAGCAGTTGGATGCTTATGCGGATAGGCATAGTTGACTTCATTTCCATCGTGGTAACTTCCGCGAGTTCCAGAGGGCATAAAAACAGACGAAGTCTGCGATCGCCCTCTGGACTCCTTCGGCGTTCGCCTCCGGATGCTACTTGATTTTTATTGGAAGTTTTTTAGTTTGTGCGCAGGGACGCTTCGCTGCCTGCGGCGAAGTTGCCGGACTTGTTTTTCCTCTTTGAGTAGGTTTAACGGAGCAACAGTTGGGGCGTTGCCCCAAGCCCCATAAGGGGCGCCGCCCCTTAACCCCGCAAGGGGCATTGCCCCTTGACCCTTTTTTCGGCGCCATGCGGGCGCTGTTATTCCAGCAGCTCCGCCCCCGTCACCACGTCGTCCATCACCGCGATAACCAGCGGCGTTCCGCGATCCTGCTTGCCTTGCAGGCGCACGTTGTCCCTTTCCACCAGCGTCGCGGGGGATTTCGCCTGCTGCACGCGAATCAGGTGATCGTCCTTCTCCAACCGCACCACGCCCGCAAGCTGTTTGCCGTTGCTGCCATTCTTGTTGAAATAGAACGACTTCACGCCCTTGCCGTTGCGGTTCTGCTTCTCAAAATCAACGGAGAGCAGGCGTTTGGCGTAGCCGCGGTCGGTCAGCAGCACGATTTGGTCGCTGTCTTGCAGCTGCCCGCACCAGATGACCTCGTCGCCGTCCTCCACCTGCATACAGCGCACCCCGGCGGCGACGCGCCCCTGCACCGGTACGCTGTCGAGCGAGAAGCGGATGCACAGGCCGCTGCGGGTGAACAACAGCAGGTCGTCGCGACTGGCGGCGGGGAGAACTGTCAGCAGACGGTCGCCGTCCTTCACGTTCACGGCGGCGAATTTTTTGCTGCGCACGTCGTAATCCGCGGCGGCGGTGCGTTTCACCATGCCCTGTCGGGTGATGAAGAGAATGTCCGGCAGGTGCCCGACGTCCGCCATGCGGATGCACGTCATCCACAGCGCCTTCTCGTCGTCCTCCAGCCCGGCCAGCACGCCTGAAAGCAGCTGCCCGCGATCCTTGGGCTTGACTTCGTTCAGCGACGCAACGGGCAGGGGATAGCAGTTGCCGTGGTCGGTGAAGATGAGCAGCGTCTCGTCTGTTTTGGCCATGAACAGGAAGTCGGCGAACTCCTTGTCGTCCTCCGTGCGGGTCGGGAGCGGCGTTTTCTTGTAGAGCGCGGGATTCATGCGCTTCAATTGCCCCGCGCCCGTGAACGCCACGATGACTTCCTCCGGCGCGGCGGCTTCTTCCTCGACTTCCAGCGGGGATTCGTCCGCTTTTTCGATGGTTGTGCGGCGCTCGTCGGCGAATTCCTCGGCAATCTCCTGCAATTCCTTGCGGATGACCGCCAAGAGCTTTTTCTCGCTGTGCAGGATGCCCTCCAAGCGGTCGATGAGCTTCAGGATGTCCTCGTACTCCTTGCGCAGGGCGATGATTTCCAGATTCGTCAGCCGCTGCAGGCGCATGTCCAAGATTGCCTGTGCCTGCGCGTCGGACAGCTCGAAGCGCTCCATCAGGCGGGCTTTCGCTTCTTTCGGGTTCTTCGAGGAGCGAATCAGCGCGATGACCTCGTCAAGGTTGTCCACCGCAATCATCAGCCCCTGCAAAATGTGCGCGCGGGCTTTCGCCTGCTTCAGGTCGTACTCCGTGCGGCGGGTGATGACGTTCTTCTGATGGCGGATGAAGTGCCCCAGCATCGTTTTCAGCCCCATCTGCACGGGCTTGCCCTCGGCGATGGCGACCATGTTCACGCCGAAGGTGACCTGCAAGTCCGAATACTTGTAGAGCACTTTCAGCACCTTGTCCGGGTCGGCGTCCTTCTTCAGCTCGATGACGGCGCGCATTCCCTCGCGGTCGGATTCGTCGCGGATGTCGTAGATGTTTTGCAGCTGCCCCTTCTTTTCTTCCGACAGCTTCAAAATCTTCTCCAGCATCGCGGCTTTGTTGACCATGTAGGGGATTTCCGTGATGACAAGCAGCTTGCGCCCGTTCACGCCGTCCTCCACATGCACACGCGCGCGCAGGGACAGCTTCGAGCGTCCGGTCTCATAGCCTCTGCGGATTTCCTCGTTTTTCACCAGCACGCCGCCGGTGGGGAAGTCCGGGCCGGGGATGATTTTCATCAGCTCATCCAGCGGAATGTCCGGATTCTCCATCACAGCAATTGCCGCGCGGATGCTTTCGCCCAGATTGTGCGGGGGGATGTTCGTCGCCAGCCCTACCGCGATGCCGCTTGCGCCGTTGACGAGCAGATTCGGAAAGCGCGCGGGCAGCATGTCCGGCTCTTTGAGCGTGTCGTCGAAATTCAGGCGGAACGGCACGGTGTCCTTCTCAATGTCGCGCAGCATTTCCAGCGCGAGGGGCGTCATGCGCGCCTCGGTGTAACGCATGGCGGCAGCGCTGTCGCCGTCAATGGAGCCGAAATTGCCGTGCCCATCGACCATCGGCCCGCGCATGGAGAAGTCCTGCGCCATGCGCACGAGCGCGTCGTACACGGAGGAATCGCCGTGCGGGTGATATTTGCCCAGGCAGTCGCCGACGATGCGGGCGCACTTGCGGTGCGGCTTGTCGGGCGTCGTGCCGAGTTCCATCATGGTATAGAGAATGCGGCGCTGCACGGGCTTTAAGCCATCCTCGACGCGCGGCAGGGCGCGTTCCAGAATGACATGCTCCGCGTAGGGAATCATGGACTGGTGCATCACGTCCTCGACGGTCGTTTGCAGGATGCGCGACGGGTCGTCCTTGGGAATCGGGCGGTTATCGCTTGTTTTCTTTGCCATAACTTACTTTCCTTCCCCTCGCTGACCTTCCGGCAGCTCGAAATTATCCGGCTTGTTGAAGTCGGCGTTCTCGATGATGTAGTCGCGGCGCGGCTCGACCTTGTCGCCCATCAGGATGGTAATGCGGCGGTCAGCCAGCGCTGCGTCCTCAATCGTCACCTGCATCAGTTTGCGCTGGGAAGGATCCATCGTCGTCGCCCAGAGCTGTTCGGGGTTCATTTCGCCCAAGCCTTTGTAGCGCTGGAGCGTATAGCCTTTGCCCGCTTCCTTGATGCACTTCGCCAGCTCCTTGTCGTCGTAGGCATAGAGGACTTTGCTGCCCTTTTGAACCTTGTACAGCGGTGGCATCCCAATATACACATGCCCCCCAGTGACGAGCTCCTTCATGTAACGGAAGAAGAAGGTGAGCAGAATGGCGCGGATGTGCGCGCCGTCCTGATCGGCATCGGAGAGGATGATGACTTTGTTGTATTTGAGGTTGGCGAGGTTGAAATTCTCGTCGATGGATGTGCCGAGCGCGGTAATCAGCGAGCGGAACTCCTCGTTGCTCAGCACCTGATCCAGCCGCTTCTTTTCGGCATTGAGGGGCTTGCCGCGCAGGGGGAGAATCGCCTGATAGCGGCTGTCGCGCCCCTGCTTGGCGCTGCCGCCTGCGGAATCGCCCTCGACGATGAACAGCTCATTGTCCTCCGCCTTTTTGCCGCGGCAGGCGCTGAGCTTGCCGACCAGCGGCGCGGCATCAAGCTGATTTGCTTTGCGGGCGTTGTCGCGGGTCTTGCGCGCGGCTTCACGCACCTGCGCGGCGCGAATCGCCTTCTGCACAATCTGCTGGGCAATCTCCTGATTCTTGAGGTTCTCCAGCCAGTCCGTCAGCTGCTGGGTGATGATGCCCTCCACCGCGGGGCGCACTTCGCTGTTGCCCAGACGCCCCTTCGTCTGCCCCTCGAACTGCGGATTCTTGACCATCGTCGTCAGCACGCAGCTCAAGCCTTCGCGGAAGTCCTCGCCCGTCAGGTTGCTGTCCTTTTCTTTCAGGAAGCCGTTGCGGCGGGCGTAGTCGTTGAACATCTTCGTGAATGCCGCCTTGAAGCCTGTTTCGTGCGTGCCGCCTTCGCCCGTGGGGATGTTGTTGACATAGGAAAAAAGGCTTTCGGTGTAGCCGTCGGTGTACTGAATGGCGACGCGGCAGATGACGGAATCCTTCTGTCCTTCGAGGTAAATCGGCTGATCGTGCAGGACGGTTTTGCCGTCGTTCAAATACCGCACATAGTCGATGATGCCGCCCTCGTAGTGGAAGGTCGTTTCGCGGCGGGCGGGGTCGCTCACACGCTCGTCGAGAAAGACGATTTTCAAGCCCCGGTTCAGGTATGCCAACTCCTGCAGGCGACGGAAGACTGTATCGTAATTGAAGCGCACGTCCTCGAAAATCGCGTCATCGGGAAGAAAACGCACGAGTGTGCCCTTCTTGCGTGTGTTGCCGACTTTTGCCAAGGGCGCGTCCGGCTTGCCCGCGATGACCTTGCCTTTCTTCTCGTCGAACTGACTTGTGAAGCGCATGGCATAATGGCTGAAATCGCGGTAGATGTCCACGGTCAGCCACTTGCTCAGCGCGTTGACGACCGATGCGCCCACGCCGTGCAGACCGCCGGAATAGCTGTAATTCTCGTTGTTGAACTTGCCGCCCGCGTGCAGCACGGTGAAAATGACCTCCGCGCCGCTGACGTGCATGGTCGGGTGCTCATCCACAGGCATACCGCGCCCGTTGTCGTACACCGATGCGGAGCCGTCCGTGTGCAGCGTCACGCGCACCTCATCCGCGAAGCCGTTCGACGCCTCGTCAATTGCATTATCCACAATTTCCCAGAGCAGGTGATGCAGACCGCGCGTCGAGGTGGTGCCGATATACATGCCCGGACGCATCCGAACCGCTTCCAGCCCCTCCAGCACCTGAATATTGCCCGCATCATAGTGATTTGCTTGATTTGCCATGAAAAAACTCCTCTTATAATGAAGGAAGTATATCAAAATCGCAACGGTGACAAAGCACCAATTTTCATTATATCACAATTCCGCCGATTCATCAAGGCGAACAGCAAAATGACGCTCGAACAGTTCGGCAGAGGGAAATCGGCACAAAAAGGCGCTGTACGCTCAACAAAAACGTAACATTTTATCAAATATCGGAAACATGTTCATGGGAAAACAAAAATAGATATTGAAAACGGGCAGATAATTGCCGAATCAAACAGGGAAAAATCCGCGAAAACGCCGCAGAATTTACAATTCACAGGGAAAAAGCCTCTTGACAATGAAACAATTTTGTAATAAAATCAGGCTGTACGGAAAGGAGTGATTTCCCCATGATGAATTCCGGTCTGCGGCGGCTTCTGTCCGGCGCGGTGGCGCTGATGCTGCTGGGCTGTTCCTCCGCCTTGGCGGATACGGCGACGGTCACTGCGCGCAAACTCATTCTGCGCGAAAAAGCATCCTCGACCAGCGATGCCCTGCAAACCCTGCCCAAAGGAACGAAGCTGGAGGTTCTCGGCAAAAGCGGCAGCTGGTATAAAGTGACTTACGGGAAATACACCGGCTATGTCTATAAAACGTATGTCAGCGTGACCAAGACGGCCAGCAGTTCCAGTTCTTCCAGCAGCGCGACGCGGCTGGAAAAGGGGAGCACTGGCAGCGACGTCAAGGATTTGCAGACAAAGCTGAAAAAACTCGGCTATTATGATGCTTATGTCGATGGCGATTATGGCGACACGACCGTCGCGGCGGTCAAGGCGTTCCAGAAGAAGTATAACCTGACGGCGGATGGCATTGCAGGCAAAGAGACGCTCAAAAAGCTGGACAGTGTCTACAAGAACACGGACAGCGACAAGGACGACGACTCGCTCCGCATGGGCGACAGCGGCAGCGCCGTCAAGGACTTGCAGACGAAGCTGAAGAAGCTGGGCTATTACGACGGCACGGTGGACAGCACGTTTGGTTCGGGCACATACGCGGCGGTCAAGGCGTTCCAGAAGAAGTATAACCTGACGGCGGACGGCGTGGCGGGCAGCGAAACGCTCAAAAAGCTCGACAGCGCGTACAAGAACGCGGACAGCGACAAGGATGACGACTCGCTCCGCAAAGGCGCAACCGGCAGCGCGGTAAAGGATTTGCAGACGAAGCTGAAAAAGCTCGGCTTCTACAACGCCTATGTCGATGGCAGCTATGGCGATACGACGGTTGCGGCAGTCAAGGCGTTCCAGAAGAAGTATAATCTGACGGCGGACGGCGTAGCGGGCAGCGAAACGCTCAAAAAGCTCGACAGCGCGTACAAAAACGCGGACAGCGACAAGGACGACGGCTCGCTCCGCAAGGGCGCAACCGGCAGCGCGGTCAAGGATTTGCAGACGAAGCTGAAAAAGCTCGGCTTCTACAACGCGTCCATTGACGGCGATTATGGCGATACGACGGTTGCGGCGGTCAAGGCGTTCCAGAAGAAGTATAACCTGACGGCGGATGGCGTGGCGGGCAGCGAAACGCTCAAAAAGCTCGACAGCGCGTACAAAAACGCGGACAGCAATACCAGCACCGATGACGATTCGCTCCGCAAGGGCGCAACCGGCACGGCAGTCAAGACGCTGCAGACCAACCTGAAGAAGCTGGGCTTCTACACGGCGTATGTCGACGGTTCGTTCGGCTCGACGACCGAGAGCGCCGTCAAGGCATTCCAGAGAAAATACGGTCTGACGGCGGACGGCGTGGCAGGCAGCGCGACGCTCAAGAAGATTGAATCCGCCGTGGCGAGCGCCAGCAGCGGCAAGATTACCACCGAACGCCTCGACTGGTTCAATGGCGGCAAGTACGTCATCCCGAACGGCGCTGTATTCCAGATTAAGGACGTCAGCACGGGGCTGATTTTCTCCGCGCGCCGGCAGAGCGGCGGCAACCATATGGACGCCGAGCCGCTGACGGCGGAAGATACCGCGATTCTCAAGAAAATCAACGGCGGCACGTTCAGCTGGCGCCGCCGCGCAGTGCTGGTGAAGTACAACGGGCATGTGTATGCCGCGTCGATTTACTCCGAACCCCACGGCACAAACACAATTCTGGACAACAACTTCGATGGGCAGTTCTGCCTGCACTTCTACGGCAGCAAGACCCACGGTACAGACCGCGTGGATGCAGATCACCAGAAGTGCGTGGAACAGGCCATGAAGGCGACTTGGTAAAAATCCCAGTCAAAGGGCAAAGCAATGGGCACTGCTGCAGCGCGGCAGTGCCTTTTTGCGCACATCCGAAATCATCCGCCGATGCCCTATTGACAAATCGCCCAAAATCCATACAATAAAATTGCGGCTGAAATCATTCATTTTTCATTCATTCCGATGGACAGCCGAGGACAAGAGAGAGAGGAAAGTACCATGTTCGGATTCCGACCCGACGGACGGCGCGTGTCGTCCATTGACCCCATCGTCGGCATTACGCCGTACCTGATGCCCATGCGCTGCGACGCGCAGGTTTTCCTGCAGCACCGCGTGGACTATGAGCTGCTGACGCGCTACATTGCGGCGCAGGCGGCGAAGGGCGAGAAAATCACGTTCATGCAGATTATTACCGCCGCGTTCGTCCGCACTGTGTCCCAGCACCCGGAAATCAACCGCTTCATCCTCAATAAGCAGTTCTTCGCGCGGAACATGTGCGCCGTGTCCTTCACGATGCTCAAGAACCCGCAGAACGCCGAAATGGGCGAGACGGCGGTGAAGGTGAAGTACGACCTGACTGACACCATCTACGACGTGCGCGACCGCATGGAAAAGGTCATCAACGCCAACCGCGGCGAGGACAAGAAGAACTTTGCGGATAAGCTGGCGAAAGCGGTGCTGGTCGTGCCGGGTCTGGCAACGGGCATCGTCGCGCTGGTTCGCCTGCTTGATCGCTACGGGCTATGCCCCGGCGCACTGCTGGACGAGCTGCCCTTCCATACCAGCATGTATATCACCAACAACGCTTCCATCGGCCTGCATCACGTCAACCACCACATCTACAACTTCGGTTCGGTTACGCTGTTCTTCGGCATGGGTACCGTGGAGAAGGTTGCCGTGGTGGAGAAGGGGGAGGCGCGCATGAAGCGCTTCCTGCCCATCGGCATCACGGCGGATGAGCGCGTCTGCTCCGGCGCGCACTACGCGGCGTTCTTCGGCACGATGTCGTATCTGCTCAATCATCCGGAAGAACTGGAGAAGCCGCCGGAATCCGTCCGCTTTGACGAAAAGTGCGAATACCACGTCCCGAAAGTTGGCGAGCAGCCGGCGAAGAAGCAGAAAAAGCAGCAGAAAGCCACGGTTCAGGCGTAAATCAGCAGGAAAAAACGCATGATACGTCGAAATCCTCCGTTGCAGCGCATTCCTTGAAACGGGAGTGCAGAAGAACGGAGGATTTTTTTCATGCAGAATGTAGGTATTGTCGGCTTGGGACTGATTGGCGGGTCACTCGCGAAAACCATCAAGCTCCACACGCCGTACACGGTTTATGGCACGGACAAGAATGCGGACACGATGCGCCGCGCGTTCCTGATGGAGGCGATTGACGGCGAACTGACGGCGGAGACGCTGCCGCAGTGCGATGTTGTGCTGATCTGCCTGTACCCGCAGGGGATTATCGACTATGTGACTGCCCACGCGGCGGACTTTAAGCCCGACAGCCTTGTGATTGACTGCGGCGGCGTGAAGCAGGTGATTTGCGATGCACTGTTTCCCGTATCACAGCGGTATGCGTGGCATTTCATCGGCGGACACCCGATGGCGGGGCGCGAGTACAGCGGTTTCAAGTATGCCCGCGACGATCTGTTCGACCATGCGTCGATGATTCTGTGCGGTCACGGCGACGACGACCCGGCGGTTTTGCAGCGCGCCCGCGACTTTTTCATGAAACTGGGCTTCCTGCGTGTGCAGTTCACGACGCCGAAGACGCATGACGAGATGATTGCGTATACGTCGCAGCTGGCGCATGTCGTGTCGAGCGCGTATGTGAAGTGCCCACTGGCGGATAAGCACCGCGGGTTCTCGGCAGGGAGCTTCGCGGATATGACCCGCGTGGCAAGGCTGAATGAGGATATGTGGACGGAGCTGTTCTTTGATAATCGAGAGGCGCTTCTGCCGGTGGTGGAGGACTTGGTGCAGCGGGTGACGGAGTATCGGGACGCGCTGCGGGATGAGGATAGGGAAGGAATGAGAAAATTATTGCGTGAGGGACGCGAGACGAAGGAACGCCTGACGGATTAACACGCGGGTAAAGTATGGAAGAGCGACCAACTCAATCGCGCGAAAGGGGTCAAGGGGAAAAT
>OHKI01000328.1_pt1 | contig 20788 bp, 19 predicted proteins | sample 1568771 | NCBI WGS metagenome assembly OHKI01 (sample SAMEA3879540, study PRJEB24766) | human gut metagenome | biome: human-associated habitat; feature: feces | place: USA | collected 1985/1987 | reverse complement strand
GCGTTCAGAAAAAGTGCCGGCGGCACTTTTTTAGCGCAGGCCGAAGCGGCTATGCTGCGAGGGGGAACCACGTGGGGCGCATCGCCTGCGGCGCGAACTCTACAAGTTTTTTGACAGACTGTATCCCCTCCGGCGGTGGAACACTGCCGGAGGGGTTTGCTATGCACATGCCTTTGCGTTGAAAACGCCCGAGAAAAATCAGGCTGCACATCATGTTGACTTCATGAAAATACTGTGTTATATGTTTTTGTAGAAGCGCCAACCGAAAAATGCCGGTGGGGGACGGCGCTGGAACAAGCGGAAACAAAAAGACGGTGAACGGAGGAGGTGCAGCGCCAAATGAACAGACCAAAACGTGCAGCCATCTTGTTTGTGCATGGAATTCTCGGCACGCCGCGCCATTTTGCGCCGTTTCTGCCGTATGTTCCTGCGAGCTGGTCTGTCTGCAATCTGCTGCTCGAAGGTCATGGCGGCAGCGTGCGGGACTTTTCGCACGCCGCAATGGCGCAGTGGAAGCAGCAGGTGCACGCTGCGCTCGATGCGCTGCTGACGGAGCACGACAGGGTGCTGATCACCGCGCATTCGATGGGAACGCTCTTTGCAATTCAGGAGGCACTCCAAAGGCCGGTCACAGAGCTGTTTCTTTTGAATCCGCCCCTGAACGTGCGGGTCACTGCGCGGCTTTTCAAAACGGTATGGACTGTTTTTCGTGGGAAGGCCGCCCCGCAGGATGCATGGATGCTTGCGGCGCAAAACGCTTACAGCATTGAAAAAGACCGCCATGTTCTGCGATACATCGGCTGGATCCCGCGGTATCTGGAGCTGTTTGCCGAGATCAGAAAAACGAGAAGGGCCGTGCGGAATCTGACGGTTCCGTCGCATATATATCTCTCCCTGTACGATGAGCTGGTGTCGCCGAGAAGCAGAAGCTTTTTTGACGGCAGCAGCCTTGCGAAGGTCACGATGCTGAACACCTCCGGCCATTTTTACACTTCACCGGAGGATCGGGCGCTGCTGATCGAGGACTTCAGGGCAATGGTTGCGCGCACGGAGCGCGAAATGCAGACCGCGGTACCGCGCGATGAGCAGTAACAGTGATGGCCTGAAAATGCATACAGCATTTCTGCGTTTTGTGAGCCTTGCCCTGACGAAAGACCGCTTGCCGGGGCGGCTGCCGGACACAGCGCTTGCGGCAGCGGAAGAAAATTGCCTGCATGGGAGCGACAGATATGATGTTTGCCTGCTATTATGACTCGCCGCTGGGGAAGCTGCTGCTGACGGCGGATGCACTCGGGCTGACCGGCCTGTACTTTGACGGCGAAAATACCGAAGCGGACAGGCTGGTCTTTGCACGCAAGGAGCGGGAAACGCCGCTCCTTGCGGAGACCAAGCGCTGGCTGGACGTTTATTTTTCCGGCAGCCAGCCCGATTTCCTGCCGCCTCTGCACCCTGCCGGTTCTGCGTTTCGGCAGGCTGTGTGGGCGCTCCTTTTGCAGATCCCGTATGGGCAGACGACAACGTACGGCGCGATCGCACGCCAGCTTGCCGCAAAGCAGGGCATCCCGAAAATGTCTGCGCAGGCGGTGGGCGGTGCGATCGGGGACAACAAGATCGCCATTGTCATTCCATGCCACCGCGTCATCGGCGCAAACGGCAGCCTGACCGGATATGCAGGCGGCACGAACAGAAAAGCAGCGCTGCTGGAACTGGAACATACCGATATGACCGGTCTTTTTCTGCCGAAGAAGGGACTTGCACGCGAACGATGAGCAGAACACGCAGTGAGATAACGAAAAAAGCTACAGCCGCCCGGTGTCGGGCGGCTGCTGGTTTTCTATGGCGTGCGTCGGGGCTTAGAGACTGAAATATGCCTTTGCGGACTGGAACAGCTTCATGTCATAGCAGCCGTCCACGTTTTTATACAGGCCGTCTGCCACACGCTCGGAGTGCCCCATCTTGCCGAGGACGCGCCCGTCGGGAGACGTGATGCCCTCGACTGCCCAGATGGAGCCGTTGGGGTTCATGTCCACATCCATGCCGGGGACACCGTTTTCGTCCACATACTGCGTGGCGATCTGACCGTTTGCCGCGAGCTTTCGCACAAGCTCCTCGCTGCACAGGAAGCGGCCCTCGCCGTGGGAAATGGGAACGGTGTAGACCTCGCCCACCTGCGTACCGGCCAGCCATGCAGAGCGGTTGGAGGCGATGCGGGTGCGCACCAGACGGGACTGGTGGCGGCTGATGGTGTTGTAGGTCAGGGTGGGACAGGTCTCGTCGGTGTCGATGATCTCACCGAAGGGCACAAGGCCGAGCTTGATGAGCGCCTGGAAGCCGTTGCAGACGCCGAGCATCAGACCGTCGCGGTTTTTGAGCAGATCCATGGTCGCATCCCGCACCTCCGGATTGCGGAAGAAGGCGGTGATGAATTTGGCGGAGCCATCCGGCTCGTCACCGCCGGAGAAGCCGCCGGGGACAAAGATGATCTGGCTGCTTCGGGCGGCCTCTGCGAACCGGCGGATGGAGTCTGCCACGTCCTGCGCGGACTGGTTGTTCAGAACCATGATCTCCGGCTCAAGTCCGGCGCGCCGGACGGCGCGTGCGGAATCATATTCGCAGTTCGTGCCGGGGAAAACGGGGATCAGTACCTTGGGGACGGCGACGCCGATGCTCGGTGCGGCGCGGGTGACGGCGGGTGCGAACAGGACAGGGACATCTGCCGTATCCGCTGCGGTGCGGCTTGGATAGACAGATTCCAAGACGCCCTCGTTGAGCGCCAGAAGCTCCGACACGGCGGCGCTGTCACCGGCGATGCGCACGATGGGCTCTGCGGTCGTGACGCCAAGACGGACGGCGTGCGGCGTCTGCTCCGTCAGCTCTGCCACGATGGCGCCGGGGAGCAGGGCGTTCCAGTCCAGCTCGGTGTTTTCGGCGGTGAAACCGATCTCATTGCCGAAGGACATGTTCATCACAGCCTCGGAAAGACCGTTTTCCACGGCCCATGCTGCGCAGACCTTGCCGCTTTGTGCCAGCGCGTGCAGCGTTTCCCACGCCGCCTTACGGCTCTCTGCATCCGTGCCGGAGAACAGATAGACGGGATGCCCGGCTGCCTTAAACTCGGGGGAGAGCACCTCGCCGGTCTTCAGCGGCGCGATGGCGAAGGAGATCAGCGTGGGCGGTACGTCCAGATCAAGGAAGGTGCCGGACATGGAGTCCTTGCCGCCGATGGCGGCTGCGCCCAGCTCAAGCTGCGCGTCCACGGTGCCGAGCAGCGCGGAGAAGGGCTTTCCCCAACGCTCCGGCTCGGTGCGGAGCTTTTCAAAGAATTCCTGAAAGCTGAGATATGCCTTTTTATAGTCTGCACCGGCAGCCACGAGCTTTGCCATGGAGGTGTAGACCGCGTTGTAGGCGCCGATGTAGGGATCTGCGGAGGTCTGCTCCGGGTCACAGCCCCATGCCATGACGCTGGCCTGATCGGTCGTTTGACCGGGCAGGACGGGGAACACGGCAGCCATCGCCTGCGCCGGAGTGCGCTGCGTTCTGCCGCCGAAGGGCATCAGAATGGAGCCAGCGCCGATGGTGCTGTCAAACCGCTCCACAAGGCCGCGGCGCGAGGCGCACGTCAGGCTGGAGGCCATCTCACGCAGAGAGCGGAAACGAGGCTTTGAAAACGCGGAGCGGTCCTTTTCCGTCACGCGGACACCGGCATGCTTGACAGCGCCGTTGGTGTTCAGGAAATCGCGGCTGAGGTCGGCAATGATCTCGCCGTTCCACTTCATGATCATGCGCGGCTCCTGCGTGACGACTGCCACCGGATAGGCCTCCAGATTTTCCGCCGTGGCGGCGGCGATGAAGGTCTCCGCGTCTTCGGGCGCGACGACCACCGCCATGCGCTCCTGCGATTCGGAGATCGCGAGCTCCGTGCCGTCCAGACCGTCGTACTTTTTGTGCACGGCGTCCAGATCGATGCGCAGACCGTCGGCCAGCTCGCCGATGGCAACGCTGACGCCGCCGGCGCCAAAGTCGTTGCAGCGCTTGATGAGACGGGTCACGGCGCTGTTTCTGAACAGACGCTGGATCTTGCGCTCCTCGGGGGCGTTGCCCTTCTGGACTTCGGATGCCATCGTCGAGAGGGATTTCAGATTGTGGCTCTTGGAGGAGCCGGTCGCGCCGCCGATGCCGTCGCGGCCCGTGCGGCCGCCCAGCAGGATGACCACATCTCCGGGTGCGGGGCATTCGCGCCGGACGTTATAGGCGGGCGCTGCCGCCACCACCGCGCCGCATTCCAGACGCTTTGCGATGTAGCCCTCGTGATACAGCTCCGCCACATGGCCGGTGGCAAGGCCGATCTGGTTTCCGTAGGAGGAATAGCCCGCTGCCGCGGTCTGGCAGAGCTTTCGCTGCGGCAGCTTGCCGGGAAGCGTCTTGTCAAGGCTGACACGGGGATCGCCCGCGCCGGTGACGCGCATGGCCTGATGGACATAGGCTCTGCCGGACAGCGGATCGCGGATGCAGCCGCCGATGCAGGTGGCTGCGCCGCCGAAGGGCTCGATCTCGGTGGGATGGTTGTGCGTTTCATTTTTGAACATCAGCAGCCAGTCCTGAGCCTCGCCGTCCACCGTGGCGGTGACATGGATGGAGCAGGCGTTGATCTCCTCGCTCTCGTCCAGCTCCGGCAGCAGGCCGCGCTTTTTCAGCACCTTTGCGCCGATGGTGGCGATGTCCATGAGCGTCTGGGGGCGCTTGGCTGCTTTTTCTTCGCCGTAGACCTCCACGCGGGCGGCGAGATACCGCTCATAGGCGGCCTGAACGGCAGCGTCGTGGATCTCCACATGGTCAATGTGGGTGGAGAAGGTGGTATGGCGGCAGTGATCGGACCAGTAGGTGTCCACGACCCGAATTTCGGTGATGGTGGGGTCGCGCTGCTCGTCATCGCGGAAATAGCCCTGCAAATATTGCAGGTCGTCCAGATCCATAGCCAGTCCCAGCTCGTCGCGCAGTGCGCTCAGGGCTTCACCGTCCATGGCGGTGAAGCCCTCCACGGTGCGGACGGTGGTGGGAATGTCATATTCCATCCGCAGCGTCTGCGGCAGCGCCAAAGACGCCTCGCGGCTTTCCACGGGGTTGATGACATACTGCTTGATGGCGGCGAGCTGCTCCTGCGTCAGCGCGCCCTCCAGAACGTAGATGCGCGCGGTGCGCACGATGGGGCGCTCGCCCTGCGAGAGGATCTGGATGCACTGTGCGGCGGAGTCCGCCCGCTGGTCATACTGACCGGGCAGATATTCCACGGCGAACACCATGTCGCCCTGCGGAAGCTCGTCCGTCACCATGTCGAGCTGCGGCTCGGAGAGCACCGTTTTTACGGCGTAGTCGAACAGCTCCCGGCTGATGCCCTCCAGATCGTAGCGGTTGAGCAGCCGCAGACCCGTCAGGCCGCGGATGCCCAGAAAAGCCCGCAGATCCTCTGCCAGTGCGTGTGCCTCGTTGGCAAGTGCCTCTTTCTTTTCTACATATACTCTGTAAACCATGCCTGCGCTTGCTCCCTTCAATGTTCCAGCGCTTTCAGGGCGCGCTGGCCGATGTCGTGGCGGTAGAACGCATTGTCAAAATGGACGCGCTCCACGCGCTCATAGGCTTTTTTCACGGCGCTTTTCAGATCTGCCGCCGTGGCGGTGACGCCAAGAACCCGGCCGCCGTTCGTCAGCAGACGCTCGCCCTCGCACTTTGCGCCCGCCACATAGGTGTGCGCGGCGACTTCGGCGGGCATTGTGATGGCAAAGCCCTTTTCATAGTGCTCCGGGTAGCCGCGCGAGGCCATGACGACGCAGCAGGCGGCCTCGTCGGAGAATTGGACTGCCGTCTCTGCCAGCGTGCCGTTCCGGCAGGCGCGCAGGATGCTCAGCAGGTCGCTTTTCAGAAGCGGCAGCACCACCTGCGTCTCCGGGTCTCCGAAGCGGCAGTTGTACTCGATGACCTTGGGGCCGTTTGGCGTCAGCATCAGCCCGAAGTACAGGCATCCGCGGAAAGTGCGGCCTTCGGCGTTCATGGCGCGCACGGTGGGCAGGAAGATCGTCTCCATGCACACGCGCGCGATCTCATCTGTGTAGTAGGGGTTGGGCGCCACAGTGCCCATGCCGCCGGTGTTGAGTCCCTCGTCATGGTCGTGCGCCCGCTTGTGATCCATGGAGGACACCATGGGAACGACGGTCTTGCCGTCGGTAAAGGCCAGCACGGAGACCTCCGGACCGGTGAGGAATTCCTCGATGACCACCTGACTGCCGCTGCTTCCGAAGGCGCGGTCGAGCATGATGGTCTCCACGGCGGAGACGGCAGCCTCGCGCGTTTCGGCGATGAGCACGCCCTTGCCAAGGGCAAGACCGTCGGCCTTGACGACTGTGGGAAGAGGACAGGACTGCACATACTCCATGGCGGCGGCAGCCTCGGTGAACACCCGGTAATCCGCCGTCGGGATGGCGTACTTTTTCATCAGCTCCTTGGAAAAGACCTTGCTGCCCTCAAGAATGGCGGCCTTCGCCTCCGGGCCGAAGCAGGGAATGCCCGCGGCCTCCAGCGCGTCCACCGCGCCCAGCACCAGAGGATCGTCCGGCGTGACCACGGCAAAGCCGATGTTATGTGCGGCGGCAAAGGCCACCTGCGCGGGGATGTCCTTTGCGCCGATCTCCGGGACGCAGACCGCGTCGGCGGCGATGCCGCCGTTTCCGGGAACGCAGTAGATCGTCTCTACCTCGGGGTTTTCTTTCAGTTTCCTGACGATGGCGTGCTCACGGCCGCCACCGCCGATGACCAGAAGGTTCATAGAGCCCTCCTTATAATCAGAATTTTGGATGCCGCCGCGCGGACATCCGAGGAAGCCGCGCGGCAGCAGGTGTGTACGGTATCGCGGCGGCTCAGTGGTGGAACAGGCGCGCGCCGGTAAATGCCAGCACCATGCCGTACTTGTCGGCGGTGGCGATGACATGGTCGTCGCGGATGGAGCCGCCCGGCTCGGCGATGTAGCAGACGCCGGACTTTCTGGCTCTTTCCACGTTGTCGCCGAAGGGGAAGAAGGCGTCGCTTCCGACGGTGACGCCGGTCTGCGTGGCGATCCAGGCCTTCTTTTCCTCTGCGGTCAGAGGCTCGGGGCGCACCTGGAAGATGCTTTGCCACACGCCGTCAGCCAGCACGTCCTCATACTCGTCGGAGGTATAGACGTCGATGGCGTTGTCGCGGTCGGGGCGGCGGATGCCGTCTGCAAATTGCAGACCCAGCACCTTCGGATGCTGGCGCAGGTACCAGTTGTCTGCCTTCTGACCTGCCAGACGGGTGCAGTGGATGCGGCTCTGCTGGCCTGCGCCCACGCCGATGGCCTGACCGTCCTTCACGTAGCAGACGGAGTTGGACTGGGTGTACTTGAGCGTGATGAGCGCCACGATCATGTCGATCTTCGCGGCCTGCGGCAGCTCCTTGTTCTGAGAGACGATGTTCTTCAGCATCTCTGCGTCGATCATAAGGTCGTTGCGGCCCTGCTCAAAGGTGACGCCGAACACATCCTTATGCTCCAATGCGGCAGGGACATAGTCCGGGTCGATCCGGACGACGTTGTACTTGCCTTTTTTCTTGGTTTTCAGAATTTCCAGAGCCTCGTCGGTATAGCCGGGGGCGATGACGCCGTCGGAGACCTCCTCCTTGAGGTATGCAGCGGTGGCGGCGTCGCAGACATCGGAGAGCGCTGCCCAGTCGCCATAGGAGCACAGACGGTCAGCGCCGCGCGCGCGGATGTAGGCACAGGCGATGGGAGAAAGCTCGGCGGCGGGGTCAACAAAATAGATCTTCCGGTCGATCTCGCTCAGCGGCAGGCCGACGGCGGCGCCGGCAGGGGAGACGTGCTTGAAGCTGGCGGCAGAGGGCAGGCCGGTCGCGGCCTTCAGCTCCTTGACGAGCTGCCAGGAGTTCAGGGCGTCCAAGAGGTTGATAAAGCCGGGCTTTCCGTTCAAAACGTCAAACGGCAGGTCGGAGCCGTCCTGCATAAAGACCCGGGACGGCTTCTGGTTGGGGTTGCAGCCATATTTCAGTTCCAACTCGTTCATATCGGTGTGTCCTCCTCAATCTCCCAGATTCTTGTTGAACAGGCGAACCTCGCCGTTCACGTTGGTGTAAAGGGATACCTTATTGTCCTTGTTGAGCGCGTCCCAGACTGCCTCCGGCGTTGGGACGGTGACCTCCAGCGGCTCACCGGCAAAGGTCGGCAGGGGGCTTCCGTCACCCTGATAGGTGCTGATGAAATAGCCGAGATCGGCCTCTGCACCCTCGTAGCAGAAGAACTCCCGCAGGCAGCGACCGTTTCTGCGCTTCAGGATCGACAGCTCAAACGAACCGTCACCGTTCAAAACGGCGGAGATGCGGGGCGTCCAGTTGGGATCGTCCGGCTCATATTCGCGGGTCATGAGACCCTTGCGGAAGTCGCCGTACTGGCAGATGGTGTCGGTCTGGTCGCCGTTGGTGACCACCAGTGCGCTGCCCATTGTGCGGACGGGGTGGTAGATGATGAGGCTGGGATCGACCAGCTTTGCGGGGTCGTGCGCCTCGGTGCGGATGCCGTCCTCTGTCGGGACGAAGATGCGGTTGCGGCTGTTGGCGCTGCGGCCCATGATGAAATAGTAAACGAGATTTTTACTCACAAGGATGCCCCGGCCGGGGTAGGGATTCTCCCGCAGAAGGGTAAGAAAGTCAAGCATTGCGATTCTCCTTTACGATTTGTTCCGAGACCAGCTCCGCGGCACGGGGCAGGAGCTGCCATTCCGCCTGCTCCATGACCCGGCGCTGGAGCGCCTCGGGCGTGTCGTCCGGCAGAACGTCCACTGCCTTTTGCAGCAGGATCCGGCCGCCGTCCGGAACTTCATTGACAAAATGCACCGTGGCGCCCGTGACCTTCACGCCCGCAGCCAAGGCGGCTTTGTGGACCCTCAGGCCGTACATGCCCTCGCCGCAGAAGGCGGGAATCAGGGAGGGGTGCACGTTCAAAATGCGGGACGGCCAGCGAGCCGTGAAATCCGCGCTGAGGATGGTCAAAAAGCCTGCCAGGATGATGAGATCGATCTCGTATTCCGTCAGCAGCGCAGACAGGGCGGACTCAAACGCCGCCTGACCGCCGCACTGTCTGGCAGAGACAGCCCGGGCCGGGATGCCGGCGCCTGCCGCCCGTGTCAGGGCGTAGGCGTTTTCGTTGGAGGAGAGCACGAGCGCGATCTGGCCGTGCGGCAGCTGTCCTGCCGCCTGCGCGTCCAGCAGTGCCTGTAGATTTGTGCCGCCGCCGGAGACCAGCACGGCGATCTTCGCTTTGTTCATAGGCGTTTTTCTCCTTTGCAGCCGCCGCGAGCCAGCGCGGCGCTTGGTGCAGCTCAGACGAGGACGACCTGATCCTCGCCGGGGACGATCTCGCCGAAGACGTAGGCGTCGATCCCCTCTGCCCTCAGGGCAGAGAGCGCCGCGTCGGCGGTCTCGGGGCTCACGACCACGATCATGCCCACGCCCATATTGAAGGTGTTGAACATGTCGTGCTCATCGATGCCGCCCTGCTTCTGGAGCAGGCCGAAGATGGCGGGCGTCCGGAGCGAGGCCTTGCAGATCTTCGCGCAAAGGCCATGGGGGATGCAGCGGGGGATGTTTTCATAGAAGCCGCCGCCCGTGATGTGGCTGACGCCGCGGACGTCCGCGGCCTCGATGCAGCGGAGGACGGGCTTTACATAGATGACGGTGGGGCGCAGCAGCGCCTCGCCCAGCGTCTCGCCGAGCTCGTCATAATACTTGCCGAGGTCGGCGTTTTCCACGTCGAACACCTTGCGGACGAGCGAGTAGCCGTTGGAATGGAAGCCGGACGAGGGCAGCGCCAGCACCACGTCGCCCGCTGCCATGCGGCCGGAGTCGATGACCTTGGGCTTGTCCACAAGACCGACGGTGAAGCCCGCCAGATCATAGTCGTCCTCAGCCATCATGCCGGGATGCTCCGCCGTTTCGCCGCCGATGAGTGCGCAGCCGGCCTGAACACAGCCCTCTGCAACGCCGGAGACGATGTCGGCTACCTTTTCGGGCACGTTTTTGCCAATGGCGATGTAATCAAGAAAGAACAGGGGCTTTGCGCCGCAGCAGATCACGTCGTTTACACACATGGCAACGCAGTCGATGCCGATGGTGTCATGCTTGTCCATGAGCTCTGCCAGACGGAGCTTGGTGCCCACGCCGTCCGTGCCGGAGACGAGAACGGGCTCCGTCATCCCGGCAAGATCGGGGGCAAAGAGGCCGCCGAAGCCGCCAATGTCAGACACCACACCGGGGATATGGGTGCGCTGGACGTCTGCGCGCATCAGCTTGACGCCCTTGTAACCGGCAGTGATGTCCACGCCGGCTGCCGCGTAGGCGGCGGAGCTGGATTTTTCCATGTCGATCATTCCTTTCCGTTCCAACAGTATGTACAGACCTTATCGCGGTCGATGCCGATGGCCTCCAGAACGCCGTCCAGAGACTGGTAGCCGAGAGAATCAAAGCCGAGCTTTTCGCAGATGGCCTTCAGAAGGCACTGGCCGCGCTCCGTCGTGGAGTCGGCGTATTCGTCCAGATGCAGCTGTCCCTCGTCGCCTTCCAGCTCCTGCACCACCCGGCGTGCCAGCAGCTCCATATCGGAGTTTCCGCGCGAGAAGTTCAGGTACTTGCAGCTATACATGATAGGCGGACAGGCAGAGCGCATGTGGACCTCCTCCGCGCCGGATTCGTAGAGGAAATCGACCGTTTCCCGAAGCTGGGTGCCGCGGACGATGGAGTCGTCCACAAACAGCAGCTTCTTTCCCTGAATGAGCTCCGGGACGGGGATCTGCTTCATCTTGGCGACCTGATTGCGAACCTCCTGATTGGTCGGGGTGAAGGAGCGGGGCCATGTGGGCGTATATTTCACAAAGGGACGCGCAAAGGGCTTGCCGCTTCGGTTTGCAAAGCCGATGGCGTGCGGCACGCCGGAATCCGGCACACCCGCGACGTAGTCCACCTTCGGGAGCCTGCCGCGCGCGATCTCGTCACGCGCCATGATCTCGCCGTTGTGGTAGCGCATGACCTCTACGTTGACGCCCTCATAATTGGAGTTGGGATAGCCGTAATACGTCCAGAGGAAGCCGCAGATCTTCATTTCCTTGCCCGGAGGGGAGACAGTCTCGTAGCCGTTGCTGGTCAGCGCGACGATCTCGCGCGGGCCAAGCTCATGGGCGTCCTCATAGCCCAGCTTATGGTAGGCGAAGGACTCAAAGGAGACGCAGAGGCTGCCGTCAGGGTGCTTGCCGATCAGAACGGGCAGGCGCCCAAGGCGGTCTCTGGCGGCAAGAATGCCGTCCGGCGTCATCAGCAGGATCGTGATGGAGCCGCGGATCATCTCCTGCGCGTACAAAATGCCGTCGATCAGGTTTTCCTTCATGTTGATGAGGGCGGCAACCAGCTCCGAGACGTTGACCTTTCCGTTGCTCTGCGCCATGAACTGGTGACCATGGTCGGAGAAATACGTTTCGATCAGCTCGTCGGTGTTGTTGATGATGCCCACCGTGCAGATGGCGTACAGCCCCAGATGCGAGCGTACCAGAAGCGGCTGCGGGTCGGTGTCGCTGATGCAGCCCATGCCGACGTGCCCCTTGAGCTCGTGCAGGTCTTTTTCAAATTTCGTGCGGAAGGGGGTGTTCTCAATGTCGTGGATCTCACGGACGAAGCCGTTTTCGTGCCCGTAGACCACCATGCCGCCGCGGCGGGTCCCCAGATGGGAGTGGTAGTCGGTGCCGAAAAACACATCAAGTCCCACATCGCGGTGGGAAAACGCTCCGAAAAAGCCGCCCATTACGCAAAGAACAGCTCAGAGAGCGTCATGGGATCGATGTACTGGCCGTCCTTGTAGACGCGCATGTTGCCGCTGGCGACCTCGTCGATGAGCATAACGCTGCCGTCGGGCGCATAGCCGAACTCGAACTTGATGTCGTAAAGGACCATGCCCTTTTCCTTCAGATCGTCGGCAACGATCTGCGTGATCTTCTGGGCCTGGGACTTGAGATCCTCATACTGCTCATCGGTCATCACGCCCAGAGCCACCAGTGCGTCCTTGGTGATCAGGGGATCGCCCTTGGCATCGTCCTTCAGCGTGGTCTCCACATAGGAGGGGAGGTCTGCGCCGGACTCGATGAGATCGCCATAGCGGCGGATGAAGGAGCCGACGGCCTTGCGGCGGCAGATGACCTCGAGACCGTGGCCAAAGACCTTGGCGGGGAGGACCTCCATCGTGGTGTTTTTCAGATCGGCGCCGACAAAGTGGGTCTTGATGCCGGCGGCGTTGATCTTCTCAAAGAAATAGATGCTCATGCGCAGGTTCACATCGCCCACACCGTCGATGGTCAGACCCACAGCGTTTTCGCCGGGATCGAACACGCCGTCTTTGCCGGTGCAGTCATCCTTGAACTTCAGCAGGTAGTTGCCGTTTTCCAGAGCGTAAACGTCCTTGGTCTTGCCAGTGTAAACGAGTTTCATGATGGTACCTCCAAAATATATTTGATTTCGGGTTTATACGTTTTGGTGTGATATGCTCAGCCGCGCAGCTCCGCCTGGAGCTTTGCTTCCTTCGCGGCGATCTGCTGTGCCATCTCGGCACGCTGGGCATCGAGCTTTGCTGCCAGCGCATCGTCATGGACGGCCAGGATCTGGGCGGCCAGCACGGCGGCATTTTTCGCGCCGTTGAGCGCAACCGTGGCGACCGGAATGCCGCTTGGCATCTGGACGGTTGCAAGCAGCGCGTCCAGTCCGTCCAGAGCACCGCCCTTCATGGGGATGCCGATGACCGGCAGGGTGGAGTTCCCGGCGAAAGCGCCCGCCAGATGGGCTGCCATTCCGGCAGCGCAGATGAGCACGCCGAAGCCGTTGGCACGGGCATTTTTGGCGAAATCCGCGGCGGCGGCAGGGGAGCGATGGGCGCTGAGAATGTGCGCCTCATAGGCAATGCCGAAGGCATCGAGCTGCTGACAGGCCCCCTTGACAACGGGCCAGTCGGAATCGCTTCCCATAATAACTGCTACTTTTTTCATGAGATCCTCCTTGTAAAAAGCAAATAAAAAAAGGGTAAACCCGTCTCCATAGATCTCCATGGAGAGCAGGTTTGCCCAGACGGTCGACAGTACGTATTACATCAGGCTCCCATGTGGTGCTCCACGTTCCGTCAGTTGCCTGTGCTTCAATGCCACCATTATCGCAGAACCGACCGGAAAAGTCAATTCCCGACGCGGCTTTTTCCATGGGAGCAAACCACAAAAAAACGGACGGATCGTTGTGCTTTTTTGCGCAGATACATGAAAAAACATCTATTTTCCGCGCGAACGCTGCACGAAGCGGGAGCACGCGCACGGAGCGCCAGAAGGAGGGTGCGCCGCAGCCGATTTTCAGAGCGCGATTGACAGCGGAGCTGCGTTCCGGCTGCTAGGGTGTATCTGAAAACTGAAAATGGGACCGGCAGCGAGGAATTTTTGCGCTGAGCAAGGCATTTTTTCGCAGGAATACTGACGTATTTCAAGGAAAAATGACGCGGCACGGCGTGAAAAGGCCCGCTGTCCGGGTGCGTTGGGAGTTTTCAGATACACCCTAGGCTATGGGCGCTTCGGAGCCCCCATGTGCCCGGAGGGAAATATTGCGGGAAAGACCCGCTGGAGCTGCTTTTCCCAGCCTTGATCGAGATGCGGGTTTTTCAGCGCGAGGGCAAGACAGCCGCGTCCCAGCGCGGCCTCTCCGCACGCCCGGCAGACTTTCAGGACGGAAAGCTGCGTCCCGCCGATGAAGGCGCTCTTAAAAAGCTGCGATGCAAAGCGCGCGTCTTCCAGCGCGATCAAAAGCGGCAGCGCCTGTTCGGGGTCCGGCGCGGCAAGCCAGTTCCAGTCGCGGAGCAGGGTCTCGGCTGCCTCGGGGCTGGATTTCAGGGCAGGTTCTGCAATGTCAAGAAGAAACCGCCACATCGTCATGCCCGTTTCCGTGTCGCGGGAAAAGACATCATCCAGAATGTACGCCCATGACAGGTCGTCAAGCTCCTCGGCGGTCTCATGCGGGACTTCCTCCGGAAATTCGACCAGCAGGATCTCGCGGCAAATGTCTTCGTTGGCAGGAAAACGTCCCTCCGATAAAAGCTGCTTTGCCCGTTCTATGTCAGGGTGCAGCAGGACGCGATTTTGCCATTGCGCATAATATGCCTCTTGCAGCGCATTTCGGTAGACCTGCGCATCGCACGTCTCCTCGTCCTCCTTTGTGCCGAAATAGGCGTAAACGGAGGAAAGCCGGAACAGCAGCGTATCCAGCCCGTCCGGCTCGACGTTGTTATAGTAGTCCTCCGGCGGACGAACGGAAAACAGCTCCGTCCAGAACACACCGCATTCCCTTTCAGAAAGCGCCGCCTCCTCACGGAACAGGATGCCGTGCCCGGCATCGCGCATGATTTGCTCTGCGCGCTCTCCCAGATTCAGATCAGTGGTCGTGTTCAAAAATGTCCGCAGTTCTTCTGTCTTCTGTTCATCCGGCAAAGCACCTGCATGATGGATGCCGGCAGAGATGTGATGCAGCAGCACCTTGCCGAGAAGCTGCGCGGGCGTGTCTTTTTTCGGCGCAAGCTGCGCCAGCGCCTCCTTCAGATCGAGCCATGTTTCTGAAAGCTCGACATGGTAAACAAATGAGAGCCTCAATGTGAGCTGCACCGGTTTCTGCACCGGTTTCTGCACAGGCTTTCGTCTCAGGACCCCGGAATCTCCGCACCAGCCGCACTCCCACTGCGACCCGCGAATCATGACGGGACTGCCGCACCACGGACAGAGCATAAACGTTCACTCCTTCCACTGAAAAACGGATTTTCCTGCATACATAATATCATTGTAGCAGCTTATGCCGGAAAATGCACGGCTTTTGCTCAAAGTTCAGTTGAGCCTTATCCATTTCTCTGCTACAATAGCCACAAAAGAAACACACAGCGGAGGTATTCCCATGACCCGTGATATCTGCAAAGACGAATTCTTCCTGTCCCAGAAGGCGGAACCCGCGACGGCTGACGATTTGACAATCGCGCAGGACTTATTGGATACGCTCACCGCGCATAAGGACGGTTGCGTGGGGATGGCGGCAAATATGATAGGCTGTACAAGCGCATTATTGCGTTTGACAACGACGGCGAATACATGGTCATGTTCAATCCGGTGATCGTCAAAAAATCCGCGCCGTATGATGCGGAGGAGGGCTGCTTGTCCTTAAGCGGCACACGGAAAACGAAGCGGTTTCAAACCATCAAAGTCCAATGGCAGAACGAGCAGTTCCAGACGCGAATCAAAACGTTCACCGGCTGGACGGCGCAGATCATTCAGCATGAGATCGACCATTGTGAGGGGATTTTGATATGATTTTTTACTTTTCGGGCACCGGAAACAGTAACTATGTGGCGAAACGCATTGCGGACGCGCTGGGCGATGAGATTTTGAATTTGAATGACCGCATCAAATCCGGTGACACTTCGCCCGTCGAAACCGGCGAGCGGCTGATTATCGTCACGCCGACCTATGCCTGGCGCATTCCACGCGTCGTGTGCGACTGGCTTTTGAAAACGGAGCTGCATGGCGCAAAGCGGTCATGGTTCGTCATGACCTGCGGCAGCGAGATCGGCAACGCCGACAAATACAATCGCGAACTCTGTGCGGAAAAGGCGATTTCCTGCATGGGCACGGCGCAGATCGTCATGCCGGAAAACTACATTGCGATGTTCTCCGCGCCGCAGGCGGACAAAGCGCGGCAAATCGTCGCCAAAGCTGAACCCAGCATTGACCGCGCAATCGCGGCAATTCAGAGCAATCAACCGTTTGCGCCGACGCGGAACAATCTCTACGACCGCTTCATGAGCGGCCCGGTCAATCCGATTTTCTATAAATGCTTCGTCAAAGCGAACGCCTTTACCGCGTCAAGCGCCTGCATCGGCTGTGGTCAGTGCGCAAAGCGCTGTCCGATGAACAACGTCACACTCAAAGACGGCAAGCCGGTTTGGGGCAAAAATTGCACGCACTGCATGGCGTGCATCTGCTACTGCCCAAAAGAAGCGATCGAGTACGGCAAAAAGAGCGTTGGTCAGCCGAGGTATCACTTTGAGGCATTGTAGGCGGTAAGAAACACATACGGAAGTCCATCGCGGGAAGCGCCCAAGGCTTTTTCCTTTGTCGTGACCCCATCATAGCGCGCTCACCCACCCCCTGTGACGAAGTCAGATCCAAGCAAAAAATCCGGCGCCTTTCAGCGCCGGATCGTTCACTGTGTCAGTTGTTGCAGACTGGGCAGCTGCCAGCGATGACCGGAACGGGAGAAGTTCCGGTGCGCCCTGCATCTCAGTGGCAGCCGTGGTGCCCGCAGCCATGCTCGCCGCAGGCATGCGCGCCGTCACCGTGCGCATGATCGTGGTGGTCGCAGTGTACATCGGGGTCATAGCCCAGATTGCCGGCCAGCAGCGCGGCGACCGCCGCGTCGGCATTGCCGCTGACACCGCCGTAGAGCTTGATGCCGGCCTCCGCCAGCGCCATCTGTGCGCCGCCGCCGATGCCGCCGCAGATCAGCGTATCCACGCCGCGCTGCATCAAAAAGCCTGCCAGTGCGCCATGGCCGCTGCCGTTGGTATCGACCACCTCCGCACGGACGATGCTGCCGTCTGCGACATCATAGAGTTTAAACTGCTCGGTGTGGCCGAAATGCTGGAAGATCTGTCCGTTTTCATAGGTAACTGCAATTTTCATAGTAATTTCTCCTTTGGTTTTGTGATCGGTTTCGGGTCCTTCGGTTTCGTGGGTCCGGCGGCACTGCCCGCAGCGCGAATGCTCCTGCCCGCCGCAGATGCGGTAGCTTCCGCCGGTGATGCGCAGCGGCCTTGCATGGACAAGACACGCCGCGAGCTTTCGCCGTGCGCTCTCGTAGATCTCCTGCACGGTCGAGCGGGAAATGTCCATCTGCGCGGCGCACTGCTCGTGCGTCTGCTGCTCCAGATCCACCAGACGGATGGCCTCATATTCGTCGAGCGTCAGCAGGATCGGCTCTGCGTCCGCACGGCCGCTGGGGCAGAAGGTATCGACCTGCGGCGTGTCGCAGATCCTGCGGCACCGTGGCGGTCTCGGCATGGCTGCGCCTCCTTCGTTTTCGGTATATACCGATTATAACGCGAAATCCCAGAAAGTCAATCCGCGATTTCCAGTATGACGGGTGAAAGTTCAGAAAAAATACGAAAAAATTTTACATGGATTTGCTTGTTTACGGTGCAGCGGCGGTTTATGATGGATATAAGAGGTGAAAGAGATGACTTATGAAGAAATTCGCCGGGACAAGGCGATCCACACGTATATTTCTCAGGCCGATGCGTCGCTCAGCGCGCTCGGCTTTACCGAGCACAGCTTTGCGCATGTGACGGCGGTGGCGGAGAAGGCGGGATACATCCTCCAGACGCTCGGCTATCCGGAGCGGATGGTGGAGCTGACGAAGATCGCGGGCTATCTGCACGACATCGGCAATCTGGTCAACCGCGTTGACCACAGCCAGAGCGGCGCGGTGATGGCGTTCCGCATTCTTGACAATATGGGCTTTGAACCGGAGGAGATCGCGCTCATCACGACCGCCATCGGAAACCACGACGAGGGCACCGGTGTGCCGGTCAATCCGATGTCGGCGGCGCTGATCCTTGCTGACAAGTCTGACGTCCGCCGCAGCCGCGTGCGCAACACGGATACATCCACGTTTGACATTCACGACCGTGTGAATTACTCCGTCACGAAGTCGGAGCTGAAGATCAACGAGGCGCACACGCTCATCAAGCTCAAGCTGACCGTTGACACGCACATGGGCTCGGTCATGGACTATTTTGAGATATTCATGGCGCGCATGATCCTCTGCCGCAAGGCGGCGGAGCGTCTGGGGCTGCAATTCAAGCTGATGATCAACGAGCAGCAGCTCATCTGAAAACAGAACATCCAAAAACTCCCACCGGATTTTATCCGGTGGGAGTTTGTTTTGACAAGCTCAAGCGGGAATGCGGAAAACTCAGATCACGTGATACGCCTTCAGGAGCTTTTCCACATCCGTGCCGGAGATCTTGTCCAGTGCCTTTTTCAGCACCATTTTTTCTGCAAGATTCAGCTTCATATCGGTGATGGGCTTGCCGTCGCGGAGCTTGACGGTCGCGTTCAGAAGGTCGCGCACGTCGTAGACGCTGCCCCAGACCTCAGGTACGCCGCGGTCAACGTTCAGCAGCGTATAGACTGCCTCCATGCCGGTACGCATGGAATATTCGGTGGTGAAGATGGTGTCGCGCGGCGTTTCGGCGAACTGACCGAGGAAGGCGAAGTTCACAGAGCCGTCGGGCACGACCTTCGGGCGGTCGCCGTAGGCGCGCGGCATGAAGAAGGCGTCGATATACGGCATCATGACGGGGACGGTGTTGGCGCTGTTCGAGGCCATGTCCTCGATCTGATCGACCGGCACGCCGATGTGGTACAGCCACTCCATGCAGATCTCCTTGCCGGTGCATTCACGCATGGGCTTCTTCACAAAGTCGCCGGGCTTGTCGGAGAACAGGGAATAGACCCAGACGAGGCAGTGGTCCTTGGGCTGCGAGCGGAACTGCGGCTGGCGGTTGATGGTCCAGCTCATGAGCCAGCTCGAGTCCTTGACGGTGACGATGCCGCCGGTGACGACCTTGCCGGTGAACGGATCGCGCTTGCAGATGTTCTTGATATAGGGGATGATGCGCTGGTCGAGCGTTTCGACGGTCGCGCTCATCCAGTTGGTCTGCTCGGGGTCGTAGCAGAACTTGTCGGGATGGCCGAAGGACGGGTCCTGCGCGGCGATCTTGCGCCACATATCCCAGCCGCCGCCCTCCTTCAGCTCAACGTTGAAGGCCGCGGGCTCATTCTGGCTGCCCATGGAGGAGTTTTCCACGCAGCCGCCGTTGGTGATAAAGACCAGATCGTTCTCGGTGAGGGAGATGTGGTCGGGCTGACCGTCCTGAAGGATGTCAATGCGCGTGGCCTGCTTGCGGCCGGGCTTGCAGTCAAAGAGGACGTTCGTGACCTGCACGCCGAAGTGGAACTGGACGTGGTGGCTCTCCAGATACCTGACCATCGGCAGGATCATGGACTCATACTGGTTGTACTTCGTGAAGCGCAGCGCGGTGAAGTCGGGCAGACCGCCGATGTGGTGGATATAGCGCTGGATGTAGAGCTTCATCTCCAGAGCGCTGTGCCAGTTTTCAAATGCGAACATCGTCCGCCAGTAGAGCCAGAAGTTGGAGTTCAGCACCTCGTCGTCGAAGAAGTCGGTGATGCGCTTGTCCTGAAGCTCCTCGTTCGGGGTGAAGAACAGCTTCATGATCTCCATGGCGCCCTTGTCGGAGATGTCGAACTTGCCGTCGGTGTGCGCGTCCTGACCGCGATTCACGGTGGCGCGGCAGAGGGAGTAGTTCGGGTCCTCCTTGTTGAGCCAGTAATACTCGTCCAGAACGCTCACGCCCTCGGTCTCAATGGAGGGGATGGAGCGGAACAGGTCCCACATGACCTCGAAATGGTTGTCCATCTCGCGCCCGCCGCGCATCACATAGCCGATGTTTTCAAATTTCCAGCCGTCGCACGCGCCGCCGGCCGTCGGGCCCTTTTCAAGCACATGGATGCGCTCGCCCTTCATCTGACCGTCACGCACCAGATAGCATGCCGCTGCCAGTGCAGCAAGACCGCTGCCAACGATGTAGGCAGATTTTCCGTCCACGCCCACGGGCTTCTTGGGACGTGCGAAAGCTTCATAGTTACCGCTCGAATAATACATGACATTTACCTCCTGTAGATTTTCGGTTCGTTGTAGTATGGTTTCCTTTTGATGGTCATAGCATACGATTTTTGAGGAAAAAGTTCAATAAACAGAAAAACGTCCGTGATAAAAGCTTTATCACGGGCATTTGCATTGTATGAAATTTTATCACGCAGGCGGATTTGATGGAGACGGCTGCGAGGGCTTGTCGATGCGCAGGCGCTCGAGCGCGGCAGCGACATTTCCGTGGATAACGGCGGCGAGGCGATCGACGAGCAGGGCGGGGTCTGCCTTCATGTCGTTTTTGATCCAGTCGAGCATCAGCCCGACAAAGGCGTATTTGTAGACCGTCGCGATGAAATCCTGATCCTCCTCGCGGACGGACATGCCGGCGGCCTGCTCATGGACAACGCCGATGAGCAGCTGATAGGTCAGCTTGTAGAGATAGTTTTCGACCTGCTCGCGGCTGACCGAACGGTAGACGTTCAGGATAAAGGCCTTGTTTTCCTGCACGGCCTCGAAGATCTGCAAAAGGCCCTGCTGCCATGTGTCATAGGTCTTTTTCCCCTCGAGCGCCTTGCGTGCATCCTCCTCGCACGACCATTCGATCAGATCGTAGATGTCTTTGAAATGATAGTAAAAGGTCATGCGGTTGATGCCGCAGTCGTCGGCGATGTCGCTGATGGTGATCTTGTGCAGCGGCTTTTGCAGCAGAAGATTTTTGAGCGACTGCTCCAGCGCACGCTTTGTGAGGTCGGACATGACAGATTCCTCCTTGCAGATATTTTTCGGATATGCGACGGGCGCTGCAAAGCAGCGTCCTGAGCTTGTCAAAAAAGTCTTTTTTGACAAGCTCTCAAACGCGAACCGCGGGGGTTGGTTCGCGTTTGAAAAGGCTGCACCCGGCTGCGCGCATAATTTGTGCGCTGCT
>OHKI01000322.1_pt1 | contig 21000 bp, 17 predicted proteins | sample 1568771 | NCBI WGS metagenome assembly OHKI01 (sample SAMEA3879540, study PRJEB24766) | human gut metagenome | biome: human-associated habitat; feature: feces | place: USA | collected 1985/1987 | reverse complement strand
GCACGCACGACAACGCGCCCCTCGCCCTCTGGCGCACGGAGGCGGATAAGGCGGACATCGCGTTCGCGAAGAAGTACCTCGGTCTCAATGATGAGGAGGGCTTCAATACCGGCATCATCCGCGGCGGCATGAGCTGCCAGAGCCGACTCTTCGTTGCGCAGATGCAGGACTATCTGGGGCTTGGCAAGGGCTGTCGCATGAACACCCCCGGCACATCAAGCGGCAACTGGCAGTGGCGCATGCTCCCGGGAGAGGCAAGCAAAAAGCTTGCTAAAACCATCCACGAGACGAGCCGCATCTACGGGCGGCTGTAAGGCAAAAAACACGGCAGGCGGTTATGGGCAAACGCCCACAGCCGCCTGTTTCATTATATTTCGCCAAGATATTACCTTTTGTATTCGATTTTTGACAAAGGCCGAGGCAGAGCACATGCTCCGCCTCGGTTTTTCTTTTTATAGCAGCAGCAGCTTTTCAGCATCCAGCGCAACGCAGACAGTCTCTCCCGTGCGCAGGCTGTTTTTCCGCGCGGCGGAGACGCGCAGCGCCGGCGCATCCTCCCCGCAATGCTCGGGGCGCAGCAGAAGAATATCCTGCTCCATGCCGGAGATCACGCGGCAAAGCGTGCAGCGGAGCGCGCCGCTAACGCTCAGGGCCACGGCATGATCCGGAATGCCGAGGGTCGTAAAGGTTTTCCCCTTTGCGTCAACTGGCAGTGCCATCCCCCACTCCGGCAAATAGACCGCGCCGTTTTTTTCCACGGCTGCAAGAAAGTTCTTGCAGCCTGCAAGCCGCGCCGCGCTGACGCTTTCGGGGTGGCGGATCATCTCGTCCATACCCGTCACCGCTCCTGTTTTGCCGTCCTCCATCACGCAGACGCTGCCGCAGTTGCGGTAGCATTCGTCCAAGTCGTGGCTCACCCAAAGAACCGGCCCGCCAAACAGGGCAAGCAGGTCGGCAAGCTCCAGTTCAAGGTTCCACTTCAAGTAGCTGTCGAGCGCGGAGAAGGGTTCATCGAGCAAAACGGCTTCCGGCTCGGACGAGAGAATCCGCGCGAGCGCCACGCGCTGCTGCTGTCCGCCGGAGAGCTGCGCGGGGTGTTTCTTCTCAAGCCCCTCCAGACGGAACATGCGGATCTTCTCCGCCAGCAGTTCCTTTTTCTGCGCCTTGTGCTCGCGGCGGATGCCGCAAAGGATATTCTGCTCCACCGTCATGTTCGGAAAAAGCGCATACTGCTGAAAGAGGTATCCGACCCGGCGCTGCTGGGGCGGCAGGTCGATCTTCTTCTCGCTGTCGAAGAGAACGCGATCGCCGAGCACGATGCGCCCGCAGTCGGGCGTCATGATGCCCGCGATGCACTTTAAGGTCACGCTTTTGCCGCAGCCCGAGGCGCCGAGCAGCGCCGTCGTTCCGTCCTGCGCCTCAAACTGCGCGCGCAGTCGGAACGCGCCGAGTTTTTTTTCGATGTCTACGCAAAGGCTCATCGGCCGCCCCTCCTCTTCCTGCCCGCCTCGCTCAGAAGGTCGCGCCGCTCGAGCATATTGACCGCCAGCAGCACGACAGCGGAGATGGCCATATTGACCATGACCCACTTCGTCGCAAGGGCATCGTTGTTCGTCTGCCAGAGCTGGTAGACCGTCGTGGAGATGGTCGCGGTCTTGCCGGGCGTGTAGCCCGCAATCATGCTCGTCGCGCCGTATTCACCGAGCGCGCGCGCAAACGCCAGCACCGTGCCTGCCAGCACGCCCTGCCGGCAGTAGGGCATACGGATGCGCCAGAAGATGTAGGTGTTGGAAAGGCCGAGTGTCTGCCCCGAATAGGCGAGTGTCTCATCAAAGGACTCGAACGCGCCGCGCACCGTGCGGTACATCAGCGGGAAGATGACGACCACCGTTGCAAAAATCGCCGACCACCAGGTCATGACCATCTTGACGCCAAAGGTTTCAAGCACCCACGCGCCGACGACGCGCTTGGGACCAAATACACGCAGCAGAAGATAGCCCACGACCGTAGGCGGCAGCACGAGCGGCAGCGTCAGGATCACGTCGAGCACGCCCTTTATAAGCCGCGGGAGCCTCGCAATGTAGTAGGCGGCAAAAATGCCCGCAAAGAAAATGATGACCGTAGAGATCGCCGCGATGCGCAGCGAATTCCAGAGGGGATACCAGTCCATCGTGACCTCCCTTGTAGAACAGAAAGTTTGCGCCACGCACGGCGCAAATGATCTTGAAATTTTTTGCCGCGACATGTGCGTGGCAAAAAATACCTCTCACGCAGCGAGCGTCGAAGGCCGCTCACCGAGGTAAGCGGCCAAGGCGCAGAGCGTAGTGCAGCTCTTTCAAATGAAAGCCTTTTAGGCTTTCATTTTAGTAAACCGCGCTGAAGCCGACGCGCTCGAAGACGGTCATCGCGGCATCGGTTTCAAGATAGGCGAGGAATGCGCGCGCGGCCTCTTCCTTTTCGCCCTTGAGCACGGCGGCGGGGTAGATGACCTGACCGCACATCTCAGCCGTGGCACTGTCGACGACCTCGAGGCCAGCGGAGAAGGCGTCGGTCGCGTAGATGATGCCGCAGTCGGCGGCGGCCTCGCTCACCTGCGTCGTGACCTCCTTGACGTTGTTGCCGTAGGTGAGGCAGTCGGTCATGGCCGATTCGTCAAGGCCGTAGTAGGCAAAGATCTTCTGCGTGTACTGGCCGACGGGCACGTCGCTGTTGCCGATGGCGAGCAGCACATCGCCGCCTTTCAGGAGCTGCGCGAGCTGGTCGAAGCTCTCAATGCCCTTGGGGTTGCCCTCGGGAACGGCGAGCGTCACCTTGTTTTCAAGAAGGTCAACGCGGCTGTCGGTCACGATGAGGTCGAGGCCGTCGGGATTCTTCTCCGTGTCGCCGATGAGGCTGCCGTCCATCGCATTCATCTGCTTGGGTGCGGCGGAGATGAAGAGGTCGCAGTCCGCGCCCTCGCTGATCTGGGTGAGGAGCTTGCCGGAGGAGTCGAAGTTGTAGGTGATGTTGACATTGGGGGCAACTTCCTTGTACATCTCGGCGATCTCATTGAGCGTTTCGGTCATGGAGGCAGCGGCGAAGACAATGAGATCAACGCTCTCGGTGTTTTCACCGTTCTGGGCATCGCCGTCAGTGTTCGCGCCGTCGTTCTTGCTGCCGCAGGCAGTCAGGACAAGCACGAGCGAAAGGGCAAGGAGCAGAGACAACGGTTTTTTCATATTAGGGTACTTCCTTTCAGAATTTGTTTTCGATATTCTTCAAATAGATAGCGATGATCCAAAATGTCGCGCCCGCAGGCGCGAGATTTTATTTTCCAAACGGGCACAGGGGATAGCGGCAGGGCTTGCAGCCAAGGCACAGCCCGCCCTCGCCGAGCGTGGCAATGTCTGCGCGCGTGACGGGCACATCGGCCGCAACACGCGGCAAAATGAGGTCGAAGACCGTCGCGCCCGCGTACATCACGCAGCCGGGCAGACCCATGACGGGTGTGCCGCCGTCAAAATAGCCGAGCAGGAACATAGCCCCCGGCAGCACCGGCGCGCCGTAGGCGATGATGTTCGCACCCGCGGCGCGGATGCCGCCCGGCGTGTTGTCGTCGGGGTCGACGCTCATGCCGCCCGTGCAGAGGATCATGTCGGGCTTTTTCCCGCGCATGGCGAGCACCGCGTCGCGCACATTCTCCACCCCGTCGCCGGAGTAGACGACCTCAAGCGTTTCGATGCCGTAGGTCTTGAGCTTGTCGATGACGACGGGCGTGAAGGTATCCTGAATGAGACCCTTTTTCACCTCGCTGCCGGTAGCAACGATGCAGGCAGTCTTTCGCACGAAGGGTCTGAGCGCGAGCAGCGGCTCTTTTCCCGCCGCCGTTTCGGCTCTTTGGAGCTTTTCCTCCTCGATGACGAGCGGGATGACGCGCATGCCCGCAAGCTTGTCGCCTTCGCGCACGGCCGTGCCGCCCTTGCGCGTGGCGATCATCACCTCGTCCTGACTGTTCACGGCGACAAGGCGCGCAGAATCGACTAAAAACACGCCGTCGCAGGCGGCTTTCAGCTCGATCTTGCCCTCTTTTACCTCGCTGCGGATCATGTTCTCCTGCCCGCAGAGGGCCAGAAGCCGCTCCGCCGCGTCGTTTTCGTGCACCATGCCGCTTGTCATCTCCCAGACGTAGAGGTGCTCCTTTCCCATGCTGAGCAGCACCGGAATGTCCTCTTCCGTCACAACATGACCCTTGCGGAAGCGCGCGTCCTTATACTGATCCTTGATGATCTGCGTCAGGTCGTGGCAGAGCACATGACCCACCGCATTCTCAGTTTTGATGAGCTTCATTTCAGCACCTCGATCTCATCACCGGGGCGAATGCGGCCCTCTTTGATCACGACGGCGAAGATGCCCTCGGTCGGCATCACGCACTTGCCTGTCGCTTTCTTGATCTCACAGTCGTTGTGGCACTGCTTGCCGATCTGCGTGACCTCAAGTTCCGTTTCGCCCACGCGCAGGCGCGTGCCGACGGGCAGCGTCTTGAGCGCAATGCCGCGCGTATTGATGTTTTCTGCAAAAATGCCCGCGTCCAGTTCGATGGGGCAGGCCTCACGCATCGTATCCACGCTTTCGTCGGCAAGGAGGCTGATCTGGCGGTGCCAGTCGCCCGCGTGGGCGTCGCCCACAATGCCGTGATGGCATTTTACGTCGATATAGGGAACCTCATGCTTGCGCACGCCCTTTTTCTCGCTGATGTTCACAGCCGTTACATGAGCCATTTTATCATTCCTCCGCTTCATAAACGCCGCTCTTCCCGCCCTCTTTATAGAGAAGGTGAACGTTGTCGATCCTCATATCGCGCTGCACGGCCTTGCACATATCGTACACCGTGAGCGCCGCGACGCTCACCGCCGTGAGCGCTTCCATTTCAACGCCTGTTTCGCCGCGGCAGCGCACCTCGCTCAGGATATGCAGCGCGGTATCCTCGATCGAAAATGAGATGTCCACCTTTGTCAGCAGCAGCGGGTGGCACATAGGGATCAGCTCGCTGTTCTTCTTCGCGGCCATAATGCCCGCGACCTGCGCGACCGCCAGCACGTCGCCCTTGCCGATGGCGCCTTCTTTGATCTTGTCCATCGTCGTTTTTGCCATGCGCACCGTTGCCTCGGCGCGCGCGACGCGGAAGGTCTGCGCCTTTTCGCTCACGTCCACCATGCGGGCGCGTCCCTGTTCGTTAAAATGCGTCAGTTCCATGTGCTTTCACCCTCCAATCGCAAACATGCCGCGCTGCGCTTCCGTTTCTCCGGTCTCGTCCATGTGGTGGCGCTCCGGTTTCATCAGAATGCCGCGGCGGATCGCCGCTTCCAATTCGTCACCCGAAAGGCCGCGCAGCGATAGCTCCGCAGCCGAATGCAGGCAGGGCTTCAATTTTCCGTCCGCCGTGATGCGCACGCGGCTGCATTCGCTGCAAAAGGCGTGGCTCATCGGGGTGATCAGCCCGACTGTTCCCCTCGCGCCGGGGAAGCGGTAGCACGCGGCCACGCCGTCGTGCGAAATGGCCTCCAACTCCGGACAGCGCTCCAAAACCGCCTGCGCAGGGAGGTAGGCGCCAAAGTCCCTGCCGCAGCCCATCGGCATGCGCTCGATGAAGCGCACCTGCCAGTCGTGCGCGCGCGTCAGCGCGGCAAAATCGGCGATCTCATCGCCGTTGACGCCGCCGAGCAGCACGCAGTTGAGTTTGATTTTCTCAAAACCTGCGCGCTCGGCCGCCTCGATGCCCCGCAGGACGTCAGAAAGCGTACCAAGGCGCGTGATGGTGCGAAAGCGCTCTTCTTTCAGCGTGTCGAGGCTGATGTTGAGGTGCGTGACGCCCGCTTCGCGCAGCGCCGCTGCCTGCTCTGCAAGCAGACTGCCGTTCGTGGTAAGACACAGCTCTTCAACGCCCGGAATTTCCGCAAGCATCCGGCAGAAATCGACCGCGCCGCGCCGCACGAGCGGCTCGCCGCCCGTAACGCGGATCTTGCGAACACCGCAGCGCACAGCCGCCGCAGCCATGTCGCGCAGCTCTTCAAGCGAGCAGATATCTCCGTGCGCACATTTTTCAATGCCGGCGTCCGGCATGCAGTAGCGGCAGCGGTAGTTGCAGCGGTCTGTGATGCTGATGCGCAGATAGGTAATGGCTCTTGCGTAGCTGTCCACCACAAAAACCGCCTCCCTTCACCATGTTGATTGCATGATATTTTACCAAAAATAACGCTTGCTTGCAATCTTGCTGTTCGGCATTGCCGGATAACGATTTGTTATTGTCGCATTATTGACTTTTACCGTCTGTTTTTTTAAAATGAAAAAGAAGAAAAAGCATTCAGGAGGGACACTTATGGCAGACGGCAACACGATCCGCTCCGTTGCCAAGGCAATGGAGCTGCTGCAGCTGCTGAGCGATGCGGGCGAGCCGATGACGCTCACCGACATCAGCAGCCGCGCAGGACTGCCCAAAAGCACGGCCTTCGGCCTTTTGACCACCATGCGGGATCACGATGTCATCACGCAGCACGCCGATGGGAAATACGCCCTTGGCCTGCGGCTTTTTGAATACGGCTGCCGCGCCAGCGCCTTCTGGAACGTCTCTTCGCTCGCGCGGCCCTACCTTGCGCACCTGGTCGACGAGACCGGCGGCTCTGCGATGCTCTCCACTTACGAAAACGGACACATTGTCGCGCTTGATCAGGCGGAGGGGCGCGACAGCCTGCGCGTCGTCTCCGCGCCCGGTGCGCGCCTGCCGCTGCACTGCACCTCACAGGGGAAGATCGTCCTCGCCCACATGAGTGAAAGCGAGGCTTCCAAGCTCCTCTCCCGTGCAGCACCGCTCACACCCTTCACGCCCCACACGGAAACAGACACAGCTGCGCTGCTCGCGTCCCTGCCCGCCTGCCGGGAGGCAGGCTTTGCCGTGGAAAACGGCGAATATAAAATTGGCCTGCGCTCCATTTCCGCGCCGGTCTTCACCGGCGGCGGCACGCTCAAATATGTCGTCAGCGTGCTCGGCATGTTCCGCTCCGTGCACTCGGATGAATTCGCGCACGCCCAGCGCGCCGTTGTCGCCGCGGGGCAGATGCTCTCTGCCGCGCTGGGGTATCAGGGGTGACGGTTCTCTCTTCGGTACAAGGATCTTTCCGATAAACAACAAAAAATGTCCCCGCGTTTTTTCAAACGCGGGGACATTTTTCTTCATTTTCTGCTCAGTGGCCTTCGCCGGCAAGCATCTTGAGCCCGTGGCCGAGTGCGCCGAGGACGGCGCTCAGGTTTTCGCGCGCAGCCTTTTCAGATCCCGGCAGATTCACAATGAGGCTCTTCCCTCTGCTTCCCGCTGCGGCGCGGGAGAGCATCGCGTTCGGCGTGATCGACAGGCTAAAATAGAGCATCGCCTGCGGGATCGCGGGGATCTCGCGCTCGAGCACGGCACGCGTTGCCTCGGGCGTCACATCGCGCGGGGAAAGTCCCGTGCCGCCGCTTGTGATGATCAAGTCGCAGTGCTCTTCGTCCGCGCAGCGGATCAGCTCCGCGCTGATCTGCTCTTTTTCGTCCGGCACGATGGAGGTGTGCACAACGTCGTAGCCCGCCTCTTTCAGTATTTGGGTCACAGCGGGGCCACTCTTATCTTCGTACACGCCCGCAGACGCGCGGTCGCTGACGGTGAGGACAGCTGCCTGATAGTGCATCGTCTTTTGCCGCCTTTCCTTAAAAGTCGACCGTTCCCTCAAGCACACGCAGGTCATACGGCTCGTAGACGGCCTTGCGGTATGCGTCCACGTCGAGCTTCACGCCCGTCCAGTCGGAGTGGATCTCGCCGGTCTGCTTGATGAGAATATCGTAGAGGATATCATAGGTCACACCATCATCGCCCGTTTCCACAATGGTGGAGTAGGGCAACGTTTTATGATAGGTCATATGCAGACCCTTGTAGTCGAAATGATAGCCGTTGCGCATGCGGCAGCCGTCAAGTCCCTTGTAGACAAAGCGCTTTTTGAGATCCGTGAGGATCTTGTCGCCCTCTTCCTGATAGAGGTTTTCGGGCGTGGTCTCGGTATAGTCGTAGCGGAACTGCACGGGGATATTATACTTGCGCCAGCGCTCGGCGTAATCCATCAGCTCATCGGCAGGATAATCCATGTACAGCACGCAATTCACGCGCTTGGGCGTTGCGATGCGGGCAACGATCTCATCGGGCGATTCTTCAACGTACTTCGTCAGATGACGGGAAATGTTGATGCAGGTAATCTTGTCGCGGTTGCGCTCGGTGAAGGCGAGCATCTCTTCTGCGCTGCATCCGGGCTGCACGGGGAAGGTCGTGTTGATATACACCTTATGCGTGGTAGGAATCGCGTCGAGCATGCGCTGGAGTGCCTTCAGGTTGGCAAACGGCTCGCCGCCGGTAAATACAAAGTCGCAGTACGGCGTGATCTCATTCATCATGGCGATGCTCTCAAGGATCGCCTCAACGCTGAACCCCTCAGCATGGGCGTACTCCTGCTTGTTCACGCAGAAGGGGCAGTGGTTCCGGCAGTCATAAGGTACAAATATCGTTACAGTTGCGCCGCCCTCGCGCGTCTTATAGGGATGAGTCATTGGTTCTTGTCCGTCCTCTGTCAAAAATAAATAATGAGAATATTTTACTCTTAAATACAGGAGATTGCAAGCAAGCATCTGACAAAACTCTCATTTTGTCGATTTTTGCTTTTCTTCGCGCAAAAGACCGCGCACATAGGAAAATGCCGCGTCCTCGCCCTCTTCTTTCAGTACGCGCAGCATTTCGCCGATCAGCTCGCCCGTTTCGGGATGGATCAGGATATGACCGCGCGAGCGTTCGTAGTAGTCGTAGGCTGAGGCGTCGGTATATTGCTCGCCCTGATAGATCTTACAGGCGGCGATGCGGTCGCAAAACATCTCTGCCACATATTTGAGCGGCATTTTGCACCCGCCCATATAGACCTTGCCGTCCTCGCCGATGCAGTAGTCGATCCAATATTCAAAGTGGTGGCGGTTGCGCCCCTTGTGATGGAGCCAGGCAAGGCTCACGCCGTTCTCGCGGCGCTCGGCATCGTTCGGGCTGCGATACCCCTGATAATACTTGACGCCGCGGAAGAATTCCGCGGGGCTGTATTTGCTCAGATCGTGCCGTATTCCCTGTGCATACAGGCCGAGGCGAAAACAGTACCGCCGCACCAGACGGCGGTGACGTGTGATGGTTTTGAAGTGCTCCCATGCGCGCATACGGACATCTCCCCTGCATATTCCGGCAGGCCGCCCGCTGCGGTTCGCCGCTTTCCCGCGCATGGCTCCCGCTCTCAGCACAGCGCATGCACACATATTAAAATAGTATATCATATTCTCCAAAAATGCAACAATGTATTTTTGCCGATATTCTGCGCAAAATGTCCGCAAGGGCGGCAAAACCCCTGCCCTTTTGTCTCCTCCGCGCGGGTAAGCGGCAAGCGCCCGCGCGGAGTGAGCGTGCCATAATTGTTTGGAAACAAAAAGGCGCGGCCTGTTGGCCGCGCCCTCTTTCGCTATTTGTGAAGCTTATCTTTGTTTACAGGTTCTTCTCGTAGCTCTCAATCATCTTCTTGAACATGTGACCCGCAGGAACCGCTTCTTCCAAGGGTATTGTATCTCCTTGTTTTTTGCCCTGTTCGGCCATATCCCCGGTGATGATACCCGCGCGACTTTTGAACTTCCGCAGGTATTTTTCCGTGGTTTCGCCGGTGAAGATCTTGATCTGGAGCAGGAGCGTATCGTCCTCTGTGGGAGTGACAAAGATCTTGTCGATATACTTGTCCACGAACTCCTTGGTGATGATCCCGCTTGCCGCGTCCCGCTGGGCGTTGGCAAGCACCTTCCGGATCTCCTCGATCTTTTTGCGGAATTCCTCCCCCTCTAAGGCATCCCGCTCCAATTCTGCGATCTCCGCCTCTGCCGCCTGGATCTCCTCGTTGCAGGCGGCGGTCATGGACTTGAAGTCGGCATGGGTCACGCTGTCGTCTGCAATCAGCTGCAAGAGCTTATTTTTCTTCCGGTTGGCAAGATCAATGATCTTCTGCTGCTCCTCGATTTTCTGCGGCAGCGCGCCGTTTCTCGTCAGTTCGTTGTACAGCCTCACATACTCTGCGATCATGGCGTCGGCGTCGGCTTTGGTGTCGCGGAACACTTCGTAGAGCACAGGCTTGATCTCTTCTTCATAGATCGCAAACGAGGCGCAGGAGTCCGCGCCGTTTTTGATCTTGCCGGAGCAAAGCCATTTGCTGTTCTTCCTGCCGCTTCGGTCTTTGGATTCCCGCCGATAGTAGGGCTGGCCGCAATGCGTACACCAGAGCTTTCCGGTCAGGAGGTTTGCGTGGTTGCAGATGCCCTGACGGTTCTTTACATCCTCGCTGCGGCGCTTGAGGATCTCGTTTGCTTTGTTCCATAGCTCTTCGCTGACGATCGCCGGTACGATCTCGCCGGTCTCGTCCTTGAACATCACCCATTCCTCCGGCGGAAGGAATTTCTGCTTCTTGGTGAACATATCCACCACCTTGACCTTGTTGCCCACGTAGTAGCCTTTGTACTTGGGGTTGGAGATCATGCCCGACATGGTGGAGTGCGCGATCTTGTTGCCGTTGAGGTTGCGATACCCCTTTTCCCAAAAGAGCGTTTCCAGCTGCTTCATGGAATACCGGTCGGTAGCGTAGCGCTCAAACAGTTCTCTCACCATCGGGGCTTCCGTTTCGTCGATCACCAGCCGCTTCTGGTCCTTCCGATAGCCGAAGATCCGGCTGTTGCCCAGCACCACGTTTTGCCTGATGGCCTGCTGATGCCCGAACTTCACGCGGGAGGAGAGCTTGCGCAGCTCGTCCTGCGCGATGGAGGACATGATGGAAAGGCGAAGCTCAGAATCCTCGTCCAGCGTGTTGATGTTGTCATTCTGGAAAAAGACTCCCACGCCATCGCTCAGAAGCTGTCTGGTGTATTGGATCGAGTCGAGCGTGTTTCTGGCAAAACGGGAGATCTCCTTCGTGATGATCAGATCGAATTTATCGAACTGTGCGTCGTCCACCATGCGGTTGAAGTTCTCGCGGTGCTTGGTGGAGATGCCGGAAAGTCCCTCGTCGATGTAGCCAGGCACGAATGTCCAGGCGTTATTTTTGCGGATCAAATCTTCATAGTAGCGAATCTGGTTTTCCAGCGAGTTTCGCTGTTCATCCGATTCAGAGGACACGCGGGCATAATACGTCACCCGCAGCGGAATGTCATAGAGGCTTTTTGTGCGAAGCTGCTGCCGCACGGTGTGTATATCCATATCGTTCTCCTAAGTTTCGCAAAATCATCATCTGTATTATACATGAGCTGAAAAAGAAAAGCAAGAGGCCCACGAAACACATAGGCCTCCTGCACTGCGTTTATCTCGACAGACTCCTTGCGGTCCTGGCATTGATCTTGTTGATCATCAGGTTGCGCTCCCGCTCTGTGATCAGTCCCTTCTCGAACAGCACATTGTTGTAGTATTTCAGCCACGCTTCCTCAAAGGCCGCCTTTCTCTGCTGTTCCGGGGCTATGGTCCTGCTCATTTTTACTGCCATAGAATTCCTCCGTTTCGCAGTAGTAGTATGGCCTTAAACCTCCTGATCCATTCGCTGATGTCCCTGCTGAAAACGCAGGAAAACAGTGCCCTTACACGAGCAAATCGTGTAAGGGCACTGCTCTTTTCTTAAATCGCAGCAATGGGTCTATCTGCGTTTCTATTTTCTTTGCTCAGGTCGATCATATTCCTGCGAAGGGATTACTTCATCGCGCGGTACAGGAAGGTCACGATCTGTGCTCTCGTGCAGGTGGCGTTCGGCATCAGTTTCACGCCGTCACCCTGCAAGATCCCCGCAGCAAGCGCCCAGTTCATCGCAGACACAGCGTAGCTGGGAACAGACGCGGCGTCTGCATAGCCGGAGAGCAGCTCCTGCATCGTCACAGCCTCCATGCCGTTCGCCGCCGCATAGCGGAAGAGGAACGTCACAGCCTGCGTTCTCGTGCAGGGATCGTTCGGGCTGAACTTGCTTGCGCTCGTGCCGGTGGTGATGCCGTTTTCAACGGCCCACGCCACGGCCTTGGCGTAGTAAGCGTTGGGCGCCACATCGTCAAAGCCCTTCATGGTCTTCGGCTCGGGAGAACCAGCCGCACGCCAAAGGAACGTGACGATCTGCGCGCGGGTGCAGCTGCCGTTCGGGTCGAAGGTCGTGGCGCTCATGCCGGTGGTGATGTTCTTCCCGACCGCCCAGACAACGGCGTCCTCATAGTAGGAGCCAGCGGGAACGTCGGTGAAGGGGTTGTTGCCGGAGGACTGCTCGGCCTTGAACGTGGCCTCCACGGTGACCTTGCTGTCGGGCATCGTGAAGGTGAACTTGCCGTCGCCCTTGTCGGTCAGCTTGCGTTCCTTGTCCTTGCCGTCCAGAACGGTGAGGGTATCGAGCAGATAGCCCTTGTCGGGATCGACCGTCAGGGTGACAGTGGTGCCCTTGGCGGCGGACTTGTGGCTCGCGGTCACATCGCCGTTCTTGCTGTCCATCACGGTGATGGGATAGGTGGTCGCGCTAACAGCGGTGCCGGTGCTGTGGATCTTCTTCCACTTTGCCGTGGCGGTGGCGTTACCGCCGAACACTGTGCTCGTTGTGACCTCTGTGCCGTCTTCCAGATACCAGCCGAGGAAGTGGTAGCCGCTCTTCGGCGGTGCTTTGGGTACATAGCTCAGCACGCCGCCTTCGACCGTTTGCTGCTCGTACCAGAGCTCCCCATCGGAGAAGAACGTCACGAGATAGCGCACGATCTCGCCGTCCGCTTTCTGGTAGCCGCAGAGATTGCACTTCGGCATAGACGACACGGTCGGCTGGCAGAAATCGTGGGGTTCCAATTTAAACCAGAGGCCGCAGCCGGAACACTGCATGCCGTGATAGTTCTCCGGATTCTCCGTATACTTCTTATACCCCCCGCTAAACTGATGGCTGACAACACCGATGGGCGTTCCGGACTCAAGCAACACACCGCAGTCCGCGCAGACCGTATCGCCGGTGTAGCCCTTATCCAGGCAGGTGGGAGCCTTCGCGTTGACCAGCTCCTTATTTTCATGTCCGCAGGTTTTCTCCGGCCGCTGGTAGCGGCAGGTGGTGCAGGTGTTGTTCGGTGTCCCGCTCTCAGGATCAGTGGCATAGACATGCTCAGCGTGCTCGCTCATTTCAGCGAAGCACCGCTGGCAGAGCTGCCAGTGATCGCTCTCGCTCATCAGCCACGCGCCGCCAAACTCGTGCCCCAGCGCGGGAGTCGTAAAGGGCTGGCTGTGATCGACCGCATAGCAGTCCTCGCGAGAGCAGGAGAGATAGTAGATGCCCTTCGTCGTACAGGTTGCGGGACGCACCAGCGCGGCAGGATTCGCTGTATCCTCCTGTGTAAACTCATGGTTCTCAGGGCCGACCTTGCAGTACTCTGCCGGCATGATCAGCGTTGCACCGGTCAGGCTGCGGGAATTGAGAATCAGCGTGGTATCGTCTGCATCGTCCACACGCACCCAGCGGCAGAAGCCATCTTCCTGAAAGCTGCTGTCTGCCACCAGATGGACGGTCGCGCCGGCAGGAACACAGAAGTCTTCTCCCGCGGATTCCACCTTGACACCGCCGTCCATGTACCATGCGCTGCAATCCAAGAGATCCAGTTGGTACTTTTCTGCCGCTGCATCAATCAGGGCGGCAAAGGTGTATTCTGCCGTCGCGGTGGTCGTATCGGTCGAATCAATCTCCAAGGCCACCTTCTCGCCGTTGATCTTGCAGGAATTTTTTGCGAAGGTATAGCCGTCCTCTGCTTCCAGCACGACGCTGACGGTATACTTAATGTGAGGCTTAAAGACGTTATGCGCCGGATTCCAGCTGACGCTCCGCACGGTGAAGTGGCTGACATTGCCGTTGTTCGTAACGTCAGTTACCTCTGTGCCCGGTGTTTCGCCCAGCTTGGGCGCGGTGACCGTCAGCTCGATGGCGCCGACGTGCTCGGAAAGTTCTGCGTTCTTGACGAACTTCGTCTCGCCGCAGCCGGTGCGCTGGCAGGTGTAGAGCGTTCCTTCGCTCTTGCCCTGCGTTGCGGGGCTGCCGCCGTCCCAGTCATGGCCGAGCTTGTTGACCACATGGCCGTAGCGGAAGATCTGTCCGCAGTCGCCCGTGCACTTATAGTCGCCGCTGTAACCCGCGGCGGTGCAGGTAGGCTTCACCTCATTGATCAGCTTGGAGTTGCCGGCAATTTCGTGGAGGGACGGGGTAGACGTGCCCTTCTTCGCGATCCTGTCGCACGCTGTGCAGTATTGGTTACCGGAATAGCCCTTCTCGGTGCAGGTCGCCGCTCTCACATCGCGCAGCTCCAGCTGGTCGCTATGCTTGAAGTCGCCGGTCTCGCCCTTTACGGTGCCGCCGCAGGCCGCGCAGCGGTAGTCGCCCTCATAGGCGCGGTGTTTGCAGTCGCCCGATTTGGCGTTATAGCGTTTGCCGCCATGGCTCGCGTCCGTGGTGGCCGAGTTCTTCGTGCCGTAGTAGTACAGCGGCTGCAGCGTACCGGTATGGCCGGCGTTTGCGGGCGGGTAGATATCCGAACCGGCCGTAATGACTTTGCCGCAGTCGGCGCAGGCGGTGTCGCCGGTGTAGCCCTTGCGGTCGCAGACCTGCGGCTTCGCGTTGAGCACCGTGGTGCCGCCGCTGTGGTCACAGCCTGCATAGACCGGCTCGAAGAAGAATTGGCCGCCGCCGGGTGCGCCCATGGCGCTGAACGCCGGGATCGTGCAGCCCCACTCAAGGGCGGAGCCGTTATTTACGAGCTTGAACAGGCTCGCGACCTCGGTGCTGTTCCAGTTTTTCTTAACAGGACTTCTGTCATTGTATTCGCGGAGATACTCCACCTTCCAGCCGATGGCCTTCTGACCTGCTTTATCATCGGGATAAAGCTTGATCTTGTTGCCGGGCTTGACGATCATGCGGGTTGCGCGGCCGTTTTTCACCGTCACAAGGGCGGTGTCCTTTGTCCAATCGCCGTCAGTTTTTTTCGTCTCTTTGTACTCGCAGACGCTGCATTCGGCCTCCATGCCGCCTTTGCCGCCTGTGGTGTCAGGACACAAAACCACATTCCAGCGGCCCCAGCTATGGGGAACCATGATGAACTCCTCGCAGCCGGGAACCTTGCACTTTTCGGGGTGGGCATAGTCGGACTCAAGGATGAGCTGCTCCACCGTCTTGGTCGAGCCGCCGATGTTGAAGGTATATTCATAGATGCTGCCGAAGCCGGTGTAATCCCAGTTCCAGCCGTAATCATGGACATGGCTCTTCACATAAAGGGGATAGTCGCAGACGGTGCAGTAGAGCACATCGACCTTGCCGCCGCCCACCGCGTCATAACTTATCTCATACTTAAACTTATGCGGGAAGATGCGCTCCTTGGAGCCGGTGGTCATATAATGCGCTTCGTATTCGCCTGCTTCGAACAGGCACGGGAGCTTGTGACCCTCGCTTTTACGTACACCGCCTACGGCACCGTTATGGGTATCCCCATTCTTATCGACCCAAGTGACCTTGTATTCCGGCGTTTTCTCGCCGTCGTCGGTGTAAACGATCTCGCCTGCCTGCTGATAGCTGTAGGCATGGGCGGCAGTCAGCTTTGCCTCCGCCGTTTGCACGGTGTCCGAAGGGTCGCCCTTTCTGCCGATGACGCAGAAGTAGGAGTAGTCCTCCTGGCAGGCCTGGGTGGAAACCGGCATCTTCAGCGTGGAGGTCGTCACACCCGTGTAAAACCTATCCTCCGGCAGCTTGTAGGGCGCCGCCGTCGGATTCGCATTATCCTTCCGATACCACTGATAGGTCAGCTCGTCGCCCTTCAGGCTCTTTGCCGAGACGGAGAAGGTGACCGGGTTATTTTCATAGAACAGCAGGCCGTTTTCCGGCTCTTCGTTATAATCGTCGTAGATAGAGGTCTTGCACTTGACGTCCCTCGGCTGGCGGGTGATGACGATGGCGCTGCCGCTGATGTAGCCGCAGACCTTGCACACGCCCTTGGCGTCATATTCATGGTTGGCAGCATTCATCTTTTCACCGTCGCAATAGCGGCAGGGATGCCAGTGCTGCGTTCCGTCGGCTGACCAGGTGGAAGAAGCGATGTGGGTATGCTCGGCACCGGAATGCTCCGCTTTCAGATGGTCTTCAAAATCAGAGTCGCTGAAGCACCAGTCGTCATGATCGCAGCCCATCGCGCTCACGGCATCCCGGCAGCAGTCCTTGCAGCGCTGATCGCAGCCGTCCTCGCACTTGTCGCTGTCGTGGAAGCACAGGCCGCAGTCCTCGCAGAAGTGATCCGCATAGTCCGTGTCCATTGCGCACATTCCCTCGGAGCAGTCGGAGTTGCCCTCGCAGCACTCCTTGCACAGCTCGCAGGTTTCGCAGAACTCGTCCTCGTCCTCCTTATCCGCGACCCAGCCGTCGCAGCCCGGGCAGATGTGCTCGTCCCACTCGGCGCTTTCCACGCAGGTCTCGCCGTCCGGGCAGCCGCCGCCCTCGGAGTTATCCCGGCAGCACTCCAGGCACAGGCCGCAATCCTCGCAGGACTCCTGGTTCAGCAGGCATTCCTCGCACTGCTCGCAGGCCGTGTGGCAATCGATGCAGTGGATGACGCCGGTATCATCGTCGTCCACGCACTCGTCCACCGCGCCGAAGCAGGCGTTGCACAGCGAGCAGTGCATCGGGTCGCTGTCATCGTTTGCGCAGTCATCGCAGAAGCCGCAGGTGTCGCAGATGGTGATGGAGCAGCAGGGGCCCTTATGGCATTCGCCGCACAGCTGGTCATCCTCGCCGATGTAGCATTTGCCGCAGGTGGAGCAGTGCTTTTCCTCCATGCAGTCCGCACACTTGTAGCACTGATCGCACCAATAGGCTGTATTGAACAGGCACTCACCGCAATCGTTGCAGTGGAATTCAACGAAGCAGTCGGAGTTGCAGTCAATGGTGCAGAACCCGCAACCGTCGCACATATTCTCAGCCCAGTGGTAGTGGTCGCAGTATTCACAATCTGTGCCGTTGTCGTAGTCTTCCCAAAAGGCGTGGGCATGAAGCTCCATGCCCGGCAGCAGCGAGAGCAGCATCACGATGCTCAGCAGCCACGACAGGAGCCTCTTTCCACGAGGAGAACTCCTCGTGGAAGAAGTGTACACTTCTTCGTGATTTTGTCTTTTCATTTGTCATCTTCCTCCTTTTCCGGCTCCTGCGGAACCATGAAAAAAATTGCTTTTCCCGCCGTCGGGAATGGGGGACGGCCTGACAGCGGGAATGCCGGTGTCTCAGCTTATCTCTACCATAGTTTTCCGTAAAATGATATATGCCCAAGTCCTGTTTTGGGGCAAAAACCGCAAAAACATGACTTAGGCATAGACGGAATATACAATGGATTTTATTTTTGATTGTGTAGTTTGACGTAGAGGAATTGGAGCATCACCACGCATCAGCGAGCAGAAAGTCTGCAAGATGAACGATTTTGATGCCGTTTTCGATGCCGGTATCCATTTCGTTGAGCGTGACAACATATTTGGGGTAATGGTCGCGGAGCTCCATCAGGTTCCCCACCTCGCGGTCGGACGCTTCGGGGATCTGGACGCAGACCTGCACGTAAATGCGCTCGTCGCGGCGCGTGGCGACAAAGTCGATCTCCTTTGCATCGTTCTTGCCGATGAAGACATCGTAGCCGCGGCGCTTCAATTCGAGGAACACGATGTTCTCCATCGCGCCGTCCAGCATTTTGCGGTTATAGCCCAGCAGCGCGTATTTCAGCGAGACATCGGCAAGGTAATACTTCTCCTGCGTTTTCAGGATACTCTTGCCTTGCAGGTCGTAGCGTTCGCAGGGGTAGATGATGAATGCCTGCTCCAGCCAGCGCAGATAGTTGTAAATGCTCTCCACCGAGACCTTGCGGTGTTCGCTTTTGAGGAAGGTGGAGATCGCGTTTGCCGAGAAGGTCTTGCCCATATTCTCGATGATATACTTCACCACACGGTCAAAAAGATCCTGCTTGTTGATGCGGTGGCGCTTGACAATATCGCGGGAGACGACGGTGTGGTAAATGCCGTTGACGATCTGATAGGCGCTCTGCTCATCATACTCGCTGAGCGCGATGATCGGAAACGCGCCGAAGCGGATATACTCCTCCAGCAGTTCCCTGCGGGATAAGGTGCTGTCGGCCTTGAAGTCCAGATACTCCTTGAACGACAGCGTATAAACAGGAATGGACACATAGCGGCCCGTCAGATAGGTGGAGATCTCGCTGGACATGAGCTTAGAGTTGGAGCCGGTCACATAGATGTCGGCATCTGCACGTTCCAGCAGGCTGTTGACCGCCTTCTCCCAGCCGGTGATCTCCTGAATCTCGTCCAGCAGGAGGTAACAGTGCCCCTTGCCCGACATGGCCGCGGTCAGCTCGTCATACATCTGCTTGGCGGTGATGTTCTCGGGAATATCCATCTCCGTGTACCGCTTGCAGATGATCTGCTCCTCCCCTACGCCGCGCCGCAGCAGCTCCTCTCTCAGCATCGCAAAGATCGTAGATTTGCCGCAGCGGCGGATACCGGCAAGTATCTTGACGAGCGGCTTGTCGATAAACGGCGCGATCGCCGCAATATAATCCGGTCTGTTGATCATCGTATCGCCCCCTTACAGCTATTAGTATACCCAAAAGAGTTCAGATATTCAACAAGTTTTTAAGGTCTAACGCGAAAAACTTTTCGTGTTAGACCTTAAAGTTAAGCTGTTCGCCCGTCTCTCTCGCTCACACCAGCAATTCCGCTATGTACCGCACCTTGACCTCATGGCCGATCGCAGTGCGATCCGCGCGGGTATAGTTCGCAGTTCGTACGGTACTCATCTTCTTGACCATCTGGCCGCCGACGGAACCGGCCTCGCGAGAGGTGAGATCGCCGTTGTAGCCCTGCTTGAGGTTGACGCCAACCTCCCTTGGTGTACCCCGGTCATCTTAAAATGCCCATTTACGCATGCTTTACGATAGAGGGGAAAGGCGCCATGCGCATCGCAATGTGAAACAGGCTCCACTCTGGTGTATAGGGAGGATATGATTGGAGTAACGAGTGGTTCTACAGGTCTATTGCGGCAGGAAACTCCCGCATCGAAGGGCCCTCCAGCTCACCGATGAACTTATAGAAGATTCGCACGCTTTGCCGAAACGGCTGGCTGCGGTGCGTAGCCTTCTGCATTCCTTCCGGCAATTCTTTGGGGCCAACTTCTATCCGCCTGACAAATGTCACCAAGGTATCCCGATCCAATTCCTTGATGTGCGTGTACTTATTGGTCAATTCAAAAAACGCTCGATAGCTTTCCTGCGTTTCATTTACCGGATCAACGACGCTCAGACAATCAATCGTCTTTTCAAGGCCAATCGACTCTCGTTGGAGCTCAGAGAGCATCCGTTCCAAACGGCTGTCATCAATTTTGCCCTCGGCATTGTCTGTATATAGTTTTGTAATAACCTTGTCGATCGTAGATAAACGGGCCTTCGCCTTTTGGAGCTGGAGCTGTTTGGCCTGAATCAGATTATCATCACCAGCACGCTGCATAGCCTCTCGAGCTACGGTTTCTTTCTCTTCGGAGCTTAAACAAATGAGCGAATTCAAGTCTTGGCGAACTACCTCAAGTATATCGCTATACTTGATGCGGACACCAACACAGGGATCCGTAATATCAGGGCGATGACGATTGCAACTGAGATACCAGTACTTTTCTCGCTCACCTTTATATACAGTTCCGCACGAGCACAAAGCGTGTCCGCATTGCGCACAAAACGCAATCCCCGAGAAGATACTCCGCCGGACATGATCGTATTGGCGAAAGTCAAAAGTGCCCTTGCCCAAATTGAACTGAGCCAAATCGAATACTTCCTGCATTACGATCGGTTCATGGGTATTCTCTGTGACTGCCCATTGTTCCTTTGGCACGTTCAGTTTTTTCTTCGACTTTACGCTGACTTTCTTGGACTTTCCCAAGAGCGTGTGGCCCAAGTAAACTGGGTTTTTGAGAATTCGCTTGACAGTCGTATAATTCCATAAATCGGACGCTCGTGCTGCTCCATCTTCCGAGAAGTTCCCTTTATAGAGGACCTTATACTTTAATGGCGGTATGATACCGTCGCTATTAAGATCCATGGCTATTTTCCGGCTCGAGTCCCCGTTCGCCGCAGCCTCAAAAATTCGCTGAATGATCGGTGCGGTTTCCTCGTCCGGCACCAGCCGATTCTTGTTTCGGGGGTCTTTCACATAGCCGTAGGGGGCACATGCGCAATATAGGCCTTTCTCCCTCTTGGCTTTCAGAACCTCCTTGACTTTTCTTGAACTGTCACGAAGGTAGACTTCATTCATGGCGAACTGGAAAGGCGCCATGACGTTTTCCTGCTCGGTATCGAAGTTGTCGGCTACCGTCAGATAACGAATTCCATGCTCAGGAAAGTACTGTTCAGCATAATAGCTGGCCTCTCGCATGTCTCTGCCAAGTCGCGAAAGGTCTTTGGTGATTACGATATTTGCTTTGCCTTGCTCTAAAAGCGCAATCATCTCTTGGAATGCCGGACGGTCAAAGTTACCACCGGACCAACCATCATCGACAAAAACGCGAACCAGGAGTATCTCATTCCGTTCACAATAGTCTTGAATGATCATCCTCTGGTTCTTGATGCTGGAGGATTCACCCTCGGCAGCCTCTTCATTAGATAGTCTCAGGTAAGCAAATGCGATTCTGCGAATGTCGGTTCTCACATTAACCTCCTTCGACGAACCGGCCCACTATAAGATATTATACGGCATCGTCTGTACCTTCGTCAAATGCAGATTTTCCGTTCTTCTCTTTCAGCAGTCGGCTTATAATCAAATCTGGAACAGATTGGGCGTCTGAATAGGATCGGTGGACAATATAGGTCGCTTCACCAAGT
>OHKI01000298.1_pt1 | contig 21587 bp, 19 predicted proteins | sample 1568771 | NCBI WGS metagenome assembly OHKI01 (sample SAMEA3879540, study PRJEB24766) | human gut metagenome | biome: human-associated habitat; feature: feces | place: USA | collected 1985/1987 | reverse complement strand
TGGCGATCCTTTCCGTCCTCATCCTTGCCGCCGTGTTTGTTTTCAACGGCAAGATCAACAAAGTGACGAATCCCTGTGTGCAGGACTATGTCGCAGGTCAGGGGAACATCAAGGGAAATGTAAACGTCGAGGACTATTACGAGCGCGACGAGCGCTTTGCGATCGGCGCGGGAGAAGACGGGTACGCCGTTTTCAAGGATCCCGGCAAGGCTTTTGCCGCGCTACGCGAAAACTATCCGGAAGGCATTTCGCTCATTCGAAAGGAGTTCCATCTGCTCTGGCTTTCAAAGCTCAATTACCCCTCCTACAAAACTTACGGCTGGCAGGCTACAAGCGGCTCGGAAGAGGCTCGTCAGCAGGCCAGATTCGTCAGCTCCTTCTTTGACATTTACGAAAACAGCTTCCGCTGATTTTCTTCCGTTCAAAATTCAAGAAAACCGCCGCAGCAGGTGCTGCGGCGGTTTTGATGATATACGGTTTTCGGACGCTTAGTCGTCCTTCTCCTCGTCTTCCACAAGGTCTTCGGGGTCAAACTCCAGCGTTGCGCCGCAGTTGGGGCACTCCACCTTGCCGTCCTCGAGCACGGAATCGTCGAAGAAGATCTCCTCCTCGCACTCGGGGCAGGTCGTGGCGTAGCACTCCTCTTCCTCGTCGTCCTCGTCCTCATCGAGCTCTTCGTAGTCGTCATCATCTTCATCATAGATGATGTCTTCCACGTCGCCGAGATCGTCGCTGATGACGTCCAGACCGTCACCAAGCTCCATGACCTCGTCGGTCAGATCCTCGACCTCAAGGGCGATCTCATCGAGAACGTCCACGATCGCGCGGAACAGCTTGCCCTCGTTGGAATCGGCACTGAGATTCATGCCTTCCATCAGGCCCTTGAGATATGAAACCTTTTCAGAAATACCCATCGTAAAACTCCTTTCTTCAGCCGGAACTACGACTTTCCTGTGACTGCTGATCAAACTCTAATTACTTGGAACGGCCGATATACTCGCCCGTGCGGGTGTCGATCTGGATCTTGTCGCCGATGTTGATGAAGAGGGGCACCTTGATCTCCGCGCCGGTCTCGAGCGTTGCGGGCTTGAGGGTGTTGGTCGCGGTGTTGCCGGCCAGACCCGGCTCGGTCTCGGTGACCTCAAGGTCAACGAAGTTGGGGGGCTCGACGCCGAAGACATTGCCCTTGATGGACAGGATCATGCACATGGTGTTCTCCTTGACGAAGCGGAACGCATCGCCGAGCATATCGCGGTTCAGGGGAACCATATCATAGGTCTCCTGATCCATGAAGTAATAGAGATCGCCATCGTTGTAGCTGTACTCCATGTTCTTGCGCTCGATGGCCACTTCCTCGAACTTCGCCGTGGGGTTGAAAGAAGTTTCGGTCACGCCGCCGGTAACGACGTTCTTCATCTTGGTGCGCACGAAGGCCGCGCCCTTACCGGGCTTGACGTGCTGGAATTCGACGACCTGATAATACTTGCCTTCCATTTCGAATACTTTACCGTTTCTGAACTCGCCAGCGGTAATCGTTGCCATAACTGTTTCCTCCTGTATTCCCGAGGATATCATCGCTATCCTCAAATTCACAAAGTATCGGTTCTAAACCTATGGTATTTTACCGCATATAGTGCGGCAATGCAAGTGTTTTTCCTGATGTTGTGGGTGAAATTTGCAAATTTCAGCGTTTTTTCCGCTCGTCGTGCGCGCTTGCGGCTTTGAACGGCTCCTGCAATGCATGCAGCACATGGTTCCACACGCCGTCCGGCCCGCCCTTGGGTTCGACCATCAGCATCAGAACGCCGCTGCGGCGCGCGCCGAGCGTATCGGTCAGCAGCTTGTCGCCGAGCATTGCCGTTTCGCCCGCGCCCACACCGCTGCGCGCCATGGCCTCTTGAAAGCCGCGCGTGCCGGGCTTTCCCGCATGACCCACATAGCCGATGCCGAGCGGCTTGCAGAACTTTTCCACACGAGCGCTGCTTCGGTTGTTCGACAAAATCGCAACCTCGATCCCCGTCGCCTGTAAACGCTCGATCCATGCTTTGAGTTTCTCGTCCGGCTCGCTCTGTTTTTTCGGCGCAAGCGTAAAGTCAAGGTCTGAGAGCAGCAGCTTTACGCCGCGCGCATGCAAAAACTCCGGCGTCACGGCCGTATAATCGTCAAACACCCATTGCGGGTAAAGCAGGCTGAGCATAGCGGTCTCCTATCGCGCATAATGTATCGTGACTATTATACGCGCCGAATGCGCTTTTCACAAGGGGGGTTTTTTTTGCGCACCTATCTTGCCATTACGCCGAAGGCGCTTTCTCAGCTTCCTGCGCCGCCTCCGCTGCCGCTCGTTCACATGGCCTATGCCGTGGGGCAGAGCGGCTGCCTGACACGCTGCGCCGCGGCAAATCTTCCGCATGGTGGGCTGATGGGTCTTTCCGACCGCTGTTCCGGTTCGATCCCGCGTGCGGACGCGCTCTGCCGCGCCATTGCTGCCGAATGCGTCCGGCGTGGCTTTCAAGGCGTGCTGGCGGACTTTGAATCCCCCGCCCACACCGACCGGCTATCCTTTCTCACGCAGCTCACCGGACAGCTATCTGCACACGGGCTGGCGCTCTTTTCTCCCCTCACCCTCCCCGCAGAGGGCGCGGCGCTGCTCATCGGCACGGGCATCTCCGGCGGATCGCTGCGCGTACTGCTGGAGGAGAACATCAATCGCTATGGCGCGGCGCATCTGGCGCTCGATCTGGAGCGCGTGATGATGGACTTTCCGCTCCCCTGCCCCACGGGCTGCGGCACACCACTGACGCGTGAAGAGCTGCTTTCTCTGCGGCAGAAGCACCACTCCTCCGTTTACTTCTCCCGCGAGCTGATGGCAAACTATTTTACCTATTCCGCGGAACGCGGAACGCACTTTGTGCTCTTCGACGATGAAGAAACATTGCAGCAAAAAGTCAGTCTCGCCCAGAGGCTCGGTATCCCGTCGGCCTTTGTCATGTATCCCGAGATAGCGGATCTTTTGCAGGCAAAATAGCAAAAAATAGACCCATCACACTGTGATGGGTCTATTTTCAAAGGATCTTAGTAATAACGCTTGTTGCGGTTCTTACGGGCAGCCTCGCTCTTCTTGCGGCGCTTGACACTGGGGCTCTCATAGCACTCTCTCTTGCGGACCTCCGCCACGATACCGGCCTTGGCGCAGCTTCTCTTGAAGCGCTTGAGCGCGCTGTCGAGAGACTCGCCCTCCTTGACATGGATCTCGGACATTTATGTTTTCCCTCCCTCCGATGCACCCGGCTCTATCCTGGGTGCTCTTTAAGAGTCACTTACATGACTAACGGTGGTATTATATGAGAAAAATCGCAGCTTGTCAATAATCTTTTCTCATATTTTCAAAAAACTCCGAAATTTCGCTCAGCAGGGCTTCACGATCAGGTTGACGAGCTTGTTCTTGACGTGAATGACCTTGACGATCTGCATGCCGGCGATGGCCTTGGCAACCTTTTCGTTTGCCTTTGCCGCTTCGACAACGCTTTCCTGATCGCTGTCCACGGGAACGGTGATCGTGCCCTTGAGCTTGCCGCCGACCTGAACGGCCATCTCAACGGAGGAGGCGACGGTCTTGCTCTCGTCATACTCCGGCCACGCGCACTGCATCGCCATCTTGCCCTCGTGCTTGGCGGCAAAGCCCTTCTGCTCCCAAAGCTCTTCGACCATGTGGGGTGCGAACGGAGAGAGCATGAGCAGCAGCGCTTCGAAGTCACCGCGGCTGAGGCCGTTGGAATAGAACTCGTTGACCATGGCCATAAGGGCGGCGATGGCGGTGTTCATCTTGAGCGTATCGATATCGTCCGTGACCTTCTTGATGGTCTTGTGGACGATGGGCGCGTTCTTTTCGGAAATGCCCTCTTCCTCCGTCACCTGATCGGCGAGGTTCCATACGCGGTCGAGGAAGCGCTTGCAGCCCTTGACGGCGTCGTCCGACCAGGTGGCGACCTTTTCAAAGTCGCCGATGAACATGATATAAAGGCGCATCGTGTCCGCGCCGTAGGCCTTGACGACATCATCGGGGTTGACGACGTTGCCGAGGGACTTACTCATCTTGACCGCCGGGCGCAGCGCCTGATTGCCGTACTTGGCGATGAGCGCGTCCTTCTCCTCCTGCGTGGAGACGTTGCCGACGTAGTGCGGGTTCTGGCCGAGGATCATGCCGTGGCTCGTGCGCTTGGCATAGGGCTCCTTCGTGTGGACAACGCCGATGTCGTAGAGGAACTTGTGCCAGAAGCGGGAGTAGAGCAGGTGCAGCGTGGTGTGCTCCATGCCGCCGTTGTACCAGTCCACAGGGCCCCAGTACTGCTCCGCCTCGTGAGAGACAGGCTCATGGTCGTTGTGCGGATCCATATAGCGCAGGAAGTACCACGAAGAACCCGCCCACTGGGGCATGGTGTCGGTCTCGCGCTTGGCGTCGCACCCGCACTTGGGGCACTTGGTGTTGACCCAGTCGGTCATCTTGGAAAGCGGACTCTCGCCGTCGTCGGTCAGCTCGTAGCTGTCCACCTGCGGCAGAACGAGCGGCAGTTCCTCCTCGGGAACAGGCACCCAACCGCACTTGGGGCAGTTGACAAGGGGGATCGGCTCGCCCCAGTAGCGCTGGCGGGAGAAGACCCAGTCGCGCAGCTTATAGTTGACCTTTTCGCGGCCCCAGCCCTGCTCGACGGCATACTGCTTCATCGCGGGGATCGCGTCCTTGACGGTCATGCCGTTGAGGAAGCCGGAGTTTACCATAATACCGGTGTCGTCCTTGAGCGTGAAGGCTTCCTTCGTGATGTCGCCGCCCTCGACGACCTCCACGATGGGAAGGCCGAAGGCCGTGGCGAAGTCCCAGTCGCGCTGGTCGTGGCCGGGAACGCCCATGACAATGCCCGTGCCGTAGCCCATGAGAACATAGTCGGAGACGAACATCGGCACGACCTTGCCGGTGGCGGGGTTGATGACCTCAATGCCCTCAAGGCGCACGCCGGTCTTTTCCTTGTTGAGCTCGCCGCGCTCAAAGTCACTCTTGCGGGCGGCGGCAGCCTGATAGGCCTCGACCTCGTCCCAGTTCTTGATGAGATCCTTCCACTTCTTGAGCATCGGGTGCTCGGGAGAAATGACCGTGTAGGTCACGCCGAAGAGGGTATCAACGCGCGTGGTGTAAACGGTGATGTCATCGCCGGTATTGGTCTTGAAGGTGACCTCCGTGCCGGTAGAGCGGCCGATCCAGTTGCGCTGCTGGGTCTTGACGCGCTCAATGTAGTCGACCTCGTCAAGATCGTCGATCAGGCGGTCGGCATACTTCGTGATGCGCAGCATCCACTGGCTCTTTTCCTTGCGGATAACGGGCGCGCCGCAGCGCTCGCACACGCCCTCAACGACCTCTTCATTGGCAAGCACGCACTTGCAGCTCGTGCACCAGTTGACAGGCATCGTGGTCTTGTAGGCAAGGTCATGCTTGAACATCTGCAGGAAAATCCACTGCGTCCACTTGTAGTAGCTCGGGTCGGTCGTGTCCACCACGCGATCCCAGTCGAAGCCGTAGCCGAGCATCTTGAGCTGGCGGGTGAAGTTCTTGATGTTCTGCGCCGTAATGATGGCGGGGTGAATGTGGTTCTTGATGGCAAAATTCTCCGTCGGCAGGCCGAAGGCGTCAAAGCCCATGGGGTTGAGGACGTTGTAACCCTGCATGCGCTTCTTGCGGCAGATGATGTCCATCGCCGTGAACGGGCGCGGATGGCCGACGTGCAGGCCAGCGGCGGAGGGATACGGGAACTCAATGAGGCCGTAGAACTTGGGGCGCTTGTCGCCTGTTACGGCAGCATAGGGCTTTTCCTGCTCCCACTTTTCCTGCCATTTTTTCTCAATGGCTGTAAAATCGTACTTCATGGATCTTCTCCTTTATGTGAATTATTTTTTGACGCGAAAAAAGTCCCTGACCGTTCCAAAAAACGGTCAGGGACGTAAAAACTCTTTACGCGATACCACCCTGATTCAGCGCGCAGTCGCCCGCGTGCCCTCAGCAGCTTCGATAGCCATGCCCGTAACGGAGGCGAACCGTCCCGCCCTTTCAGGCGGGCTGCTCGGGAGTGAGTCATTCACGTGCGCTTCCCCGCCGGCTTGCACCGACCGCCGGCTCTCTTCGGGCGGAAATCGCGCGTCTTTATGCTCCGTCATCGCGTTTTGTATCAATATAGCATGACCATTTTAGGTGTTTTGTCCCGCCTTGTCAAGCGTTATTTTTCAGGTGGGATCGCCCTTACTCCGCGTGGGGCAGGAGCGCGCTCAGATCGACCTCTTCTCCGTCGGCCCAGAGGTGCTCAAGAGAGTAGAACTTGCGCGCCTCATCATTGAACACGTGGACAACGATGCAGCCATAGTCGAGCAGCACCCACGTGCCGCCGCGGTAGCCCTCGCGGTGCAGCGGCTCTTCGCCCGCCTCCGTGAGCTGCTTTTCTACTTCGTCGCACAGGGCGTTGATCTGCGTGTTGGACGTACCGGTGCAGATGACAAAGTACTCCGCGAGCGTCGTGATCTTGTCGATGCGAATGAGTTTGATCTCCTTACCCTTTTTGCCGTCGAGTGCTTTCACGGCGATCTCGGCCATTTCTCTGGAAGGTAACATAGGGGTCTCCTTTTCTTATTTCAGTTTGATGTTGTTTCGTGTTGTTTCCCGTTACGGGCGCAGCCACTCAGGCATTTCATCAACGACGGTATCGCTGCTGCCGGTATCGCCCGTATTGCCGCCCTCTCCCGTGCCGGGGTCGGGCGTGCCGCTATTTCCGGGATCTGTCGTACCGGGGTCTACCGTGCCGCTATTTCCGGGGTCTGTCGTACCGGGGTCTACCGTGCCGCTATTGCCCGGATCGGTCGTGCCGGGATCGGTCGTCTCGCTGCCGTCGGTCGTTTCGTTGCCGGTTCCTGTACTGGTTTCCGTCCCGGAATTGCTGCTGGTCCCGCCGAGAATATCTCCGCTGTATCGATCCACAACGACCGGAGGCGCCACTGCAGCCTTGCTGTCCTCCACATGACCGGTGGAAGAGGAAAGCGAACCATCAGAATTGAGCGACATGATGTCAAGGTCGCTCATCGTAAACTTCTCAACAAAGGGGCTAAGCTCGTTGTTCACAATATTCAGCAGCTCCTGCGCCTTGGGGAAAACATAGTTCTGCGGCCACCTCGGATACGCGCGGCTGTAGACATACAGTGCCGTGTTCGGCATGGTGACAAAGTTGACATCTTCGACCTTGAGCCCGCCCATCACGGCCTGCGAGCCGAACCAGAGCATTTCCTCAAACGTCAGATCCGAGGTGACGTTGTTCTTCACCGCGCGGGCAAATTCGCCGATCTTCGTCACGTTCTTGAGCTGCAAAAGCTGCTCGATCATCGCTTTCAGAAGCGACTGCTGCGTCTTGATGCGGCCAAGGTCGCCGTCCGGATAGCCGTAGTGTATATCGGTGTCGTGGCGGTAGCGCAGCACCTGCATTACATCGCTGCCGCTGAGTTTGCGGTAACCCTTGGTCTGGTGAATGTGCAGATCCTGATAGGGATCGTCGTAGTTCATATTGCGCGGCACATCGTAGTAAACGCCGCCCATGGCCTCCACGATCGCGCCGACCGCGTCCCATTCGACAATGACCTGATAGTCCGGCTCGAAGCCGACGAGCTGGGAAATCTCCTTATAGAGTGCCTTGATACCCTTTTCTCCCCCGCCGTAGTAGTTGTAGACGGAGTTGATACGCTTGACGTCCCAAGGGACGTTGACCATTGTGTCGCGCGGGATGGACATGACCGTCGCCTTCTGGTTGGTCACGTCGTAGCTCGCGAGCAGCATCGTGTCGGTGTTGCCGCCGCCGCCCGTGTCGCGCCCGAGGACGAGCACCGTGTAGAAATCCTTGCTCTTTCGCTCGCCGTCCGCGCGCGGGCGCACGCCGTCGCCGTAGTCGATCTCGTCGACCTGCGTCTGGTTGGGGTCCTTCTGCGCATCGTCCTTGTTCGGCAGCTGCGGCGCGCGGATCTTCAGAAGGTAGCTTTCGCCCGCGACCACGCCGCACAGCAGCGCGATGAGCAGCACGCGTCCAAGCAGCCGCCCGGGGTGGGAAAAGGTCTCGCAGATCTGCTCCCATGCCTCGTCGCAGTTGCGCTCGAAAAAGCTCTCTTCATGGTGCACGCGCCGTCCCTCGTAGCGGATGCTGTCTCTGTCGTTTTCGTAAAAGTCCTTATCATTCATGGCTATGTCCTCTCAGCTCGTCCAGTGCTTCCAGCGTGTTGTGATGGACGGGGTTCCCCCGCTCTTCCATCTCCTCCACGGTCATGGCAAGGCCCATTGCAAGGCCTTTGTCCAAGTCTTCCCACACGACCTTGCGCAGTTCCTCCACGCCGTCGAAGTCGCGGTTCGGCTCGATGTAGTCGGCGAGATAGAGCACCTTTTCCAGCACCGTCATACCGGGCTTACCCGTCGTGTGCCAGAGAATGGCGTTGTAGATCTCGTCGTCCGCGCCGAACACGTCGCGCGCGAGCGCCGCGCCGGTCTTGGCGTGCAGCAGCTTGAGCGCGCGCTGCTCCAGCTCGTCGAGCGCGATGTGGTAGTGCTCGCAGAGCGCGAGCTGCTCTTCCATCGAAAGGCGCTTGGTCGCGTCGTGCAGGAGCGCCGCAAAGCGCGCCTTTTCAACATTTGCGCCGTAGCGTTCCGCAAGTTCCTTCGCCGTCTGCTCGGTGCCGAGCACATGGGGAATGCGCTTCGCCTTGAGGTAGGAGAGCGCGATGGGTCTCAGTTCCTCTAAGCTTAGACGTTTCAAATCGAGATTTGTTCCATATAAATGCTCACGCAGGATATAGCCGAGTACCGCGGGCGCAAGAAGCCCCGCCGTTTTCCCCTTCGGGATACGCTCGCGCAGCTCGGTGGACGAAACGTCCACAAGGTTCGGCAGCGTCATCGTCACGATGCGGCTGCCCGGGAACTTTTCCCCAAGGAAATCCCGCTGCGGTGCAAAAAGCGCCTCGCCGTCCTTCTCCGTGCGTCCGAAAGCGCAGAGCCCTGCATGGCGCAGGATCTCCTCCGGCTTGTACCAGTTCTGGAACGAGAGGAACATATCCGTCCCCATCAAAAGCCACAGCTCGTCATTCGGGCGCTGCTCGTGGATCTCGCGCACGGTGTCGACGCTGTAACTCTTGCCCTCGCGCGCAACCTCCATATCCGACACCGTGACCGTTATCCCTGTGTCGAGCGCGATCTGCTCCCCCATCAGGCGCGTCATCGCAAGGCGGTGCTCCTTCCCTGCCGCATCGGCGGAGAGTGCCTTGTGCGGCGGAATGCCCGCGGGAATGAGCAGCAGCTCATCGAGTCCCAGATACTTCGCCGCGCTTTCCGCTGCGGCCATGTGACCCAGATGCGGCGGGTTGAAACTGCCGCCGTAAATTCCGATCTTCAAAATTGTTCGACCTCTTTTTCTCTTTTACACGGTCTTTTTCGCCGCCTTGGGCAGCACGATCTTGTCCTTCTTGTCCTTTTTGTGCGAGGGGCGGTAGAGCACGAATTTCGTGCCGATGACCTGCACCTGCTCGCTGCGCGTCAAGGCGCTCAGCTCGTCGCACGCCTCGCGCGCGGTGAGCATGCTGTTTTCGAGCACGCGGCACTTGATGAGCTCACGCGCCTCCAGCGCGTCGTTCGCCTGCTTGACGAGGTTGTCGCCGATGCCGTCCTTGCCGATGTGGACGATCACGTCGAGGTCATTGGAAAGGCTGCGCAGATACGCGCGCTGTTTGCTGCTTAATTCCATAGTATTTCCTTATCCTTTTTATTGATGTTCCACAAGATAATTCTTGAGCGTTTCCTTGAATGCCCGCAGTGCCTTTCCGCGGTGCGAGATCTCTGCTTTTTCTTCCGCCGTCAGCTGTGCAAAGGTCTTTCGCTTGTCAGGCACGAAGAACACGGGATCGTAGCCGAAGCCGTTTTCGCCCATCGGCGCGAACGCGATCGTACCCTCGACCTCGCCGTCGTCCTGCAAGACGTCGCCGTTCGGGAACGCGCAGGTGATCGTCGTGTGGAAGTGGGCGCGGCGGTCGGCCTGACCGTGCATCATCTGCAAAAGAAGACGGTAGCGGCCGATGTCGTCCAGCCCCTCGCCGCCAAAGCGCGCGCTGTAAACGCCCGGGCCGCCGTTCAGCGCGTCGACGCACAATCCCGAATCGTCCGCGATGGCGGGCAGCTTCGTCGCCTCCATGACGGCCCTGGCCTTGAGAAGCGAATTCTCGGCAAAGGTCTCGCCCGTTTCCTCCACCTCGATCTTTACGCCGATGTCGGCTTCCGACACGACCTCCACGCCGAGCTCGCCCAGAATAGCGCTCATTTCCTTCAATTTCTTGGGGTTCTGCGTTGCCAGAACAAATTTCATCGTCAAACCTCCCACGGGTCTTTTTCCCGTCTCTTCCTGCTTTTTTCTTCCCGCTTTTCTTCCTCGCGCTGCGCCTTGCGCTCTTCGCGCTGCGCGCTCATCTTTTCCTGCCAGGCTGTGAACTTTTTATCGAGCTTGTCAAGCGGCCATTCGATCTCCGGCACGGGCACGATGACCACCTTGCAGCTTTCGCAGTAGTATGCAGGCGTCTGGTCATTACCGAATAATCCGCCCTTGACGAGCGTGACGGAATTTTTGTCGTCAGGACCCGAACCAAGCATACCGTCCTCCCCGCGCCCCATCCACTCGATGTGGTCGCGGTAAGCGGGGATCACGCCGTCTCGCATTTCCTTTCCGCAATAGGGGCAAACAGAAGTGATTTCCATATTCGTCTCCTTTTTATCTCGCGAAATGTTTGCTTTTTGTCTTAGATCAGCGCCTTGACGTATTCCTCTGCGTTGAACGGCTGGAGATCGTCGATGCCCTCGCCGAGGCCGACGTACTTCACCGGCACGCCGAGCTCCTGCGCGATGGCGACGCAGATGCCGCCTTTGGCCGTACCGTCGAGCTTCGTCAGGATAATGCCCGTCAGACCCGCCGTCTCGCGGAAGACCTTGGCCTGCTGCAATCCGTTCTGCCCCGTCGTCGCGTCGAGCACGAGAAGCGTTTCCTTCGCGGCGTCAGGCGTTTCGCGGTCGATAATCTTGCGAAGCTTGCCGAGCTCGTTCATCAAATTCACCTTGTTGTGCAGGCGGCCCGCCGTGTCGCAGAGGACGACATCGACATTTCTCGCTTTCGCCGCCGCGAGCGAATCGAACAGCACCGCGCCGGGGTCCGCCCCCTCGACCGAACGGACGATCTCGCACTCTGCGCGGTTCGCCCAGATCTCGAGCTGATCCGCCGCCGCCGCGCGGAACGTATCCGCCGCGCACAGCAGCACGCGCTTGCCCTCGCCCTTGAGACTGTGGGCGAGCTTGCCGATGGATGTAGTCTTGCCCACGCCGTTCACGCCGATGACCAGCACGACGCTTGGCTGCGTCGATAAGTCGAGCGCGGTGTCGCCCACGTTCAGCTTTTCAATCAAAATCTCGCGCAGCGCCTGCTTCACATCGTCGCCGCGCTGGATGCTCTTCTGATACACCACATCGCGCAGTTTCTTCACCGCGTCGTGCGCGACCGTCGCGCCAAGGTCAGCCAGAATGAGACTCTCCTCCAGCTCGTCGTAGAAGTCGTCGTCGATGGTCTCCCACACGATGGTGTCGAACCATGCTTTTTTGATCTTCGCAAAAATACCCATACTCTTTGATTCCTCTCTCGCGCTTATTCCTTAATGTTGAGTTCCTTGGCCATATCGTTCATGTTGATCGTCAGGATCTTGCTCACGCCGCGCTCCTGCATGGTGACGCCGTAGAGAACGTCCGCCGCCTCCATCGTGCCGCGGCGGTGCGTGATGACGATGAACTGCGTCTTTTGCGTGATGCGGCGCATGTAGTTTGCAACGCGCACCACGTTCGGCTCGTCAAGCGCCGCCTCGATCTCGTCCATCACGCAGAATGGCGTGGGGTGGACTTTCAGAATGGCAAAATACAGGGCGATGGCAACGAAGGCCTTCTCGCCGCCCGAGAGCAGCGTGATCGTCTTGAGCGCCTTGCCCGGCGGCTGGACCTTGATCTCGATGCCGCAGGAGAGCACATCGTTTTCGTCCTCCAGCTCGAGCGTTGCCTTGCCGCCGCCGAAGAGCTCCAGAAATGTCTCCTGGAAGCTCTCGCGGATCAGCGCGAACTGCTCTTTGAAGATGACGGTCATCTCGCCCGTGATGCTCTCGATCACGCCGACGAGCTCGCTCTTCGCCTTTTCCACGTCATCGCGCTGCTCGGTGAGATAGGTGTAGCGTGTGTTCACGCGCTCGAATTCCTCGATCGCGCCGACATTCACGCTGCCAAGGCCGCTGATGGCCCGCTTGAGCTCTCCAATGCGGCGGCTCGCCTTCTGGACGCTCTCGAGCTCAATGCGCTGCTCCTGTGCGGCGGAGTGCGACAGCTCATAATTTTCCCAGAGCCTGTCGAGGATCTGCTGCTCCTCCATGGCGCTCGTCGCGCGCTTTTGCTCAAGCTTGCTGACGCTGCGCTCCACGTTGAGCACGTTTTCGTTGAGCTCGCGGCCGCGGCGGTCGCTCTGGCTGCGCTCGGCTTCAAGTGTGAGTTTCGCTTTGGAAAGCGCTTCGAGCTCGGCGCGCTTTTCCGTCATTTTGCCGCTCAGCGCGGCGATCTCTTCTTCATGCACGCCGATCTCGCGCCGCGCCTGCTCGCTTGCCGTTTTGTACTGCTCAATGAGCGCCTTTCTGCTCTGCTCGTCGCCCTGCATCTGGGCACGCAGGCCCTCCAAGCTCGCAAGCGACTTTTCCGTGGTCTCGCGCTCGGCGGCAAAGCCCGCAAGCGCGCTCTTGCGTCCGGCGATCTCATCGCCCAGGCGCGAGGTGGAGCGCAGCAGCTCCGTCTGCCCGGAAAGACTCTCCTCCGCCTGCGCGCGCAGCGCGGCGGCCTCGCTCTCCTGCTGCGATGCAAGCGCTTCCTTTTCTTCCATGGCGCGCTTCACCTCGCCGCGGCGGCGGGTGATGGTATCGCGCTCGGTATCCAGTGCTTCCAGCCGTTCGCGCAGCGAGGAAAGCAGCAGATCATAGTGATTTTTGTCGCCTTGCAGCTTGAGCACGGCGTCCTCCGCCGCGCGCTGCTGCCCCTGCGCGACCTCCAGCTCGTATCGCGCCTTCGAAAGCTCGCGCTTGGCGCCCTCGGCGGCCTTGGCAGCGAGCGTCAGCTTTTCCGCAAGGCTGCCGCGCCGCGCCGTCAACTCGCGCAGCTCGCCGGCTCTGCTCAAAATGCCCGCGCTGCGGGAGATCGAGCCGCCCGTCATCGAGCCGCCGCGATTCAGAACCTGACCGTCGAGCGTCACGATGCGGAACGCATTCGAAAACTTACGTGAGATCGTGATGCCGCAGTCGAGATCCTCGACCACGACCGTGCGGCCGAGCAGGTTTTTGAAGATGCCATCGTATGCGCGCTCGAATTCCACAAGTTCGCTTGCAAGGCCGACGTAACCGTATTCGCCCTTCACGCGCTCGTCGCGCAGCGCTTCGCCGCGGATCGTCGAAAGCGGCAGGAAGGTCGCGCGCCCGCCATCGCGCTGCTTTAAGAGCTGGATAGCGCTCTTGGCGTCCTCCTCGCGCTCGACGACAATGTTTTGCAATCCCGCACCGAGCGCAATCTCGATCGCAACGGCGTACTTCTTGTTGACCTTCATCAGACCCGCAACCGGGCCGTGCACGCCGCGCAGGGCATTGCGCTCACGCGCCTGCATGACCGTGCGCACCGCCTTATTGAAGCCCTCGTACTCCTTTTCCATCTCGCTGAGTAAGCGGATGCGGGAGTCTAAGTTGTTCATCTCCATCGTGAGGGAAACGTGCTGCTCGCCCGTCTCCTTCTCGCGCTCGATTCTGCCCTGCATCTTCATCGTGTGGCCGGCGATGATATTGCGGATAGCGTCGGCTTCCTCCTGCGCACTTTCGAGCGCGCGGCGGTTCTCCGCGGCACTTTTGCGCGTTTCAGAAAGCTGGGCTTCCCCGCTCTCCTGCTCGGCGGCGATGGCGCTCTCGCGCTCGTCCATTTCAGAAAGCGTCGAGCGCAGGGCGGCAACTTCCGCGCGGCTGTCCGCCGCGGCGGACAGGGCAAGCGCCTCACGAGCGCGCAGGGCTTCCGCCTCGCTCGCAGCCTCGCCCGCGTTTTTCGACAGTTCCTCCGCCTGCTTGAGCAGCGCAGCGAGCGTCGTTTCGACTTCGTTTTTATCGTGTTCCAGCTCTTCGATGCGCGCGCGCTGCTGCGCGATCTGCTCGTCCATCGAGCCAACGCGGTCGGACTGGCTTCTCAGCTCCTCCTCCACGCGCGCGATATTTTCCTCGTTGTGCGCGATGCCCGTTTGCAGCACCGCCACGCAGGATTCCTGTTCCTTTACCTGCGCATCGAGCGCGGAAAGCGCCGTGCGCTCCTCCTCCTGCGCGATGTCGTTTTCGTGGATACGCGCGGAAAACTGCTCGCTCGCGGCGTACAGCGCCTCGAGGTCGGCATTTGCCTTATTGAGCTCCTCGCGTGCAAGGGCAAGGTCGGTATCGAGCTTGATGGCGCTCGTGCGGAGCGTTTCGAGATTCTCAAGCCACACGGAGATCTCCAAAAGGCGCAGCTCGTCGCGGTAGATGAGATATTGCTTCGCCGTCTCCGCCTGCGCGCGCAGGGGGTCGACCTGCAATTCAAGCTCGGCGATCTTGTCGTTGATACGCACCAGGTTTTCCTCTGTGCGCTCAAGCTTGCGCTCGGTCTCCTCCTTGCGGTAGCGGAAGCGGGAAATGCCCGCCGCCTCCTCAAAGATCTCGCGGCGGTCGCCGCTCTTTTGCGACAAGATCTCGTCGATGCGGCCCTGACCGATGATGGAATAGCCCTCGCGGCCCATGCCGGTGTCCATGAAAAGCTCGTTCACGTCGCGCAGCCGCACGGACTGCTTGTTGATGTAGTATTCCGATTCGCCGCTGCGGTAGTACCGGCGCGTGACGGCAACCTCGTTTTCCTCCATGCTGGGGAAAATGTGTTCGGTGTTGTCGAGCACAAGCGTCACCTGCGCAAAGCCCATCTGGTTGCGCGTTTCCGTGCCGCCGAAGATGACGTCCTCCATCTTCACGCCGCGCAGCGATTTGCTCGACTGCTCGCCCATGACCCAGCGAATGGCGTCCGAAATATTCGATTTACCGCTTCCGTTCGGGCCGACGATGGCGGTGATGTCCTCACCGAAGTTGAGCACCGTCTTGTCCGGGAAGCTCTTGAAGCCCTGGATCTCCAATGCCTTTAAGTACACGGGCAAATTCCTCCTTGGAAAAAGCGCGTCATTTGCAATCAGGGTATAATGACACAGTTTAACTAATACTATATACCATTTTTTCGCCGCCTTTTCAAGGCCATTCGATGAACAAAGCGTAAAAAGACGCCCGAAGGCGTCTTTTTTCACTCATTTTTCTTCTTTTTCTCCTCGATCAATTCGTACAATGCTTCCAGCGCGTCGGACAGGCCGCCGAGCCGCCCGACAAGCCCGCAGGCAACCGCCTCCTCCCCGTAGAGCACACTGCCAACATCGGAGGCCAAGTCCTGCGTATCCATCATCAGCGCGAGAAAGCGCTCGCGCGTGATGTTCGAATGCTTGGTCACAAAGCGCACGATACGCTCCTGCAAGCGTTCAAAATACTGGTAGGTCTGGGGTGCGGCGATGATCGTGCCGCTTGTGCGCACGGGGTGAATGGTCATCGAGGCCGACGGCGCGATCATCGTCACCATCGGCGCGACCGCGAGCGGCACGCCGATGGAGTGCCCGCCGCCGAGAACGAGCGAGACGGTAGGCTTTTTCATTCCCGAAATGAGCTCGGCGATGGCAAGCCCCGCCTCCACGTCGCCGCCGACGGTGTTGAGCAGGAATAAAACACCGTCGATGTCCTCGCTTTCCTCGAGATACGCAAGGAGCGGCAGCACGTGCTCGTACTTAGTTGCCTTCTGCGTATTCGGCAGCAGCATGTGTCCCTCGATCTGCCCGGCGATGGTCAGGCAGTGAATGGCGGCGCGGCTATTCTTGATGACGACCGAGCCGTAGTCAATGACGGGCTGAATGGGCGGCAGCAGCGGCTCCTGATCGTTCTTTTCCCTCTCGCGTGAGGGTTTTGTTTCGTTTTTCATGGCATGTCCTCCCGAAAGTCATTTTCGTTAGGATTTGCAAAAAGCGGGCAAAGCATACGAAAAAGCGCCCGAAGGGTTTTCCTTCGGGCGCGCAGTTTCAATTGTGATACGTCAGCAGGTCGGAAGCGCTCTTGCGCTTCGGCGCGGCGGGCTCCTCGTCGGGATACCCAAGGCCGATCACGCAGCCGACCTTCTGGTTTTCCGGAATGTGCAGCAGGTCAATGATCTTCTCTTCATCGAAATAGCCCGTGATGACCGTGCCGACGCCGCGCTCCCACGCGGCAAGGCAGAACGTCTGCGCCGCGATGCCCGCGTCGAACATCTCAAAGCCCGCCTCCTTCGGCGTTGCATACGAGCCGTCGCGCTCAAAGCCCGATCGCCCCGTGATGTAGGTGAGCACCATGAGCGCAGCGCAGCTTTTAAGCGTCTTTTCATTGAACTTAAAATCAAGCACCATCTCTTCCGCCATCTTGTCGATCGTCGCGCGGTCCTCCACGAGAATGTAGCGCGCGATCTGCGTGTTCTTCCACGACGGGGCGTAGGCCGCGTCCGCGACAATTTCCTCGATAACCTTGTGCGGAACGGTTTCCTGCTTGTATTTACGAATGCTTCTTCTGGTTCTGATCGCCTGTGATACGTCCATTTTTGGCTCTCCTTTGACGTTTATTACTTTTCCGTGCCATAGAAAAACAGCGCGACCGTTCCCGGGCCGACATGCGCGCCGGTGACCGGCTCATAGCAGACGGACAGGCATTCGCCGGTGAAGCCATTTTCGCGCAGCAGCGCAAGGAGCGCCTCCGCACCCTCGGCGTTATCCGCGTGGGCGATACCGATGCTCTCGCTCTTATCGAGCGCGCGGGTATCAAAATAATTTGCAAGCTCCGCGTAGGCGCGCTTCATGCCGCGCACCTTGCCGCAGGAGACGATGTGTCCCGTCTCATCGCCGCGCAGGATCGGCTTGATGCTCAGCACCGTGCCGATGAGCGCCGTCGCGCCGGAAATGCGCCCGCCGCGCTTGAGGTAGGCAAGGTCGTCCACGGTGAAAAACTGGCACATGTGCGGTCTGCGCACAAGCAGCTGTTCCTTGATCTCTTCGAGGCTCTTCCCTTCCTCGATCATCTCCGCCGCCTCCAGCACCTGCAAGCCTTCGCCGAGTGAAGCAGCATAAGTGTCGATGGTCACGATCCTGCGCTCAGGATAGCGCTCCGTCAGTTCGCCCGCGGCGATGGCTGCGGCCTGCGCCGTGCCGCTGATCCCGCCGGACATACCGACATAGAGCACATCGTCGCCCGCGGAGAGCGCCCGCTCAAAGTATTCCTCCATCAGCGCAGGACTGACCATCGATGTTTTGACGATCGCGCCGCTGCGCATCGCGCCGTAGAACGCCGCGCCGTCAAAATCCGTATCATCGGGATAATCTGTCTCCTTCCCGTCCACCGTATAGGAAAACGGAATGACCGTGATGTGATACTTCTTCGTCAGCGCCACCGGCAGGTTGGCGGACGTATCGGTAAATAACTGGAGCATGACTCTCTTCCCTTTCTGATCGTTCTCAAAATAGGCGTATGACAGCTTATCACGCTCTTTGCGCTTATGCAAGCAGAATTGCAGGAATTTTGCACTTTATTGATCTTCTTTTCCCTTTTGCAGAAGAAAATGCAGGGGACTCCCTCAAAATGAGAGAGTCCCCTTTGCTGTTTTCTGCTTACGCCTGCTCGAAGATGGTCTTCATGCACTTGTAGGTCATGTAGCAGTCGAGCTTGGCAACCGTTTCATACGGCGCGTGCATCGACAGCACCGGAACGCCCGCATCGAGCGTGTCGATGTTGCGCTGCGCCATGAACTTGGCGACCGTACCGCCGCCGCCGGCGTCGGTCTTTCCCATCTCGGCGATCTGCCAGAACACACCGTTGTCGTTCATCAGCTTTCTCACCTTGCCGACAACCTCTGCGCTCGCGTCGCTCGCGCCGCCCTTGCCGCCGGAGCCGGTGTACTTGCACAGCGCCACACCGTAGTTGACGAACGAGGAGTTACGCTTGTCGTACACGTCGGCAAAGTTCGGATCATACGCCGCCGTCACGTCCGCGCTCAGGCAGAAGGAGTTGGCAAAGCAGTCGGCGAGCGCCACGCCCTGCGTGCGGCACATATCACCCATGAACCACTCAAACGCCTGAGAGAGCATACCGGAAACACCCTCCGAGCCGATCTCTTCCTTATCGGCGAAGATGCAAACGGCAGTCTTCTTGGGGGAAACGGCATCGAAAATGCCCGCAAGCTCTGCATAGGCGCAGACGCGGTCGTCATGGCCGTAGGAAGCGATGAAGCTGCGGTCGAAGCCGATGTCGCGCGCCTTGCCGGCTGGCACGACCTCGATCTCGGCGGAGATGAGATCCTCCTCCGTCATGCCGTACTTCTCGTTGAGGTACTGCATAACGCCCAGCTTGAAGCGGTCGGAGCAATCCTCATCTGCGATGGGGCGGCCGCCGAGCAGCACGTTCAGGCTCTCGCTCGGAATCGCCTCGTTGAGGGGCTTTTTGCCCTGCTCGCGGCCAAGGTGCGGGAGAAGATCGTTGATGATGAACTGCGGGTCGCCTTCCTCGCCGCCGATGTGAATGGCAACGCTCTTGCCGTCGCGCAGCACGGCCACACCGTGCAGCTCGAGGGGAATGGTCACCCACTGATACTTGCGGATACCGCCGTAATGATGGGTCTTGAAGTACGCCATCTCAGCCTCTTCATAGAGCGGACGGGGCTTTAGGTCCAGACGTGGGGCGTCCGTATGCGCCGCGCCGATGTTCGCGCCGTGGCTCAAGTCCTCGCTGCCGATGACGGCGAGCATGATGCCCTTGCCGCGGTTGTTGAAGTAGACTTTGTCGCCCGCAGCAAGCCTCATGCCGGCTTCATAGGCCATGAAGCCCTTCTTCTCCGCCAGCTCGATGCAGTACTCCACGCAAAGGCGCTCGGTCTTGCCGTGGTTGAGGAATTCCTTGTAATCCTCACAATAGGCGTTCATCGCCTTTTCTTCCTCTGCGCTCAGACGGTCGTAGCCGTTCTTGGGAGCGTAGAGCAGCTTTTCCGCAAGCTTGTTCTTTTCACTCATCTCTCAGTTTCCTCCTTCAAAGTATTGATGATGGTATGGATATAGACTTCTGCCGCATTCTCCGCCGCAGCGGCGGTGGGCAGATCGTTCACAAATTCGTAGTCACAGCGCGCGCGGAAGTACTCTGCACTCTGCTGCGCGGCGACGCGCGACCTCGCATAGTCCTCCGTGATGCTGTCGCGCGCCATGATACGCTTGACCCGCACCTCTTCAGGCGCCGTTACGGCGACGGTCGCGTCGCAGATCGCGCCAAGGCCGCACTCGATGAGCTTGATAGCGTCAAGCCCGATGAGCTGTTTATCGCTCGCCGCCATGCGGCGGGCGCACTCGCGCGGAACGTGCGCGCGGACGATGGCGTCCAGCTCAGAGAGCTTTTCCTTGTCATGGAAGACGATCAGACCAATGGCGTGCACGTCCACGCTGCCGTCCGCTCGGAAGATCGCGCCGCCGAATGCCTTTCGCAGCGCCGCGCGCAGACTTTCATCGCTCCCAAGCATTTCATGGTAGATTCTGTCGCAATCGAGCACGCACGCGTCCTGTTTTTGGAGCGCGCGCAGAAGGCTCGTCTTCCCCGCGCCCGTGCCGCCGGTGATGCCGATGACGATCTTGCCGTCGTCCGCGTCCTCCACATGGAAGCCCGCGGCCTTTTTGAGGCGGTTGCCGATGGCAAGGCCAAGGCCTTTACTGTCCGGACACTGTGCCCAGATCTCGCCCACATTCGTCTCGTCGAACGTCCGCAGCGCGTCGAAGACATGCTGCGCCTGCGCGCGCTTATCGCCGCTCGCGCCGAGGGGGTGAACGATGTGCCCTGCAAAGAGCGGCACGAACTCATCAAAGCAGATCACGCCCGCGTCCTCCGATGCATGGGTCAGAAGATAGCGCGCGCTCGCCTTCGCCCCACCGGTAACGACCGTGACGGGGGCCTTGGGCGCGTAGTGGCGGTATTTCATGCCGGGGGCACGCGGCTTTTCGCCGTCATTCATCTTCTGCGTCACGGCTTTGTCAACCGTCACCTCGCCCAGCGCGTCAATAAGGCTTTCCAGCGGCAGTCCGCCCGGGCGCAGGAGCTGCGGCGGCGTAACCGTGAGATCGATGATCGTCGACTCGACGCCCACCTCGCAGGGGCCTCCGTCCACGATGCCGTCGATCTTCCCCCACATATCCTCGCGCACGTGCTCCGCCGTTGTGCAGCTGGGGCGGCCCGAGGTGTTAGCGCTCGGCGCGGCGACGGGCACGCCCGCCTTTTCGATGATGGCGCGCGTCACCGCATGGTCGGGACATCTCATGCCGACCGTCTCAAGTCCGCCCGTCGTGCGCAGCGGCACGCAGGGCTTTTTCTTCAGGATCATCGTCAGCGGGCCGGGCCAGAAGCGCTCGGCGAGCCGGTAGGCTGTCTCCGGCACATCCTCGCAATAGCGCGTGAGGCAGCTTGCGTCGGGAATGTGCAGAATAAGGGGGTTATCCTGCGGGCGGCCCTTGGCTTCGAAAATATGCAGCACGGCATTTTCGTCAAGTCCGTTCGCACCGAGGCCGTACACCGTCTCCGTCGGGATCGCCAGAAGCCCCCCGCGGCGCAGGATATCCGCCGCCTGCGCGATGCTCTCTTTATCCTCCACCGTGCGGAGGGTAAACCATTTTGTCTCCAATGCTCTCTCTTCTTTCTTAAGCTTCGCTGCTCTCGCGCAGCTTTTCCGCCTGCTCCTGCATCGTCAGCGCGTCGATGATGGGGTCAAGGTCGCCGTTCATCACGGCGCTGATGTTGAAATTCTTGTTCTCGCCCGTCAGTCGATGATCCGTCACGCGGTTTTGCGGGAAATTATAGGTGCGGATGCGCTCGTTGCGCATGCCGCTGCCGACCTGCGCGCGGCGCTCGCTCGTGATCGCGCCCTCCACGCGCTCGCGCTCGGCTTCGTAGAGCTTGCTTGCGAGCATCGCCATGCACTTGGCGCGGTTCTGGAGCTGGGATCTCTCCTCCTGACAGGAAACGACGATGCCCGTCGGCTTATGGATGAGGCGCACGGCGGAGCTCGTCTTGTTGACGTGCTGGCCGCCCGCACCGGAAGCGCGGTAGACCTGCATTTCGATATCCTCAGGACGAAGGTCAACGTCGACCTCCTCCATCTCCGGCAGCACCGCGACCGTCGCGGTCGAGGTGTGCACGCGCCCGCCGGACTCGGTTTCCGGCACGCGCTGGACGCGGTGGACGCCGGATTCAAACTTGAATCTCGAGTATGCCCCGTCACCGCTGACGATAAAGTCAGCTTCCTTTACACCGCCCAGCTCCGTGTCGTTGTAGTTCAAAAGCTC
>OHKI01000282.1_pt1 | contig 22171 bp, 23 predicted proteins | sample 1568771 | NCBI WGS metagenome assembly OHKI01 (sample SAMEA3879540, study PRJEB24766) | human gut metagenome | biome: human-associated habitat; feature: feces | place: USA | collected 1985/1987 | reverse complement strand
TCGCCCTCTTCGGCCAGGCCAGCGGCGACAGCCGTACCCCGGAGATGCTTCGCTCCAAATACGCCGCGCCGGACGCACTCCGGCGCAAAAAGGAGAAAAATATGACAAGAACCGAGCATTTACAGCTGTATCGCTGGGTCCCCGAGGACTTCGTGAACCTCGAACAGGTCAACGCCAACTTTGACGCGCTGGAGACGGTCGGCGGCAACTACAACACCGCCGCCGAGACGCTCCGCCATCACCTCGCACACGACGCGCAGGCACAGCACCATGCGGGGCGCTCGCTCCTGCGCCGGAAGAATCTGCTGACAGTCGATCTGTCGAAGAAGGAGGGCGAGGTGCAGAGCCTCGAGCAGCTGCAAAACATTGACGGCACGCCCATCCTCGTCCCGTCCATTCAGCCGGCCTTTACCGAGCAGACGCAGGGACTCACGCTGTTTGGCAGCGCGGTCGGCAAACTCTGCGATTTCACACCCGGCGGCTACGGCAGCCTCGTCTCCGTGACGCTGCCTGCGCCCGAGAGCGGCATGAAGGCCGTCACCGTGCGCATCACGCGCGGCGAGCGCGTGATTTACGAAAGCGCGCCCATGGACTTTGCGGCAAAGGCCCAGAAGACCGTTCCGCTGCAATGCGAGATCATCGCCGGCTGTACCTACACGCTCCAGCTTCGCCGCACCACGATCGAGGGCACTTCCGACTGGGCGTTCCCGGCCGGCACGTGCGCATTCACAACGGCGGGCTCAACATACCCGAGCGGCTCGTTCACCACGCGCGCCTTTTCGTTCGGCAGCGGCTCCGTTTTTGACCTCTGGGTCTACTACACCGGCGAGCCGCCCGCGCTTGCGCGCAGCATGGACGGCGGCATCTGGCACCCGATGACCACCGCAGAGACCGCCGCGGGCTTTGCGCTCGACGACAGCGTCTGCAGCGTCCGCCGCTACCGCCTGACCGATCTCGCAGGCCACACGATGCGTCTTCGCTTCACGCTCAGCAGCACCTCCACGCGCGTCAAGGATTGCTGCGGCTGCCTTCTCTGAGCTTGTCAAAATAGTCATTTTGACAAGCTCTCAAACGCGAACCGCGGGGCTGGGTTCGCGTTTGAAAAGGCTGCGCGATGCGGCGCGCATAATTTGTGCGCGGTTTGCGCACAAATTCCACACTTGCATCGCGTAGTGTGTTTTGTCCGATGTACACGCCACCGGACAAAACCAATTTACACTTTATTCGCGCCTGCGGGCGCGAACTCTACGAGGTTTTTTGACAGTCTGAGCGCCATGCCGACGGGCATGGCGCTTTTTCTATCCGCAGATCAGAATTTCCGTGCGCCGCGATTGACCTCCGACGCCGCTCTGCTATAATGATGGCAAACACCGACTGAGGAGGTCCATGCATGCTCGATCTCAACTTCTTATCCGTGCTCGACGAAAAGGCGGAATTTCTCTACCGCTTTTCAGACGACATCTGGGCACACCCCGAAACCGCGTTTACCGAGTTCCACGCCGCCGAGCGCTACTGCGCCGTGCTGCGCAGCGAGGGCTTTGCCGTCACCGAGGGTCTGGCGGGCATCCCCACCGCTTTTTCCGGGCGTTTCGGCTCCGGCCGGCCCGTCATCGGCATTCTCGCAGAGTTTGATGCACTCTCCGGGCTGAGTCAGGAGGGCGGCCTGACCGAGCAGCGCTCCGCCGGCGGCGACTGCGGCCACGGCTGCGGTCACAATCTGCTCGGCATGGCCAGCCTCGGCACGGCCATGGCGGTCAAGCGCTTTCTGGAGGAAAATAAGTGCCCCGGCACCGTCATTCTCTACGGCTGCCCCGGTGAGGAAGACGGCTCCGGCAAGGCGTTCATGGCGCGCGACGGCGTGTTTGACGAGCTGGACGCCGCGCTCTGCTGGCATCCGGATGAGGTCACCGGCGTGGGCGTGCAGACCTCGCTTGCAAACTGTCAGGTGCTCTATAAGTTCACCGGCAAGGCCGCCCACGCAGGCGGAGAGCCGCATCTCGGCCGCAGCGCGCTCGACGCGGTGGAGCTGATGGACATCGGCGCCAATTACCTCCGCGAGCACATGTTCGATCAGGCGCGCGTCCACTACGCCATCACCGACACCGGCGGCTTCAGCCCCAACGTCGTCCAGCCGCACGCAGAGGTGCTCTATCTCATCCGCGCGCCGCACAGCGCGCAGGTAAAGGAGCTGTACGAACGTGTCAACAACATCGCCCGCGGCGCGGAGCTGATGACCGGCACGACGGTCGAGATCGACTTTGTGAAGGCGTGCTCCGACACGGTGCTCAATGACACGCTCCAGCGCGCGCTTTATGAAAAAATGGCGCAGATCGGCGTGCCGGAGATCACAGCCGCCGATGAGGCCTACGCCTGCGAGCTGACGCAGAAGGCGCTGATGGAGTATCCAAAGGCAGACCCTGTACACCCCATTCACGCAGCGCTGCTTCCCTACACGGGTCAGATCGAATACGAGTGCGGCTCAACTGACGTCGGCGACGTGAGCTGGCTCTGCCCCACCGTGCAGACAAAGACAGCGACATGGGCCTTCGGCACGCCGGGGCACAGCTGGCAGACCGTGACGCAGGGCGTCATGCCGCTTGCGCACAAGATGACGCTGTATGCTGCGAAGTCCCTTGCCGCGCTGGGCGCGGAGCTGATGGTCAACGCCGGGCTTCTTGCACAGGCAAAGCAGGAGCACCGCCGTCTGGTCGGCCCGGTGGGCTACGTCTGCCCCATTCCGCAGGGCGTCCGCCCGCGCTCGATGGAGTCGCTCCATAAGTGAGGCACACAATGTACCAGATAAAATAGGCATACGCAAAACGATCCGCCGGACCATTTAGTCCGGCGGATCGTTTTGAATCGGAACGAGGATGCAAAAAACCATCGTCTCCAATGATACGATGGTTTTCTGTGTTGGCATTACCTATTTTCCCGGCCAGTCACCCGGCAAGTATCGTCGGCGGAAATGAGCTTAACTTCTGTGTTCGGGATGGGAACAGGTGGACCCTCACTCCAATCAGCACCAACTGTATGAAAAAGAAAATCCCGCATGCCGCAGCATGCGGGATCTGGCAGGGGATGAGGGATTCGAACCCCCGCAAACGGAGTCAGAGTCCGGTGTGCTACCGTTACACAAATCCCCTATCTGCCGGCGCTTTCAAAACGCAAGTATTATTATACTGATAAACGCAAAAATGTCAAGATAAATTTCTGCATTTTCGCAAAAAATATTTACAGACGCGTCGAATGGAAAAACATTCATTGAGAATACCCTCCTGCGCCGGAAGCGGCTGGCGCGCGCACACGCCGTTTGTCCGGCAGCTGCATCGGCCGCGCCGTTCGGGAAAGGAAAAGGCGCTTGTTTTTACTAGTCTCCCGCCCGACTGTTTTCTGTCTCTGTCAGGCATATTAAGAGGGTGAGATTTGGCGCAGGAGAGGATGAAGCACGTATGACACACATGAAAACAGCGGCGCGCAGGCTGGCCGCCGCTTTGATTTTGACGGCGCTGCTGGCCATGCAGGCCTTCGCCGCCGTTCCAGCCTATCTGATCCCCGGCGGAAACACCGTCGGCATCAAACTCTATACGCAGGGGCTCATGATCGTCAAAATTGCGGACGGCACGGCGGCGCAGGCAGCCGGGCTGCGCGCGGGCGATACGATCGTTGCGGTGAACGGCGAAGCCGTCGGCACCGCGAAGGGGCTCTGCGCCCGCGTTCAGGAGGGAAACCGCCTGATCCTGACCGTGCGGCGCGGCACGCAGGAGGCGGAGTTTCTTGTCGCGCCCGAGAAGGCGCCGAGCGGCTACCGGCTCGGTATTTCGCTGCGCGACCATGTCGCGGGCATCGGGACGGTCACCTACTACGACCCGGACACGAATCAGTTCGGCGCGCTCGGCCACGGCGTCAGCAGCACAGGCGGCACGGAGCTGACGCCGGTCACGTCCGGCTTTGTCGTTTCGTCGCGCGTTTCCGACGTCCAAAAGGGCAGCCGCGGCACGCCGGGGATGCTCAAGGGCGTTTTTGACCTGTCGCACGCCGTCGGCACTGTGACGGAAAACAGCGCCCGCGGCATCTTCGGCGTGATGCAGACGCTGCCGCACAAGGCCGCCGTTCCCGTTGCCGGGCCCGGCGCCGTCCGCACCGGACCGGCAAAAATCCTGTCAAACGTCAAGGGCGCTGAGATCTGCGAATACGACGTGGAGATCGTGCGGCTGATGCCGGAGGCGCAAAACGGGCGCGATCTGCTGCTCCGGGTCACAGACCCGGCACTTCTCGAAGCAACCGGCGGCATCGTGCAGGGCATGTCCGGCAGTCCCATTTTGCAGGACGGCAAACTCATCGGCGCGGTCACGCATGTGCTCGTCAGTGACCCCACCAGAGGCTACGGAATCCTGATTGAAAATATGCTGGACGCAGCGGGATGACCTGCGTGCAGCCGCCCCGGGGCGTCCGGATGCCGCAGGCATCGCTTGACTTTGCGGCGGGCGCGGGGTAAAATGCAGCTGCCGGGGATGCCGTCTTTGGCCTCCCCGGCAGCGCCCATGAAATGAAAGGACTTTTACGCCGGAACATGATACGCCCTCTGAAACCAACGGAGTTTGACAGCTTTTATTCCCTTCTGGAGGCAAGCCTGCCGCCGGATGAGTTCCGCGCCCGCGACGACCAGCGCCGCGCATTGGACGACCCCGCATTCTGCCCCTATGTGCTCGTGGATGCGCAGGAGGCGGTGCGCGGGCTCGTGACCGTGTGGGATTTTGACGGCTTTGCCTTCATCGAGCACCTTGCCGTCGCGCCGGAGCTGCGCTGCGGCGGGCTCGGCTCGGCGCTTTTGCAGGATGCGTTTGCCCGCCGCCAAACGCGCTTTTGTCTGGAGGTCGATCCGCCGGAAACCGCGCTGGCACGTCGCCGGATCGCCTTCTACGAGCGAAACGGCCTGAACCTGAACGCGGACTACCCGTATATCCAGCCGTCGCTTGGCGCGGGGCGCAGGCCGCTGCCGCTGCTGCTCATGACGAGCGGCGGCGCAGCTCCGAGGGAAGTGCTCGACCGCATCCGCGACACGGTCTACGCGCGTGTCTACCGGCGCTGGTCATAAAATGCAAAAAAGCTGCCTCAAATGATTTTCCAAAATCATTTGAGGCAGTCTCTTTTGACATATTTGGTATCTTCGCTTACAGCGTCAGCTCCTCGGCCTCGGCGGACACGCCGCCGGTCAGCGCGCGGCACTTGGCCGTGAACGCTGTGACCTGCTCCGGGCATCTTCCGATGTAGCGCGCGGGCTGAAGCTCGGCGCGGATCTCCTCCGCCGTCATGCCGAAGGCGGGGTTCTCCGCCAGCGCCGCGACCAGATCCCAGCGCTCGCCGTTTTTCATCTTAGCCGTTGCGTCCATCGACGCCTCGCGGATGACCTCATGGATCTGCTGGCGGTCGCCGCCGCGCTTGACGGCTGCCATCATCAGATTTTCCGTTGCAATGAACGGCAGGTAGTCGAGGACGAATTTCTCCACGATCTTCTCGTTGACGTGAAGGCCCTTCGTCACGTTCTGCATGATGCGCAGGATGCCGTCAACGGCGAGGAAGCCCTCCGGAAGCGAGATGCGGCGATTTGCCGAATCGTCGAGCGTCCGCTCGAGCCACTGCGTCGAGGCGGTCATGGGCGCGTTGGCGGCGTCCGCCATCACATAGCGCGCCAGCGAGCAGATGCGCTCACAGCGCATGGGATTGCGCTTGTACGGCATCGCCGACGAGCCGACCTGCGAGGACTCAAACGGCTCCTCGAGCTGGCGGTCGTGCTGGAGCAGGCGCACGTCGTTTGCAAAGCGGCAGCAGCTCTGCGCGATCGAGGACAGCACATTCAAAATGCGGCTGTCGAGCTTGCGCGGATACGTCTGGCCGCAGACGTCATACAGCCGCTCAAAGCCGAAGTCCGCGGCGATCATGCGGTTCATCTCATCGATCTTCGCGCTGTCGCCCTCGAACAGCTCCACGAAGCTCGCCTCCGTACCGGTCGTGCCGCGGCAGCCGAGGAAACGGATGGCGGCGATCACATCGTCCAGCTCCTCCAGATCGAGCATCAGATCCTGAAGCCAGAGCGCGGCGCGCTTGCCGACGGTGACAAGCTGCGCGGGCTGGTAGTGCGTATAGCCAAGGCACGGCATGTCCGCATAGCGGTCGGCAAAATCGCACAGATTCGTCATCACCGCCGCCAGCTCTCCGCGCACATGGCGCAGCGCATCACGGTAGAGAACGAGGTCTGCGTTGTCGGTGACGTAGCAGCTCGTCGCGCCAAGGTGGATGATGCCTCTGGCGCCGGGCGCCATCTCGCCGAAGCCGTGGATGTGCGCCATGACATCGTGGCGCAGCTCCTTTTCCTTTGCGGCGACCACGTCATAGTTGATCGGACTGACGTTCGCCGCCAGCTCCTCGACCTGCGCCTGCGTGATGGGCAGGCCGAGCGCGTGCTCCGCACGGGCAAGGCTCACCCACAGCCTGCGCCACGTTTCAAAGCGCATGTCCGGCGAAAACAGGTGCAGCATGTACTGGGAGGCATAGCGCGCGCCAAGCGGGCTTTCATATGTGGGCTTCATGAAAAAACCTCTTATCTGTAGATGATCTCGTCGCGCTTTGCGCCGACGGAAACATAGGAGATGCGCACGCCGATGGCCTTTTCGATGTACTCGACGTAGTCGCGCGCGGCCTGCGGCAGATCCTCATACTTCCGCACGCCGGAAATGTCGCAGCCCCAGCCGGGGAGCGTGGTCAGGACGGGCTTTGCCTCGTCGATGACGGCGGTGAACGGGAACTTGTCGGTCTTTTCGCCGTTCAGCTCGTACTGCACGCAGACCGGGATCTCCTTCATATAGGAAAGAACGTCAAGCTTTGTCAGCGCGACCTCGGTCGCGCCCTGGATCTGGCAGCCGTAGCGCGTCGCGACCAGATCGATGGGGCCCACGCGGCGCGGACGGCCCGTGGACGCGCCGTATTCGCCGCCGGCGGCACGGAGCTGCTCGGCTTCCTCGCCGAACCACTCCGCCGTGAAGGGGCCCTCTCCCACGCAGGTGGAGTACGCCTTGACAATGCCGAGCGTGCGGTCAACGTGGCTTCCGGGGATGCCGGCGCCGACACAGGCGTAGCCCGCGTTGGACGACGACGAGGAGGTGTACGGGAAAATGCCGAAGTCGATGTCGCGCAGCGCGCCGAGCTGCGCCTCAAACATGATGTTCTTGCCGGCCTTCTCCGCCTCGTAGAGGTAGGAGGTGGTGTCGCAGATATAGGGCGCCAGCTTGGAGCCGAACTCCTCGCACCACGCCAGCATGTCCTCAAGACGGTACGGCTCCGCGCCGTAGACGTTCTGAATGGTCAGGTTCTTCCACTCCAGAATGGACGCAAGACGCTTCTTGAGATACTCCGGATACAGGAGCTCGCCCATCATGACGGTCTTTTTCTGATATTTGTCGGAGTAGACCGGCGCGATGCCGCGCAGCGTCGAGCCGTATTTCTTGTCCTTCAGACGCGCCTCCTCCAGACCGTCGAGCGCACGGTGGAACGGGAACACGATGGTCGCCCGCTCAGAGATCTTGAAGTTCTCCGGCGTGACCGCCACGCCCGCCTTCTGAAGCTCGGAGATCTCGCCCCAGAGGCTCTCAAGGTCGATGACGACGCCGTTTCCCAGCACGTTCACAACGCCCGGCAGGCAGATGCCCGACGGAATGAGATGCAGCGCAAACTTGCCGTACTCGTTGACGATGGTGTGGCCCGCGTTGTTGCCGCCCTGATAACGGCAGACGATGTCATATTCTCTTGCGATGAGATCGACCATACGGCCCTTGCCCTCGTCGCCCCAGTTGATGCCTACGATCGCACAGTTGCTCATAATATCTGCTCCTTTACACAGCTTTGCCGCGCAATACGGGCGCGGCAGACGTTTCTATGTATAGTATAACCGTCCCGGCGGCATAAGTAAAACAGTTTCTTCCGATATGTGTTATTAAAGCTTCTAATGCCGCCGTCAAAAATCCTTCCTTTTTGTGAATTTTCTTCAAAAAACGTTTTTCTGCTTTACTTTTTCGCTTCACACCTTTAATATATAAAATATAGAAAACCCCCTTTTCCGGCGCTGCTGCTGCGGCAGCCCGGTTCAGCCGGGAAAACACACCACGCGTTCCACGGAACGACGACAGAAAAGTGAGGAATTGTTTTGAACAATCGAAATAAACGCTCCGATCGCGGGCATGATCTCTATCGCGCCATTTTGATGCTGAAGGACACGGACGAGTGCTATGATTTTTTCTCCGACCTGTGCACGGTCTCCGAGCTGAAGGCCATGGAGCAGCGCTTTGAGGTCGCAAAGCTCCTCAACGAGGGCCTGATCTACAACGACATTCTGGAAAAGACCGGCGCGAGCAGCGCCACCATCAGCCGCGTCAACCGCAGTCTCAACTACGGCACCGACGCATACCATCTGATCTTTGACCGTCTGGACAAGGAGGATACCGAGTGAACGCGTATGAAGCGCTGGCGTTTTCCTATGATGCGCTGACCTACGACGTCCCCTACGAGAAGATCGCGGCGTATTTTGAGACGCTGCTCAGAAGATCCGGTGTTGAGGCACAGACCGTTCTCGATCTGGCGTGCGGCACCGGATCGCTTTCCGTGCTGCTGGCCGCGCGCGGCTACCGCGTGCTGGGTGTTGACTGCTCGGAGGAAATGCTGACCGTGGCCAGCGAAAAGGCGGCAGAGCTGGCTTTGGAGACGCCGCCGTTTTTCATTTTGCAGAAAATGCAGCGTCTGCGTCTCCCGGAGCCGGTCGATGCGGCGATCTGCTCGCTTGACAGCGTGAACTATGTCACGCGCCCGGCAGACCTGCAAAAGGCGTTCGCGCGCGTCTGCGCGGCGCTTTCCCCCGGAGGGCTGTTCGTGTTCGACATCAACACGCCGTTTAAGCTGCGCGGGCTGGACGGGCAGGTCTTTCTTGACGAGACCGAGGACAGCTACTGCGTCTGGCGCACCGCGTTTTCCGAGAAAACGCGCCTGTGCCATTACGGGATCGACCTCTTTCAGCGCGACGGCGAATGCTGGCTGCGCAGTCAGGAGGAGCACACCGAATACGCCTACACGCCCGAGGAGCTGACGCAGTGGCTCCGCGAGGCGGGCTTCCGCAAAATCCACGTCTACGGCGACCGGACGCTGCGCGCACCGAAGGATGACGCGCTGCGCATCTGGTTCTCTGCGCAAAAATAAGATTTCATTTCAGGAGTTACGCATACCATGCAGGATCATATTGTTCGTGCCATGACCAAGGACGGCTTTGTGAAGGCCGTCGCCATTTCCTCGCGCGAGATCACCGAGACCGCGCGCCGGATGCACAAAACGCTCCCCACGGCGACAGCCGCGCTGGGGCGGCTGCTTGCCGCCGCGTCCATGATGGGAAATATGCAGAAGGTGGAGGACGGCTCCATCACGCTTCAGATCAAGGGCGGCGGCCCGCTCGGGACGCTGCTGGCGGTCTCCGACGCCGAGGGCAACGTCCGCGGCTGGGTCGAAAACCCGCAGATCAGTTTGCTTGAAAAATACCGCGGCAAGCTGGACGTCGGCGCCGCCGTCGGAACGGACGGAATGCTGACCGTCATCCGCGACCTTCGGATGAAGGAGCCGTATGTCGGCAGCGTGGAGCTCGTCTCCGGCGAGATCGCCGAGGACATCACGCAGTATTTTGCCCAGAGTGAGCAGATCCCGACCGCCTGCGCCCTCGGCGTGCTCGTGGAGACGGATCAGAGCGTCCGCGCCGCGGGCGGCTACATCGTGCAGCTTCTCCCCGGCGCACCGGATGAGACCATCGATCTGGTCGAGGCCGGCATCCACGCCGCCGGAAACGTGACCGCGATGCTCGACAGCGGACTCAGCGCCGAGGACATGCTCAGGACGGTGCTCGGCCCGTTCGAGGTCGAAATTCTGGAGACCACGCCGGTCGATTATCGCTGCTACTGCTCGCGTGAAAAAGTCGAGCGGACGCTGCTGACGCTCGGCCGCGAGGAGCTCTCTCAGATCGTGCGCTCCGGCGAGACGCTCCATGTTGACTGTCAGTTCTGCGACAAAATATACGATTTTACCCCGGAAAACGTGCAGGATATCCTGAATCAGGCGTGAATAAATTTATTCAAATTTTTTCTGAAAACCGCTTGACAAAACCCCCATTGGCATGTATAATAACACCCGTCGCTGAGAGATACAGCGGCGGGTGTGAAACGGAAGGTTAGCTCAGCTGGGAGAGCACTTGCCTTACAAGCAAGGGGTCACAGGTTCGAGCCCTGTACTTTCCACCATTTTCTCTGGCCCGGTGGTGCAGTCGGTTAGCACGCCAGCCTGTCACGCTGGAGGTCGACAGTTCGAGTCTGTTCCGGGTCGCCATAATGTATGATGAGGCGAGTTTATCTCGCCTCAACATGCCTCTGTAGCTCAGTAGGTAGAGCAGCGGACTGAAAATCCGCGTGTCGTTGGTTCAACTCCGACCGGAGGCACCACATTATGCGGGTGTAGCTCATCCGGTAGAGCGCCACCTTGCCAAGGTGGAGGTAGCGAGTTCGAGCCTCGTCACCCGCTCCAAATAAAATAGGAATGCGCTTCGCATTCCTTTTTTTATACTATGGTGCTGTGGCCAAGTGGTAAGGCAAAGGTCTGCAAAACCTTTATTCCCCAGTTCAAATCTGGGCAGCACCTCCACGTCGTCGCGGACTGCGCTAGTTCGCGACGACTTTTTTATGCTTTGCATCAAAAGTCATCTCTCACCCGCTTCGTCGCTCCTCCTCTCCGAAATGCAAACGCTTCGCTGGTTTGCATTTCGGTTTTTTCGGATTGATCCATAGTGTTCAGCTCACACAAACGAAAGACACGCTTTTGCGTGTCTTTCGTTTTGTATATACGCAGTCTGCACGGCAGGCCGCAGCACTCCCCTATCGCCGCCCGAAAATGCATCATCGGAGCAAAGCTTTCTTTGATCCAGTGCTTTTTGTTTTGGCGCATCCGCATTTACGGCGTTTGATCGGGCGGCTCCGGGCGCAGCACCTCAAACAGGCGTGCCGATGTGCCCGCGCTGCCGCCCGCGGCGCGCCAGCCCGCCAGAAACGCCGCACGCACCAAGGAGAACAGCGCCGCCTCCGCAGCGTCGTATTCCGTCTGCTCCAGAAAGCGGTCGAACGCCGCCTCAAAGTCATTGCCTTGCATCTCCCCCACCACCTCCGACCGCCATTATAGCCCATTTACGGGCAATTGTCAATTTCAGGGCACCCTAATAGGATGGTTTCATCGTATTGGAGGTGCTTCGCATGATCGTGTTCGACCGTCTCTGGGCAACGATGAAGCGCAAGGGCGTTTCACAATATCGCCTGATTCAGGACTACAAATTCAGCACCGGCCAGCTCGACCGGCTGCGGAAAAACGAAAACGTCAACACCTATACGCTCGACCAGCTCTGCCGCATTCTCGATTGCGGTCTGGACGAGATCGCGGAATACCGCAGCGACGGATAAATGTGCCGTGTGAGGTGCTATGCATGAAAAACGAGCCTTTGATCATCAAAAGACGCGGCGAGGACGGCAACCGCATCATTACCGTGCGCATCCGTGAGGAAACACTGGCGGCTCTCGACCGCATTGCCGCCGAGAGCAACCGCTCCCGCAACGAGCTCATCAATATCATTCTTGCGCACGGCGTACAAAACATCGAGATCGAATCGTAAGGGAGCATCCTATGAACATCACAGTATATCTGGGGGCGAACGAGGGCAGTGACCCGGCGCTGGGCGCGGCTGTCCGTGCGCTCGGGCGCTGGATCGGCGAGAGCGGAAACGCGCTCGTCTACGGCGGTTCGCGGTCAGGTCTGATGGGTGCGCTGGCGGACAGCGTTCTTGCCGCCGGCGGGCGTGTGACGGGTGTGGAGCCGCAGTTTTTCATCGACGCAGGCTTCCTGCACGACGGACTGACGGAGCTGATCGTCACGAAAAACATGTCCGAACGCAAGGCGAAGATGATCGAGCTCGGCGAGGCGTTCATCGCCTTCCCCGGCGGGACCGGCACGCTTGAGGAGATCGCGGAGATCATGTCCATGTGTGCGCTCGGGCACCTGAGCGCACCCTGCATCCTGTATGACCTGAACGGCTATTATGAGAGCCTCCGGGCGCTGCTCGGGCACATGGTCGAGATGGGCCTGTCCACAAAGGAGCGTCAGGCGGGGATCTATTTTGCGCAGACGCTTCCCCAGATCCAGAGCATCCTTGCAAAGCGGCAATAAAAACCGTCCGCTCCGGTGGTTCCGTGGAGCGGACGGTTTGCTTTGGCAGAGCCAATGCCGTCTGTAGGGGTGAACGATGTAAAATCCGATTTTTACGGCCGTTTGTAGGGGCGGACGATAAAGAATCAAAATTATCAACGGCTATTTGTAGGGGCGGACGACCCTGTCCGCCCCTACGGCGAAAAACGGAAAACCGACACGGATTCGCCGGAAGGCCGCCATAAACCGGCCATTTCTTGCGGGTCGATGTGGGCATCGACCCCTACGACGCGAAACGGGAGAATGTTACGTTTTTCCGAGGCCGTTTGTAGGGGCCGATGCCCACATCGGCCCGTTAAAATGTTGCGGATTCGCATCGGATTTCCATAAAACCGGACAATTCTGGCGGGCGGACAGGGTCGTCCGCCCCTACGGTGTGAAATCGAAACCCTGTACAATAACGCTCATCCGCCCCTACGGGGGTGTTTCCGTTTTGGCGGCGGAATGGGTCGATGTGGGCATCGACCCCTACGACGCAAAACGGGAGACGCAGCAATTTCCGCCGGACGCGCCTTGTTTTTAATACCCTTTGTAGGGGCGGACGACTCTGTCCGCCCTCTAAATCCGGCGCTTTGTGAGGTCGGTTGTAGGGGCCGATGCCCACATCGGCCCTTCAGAATCCGGCGCTTTTTTACGGCTCCCGCAGCTCCTGTGGGAGCTGCTTTTCATTTTGCATGATGACGAGCGTCAGCCCGAGCGCGAGCACCATCGCGCCCGCGGCAATGTAGTTAAAACATGCCCGGTCCGTCGCATACGCCAAAATCAGGCACACGAGCGTGACGGCGAAGAACACGACGCGCACGGCGTTCAGCGCGCGGTTGCGGCGGAGCAGGAAGCCATGAAACGCGGCCTCCGCGTCAAAGCAGGCCGCCGCCTTCCAAGGTGCAAACAGCTTTACAAAAAAATCTCTCATATCTGCTGCCTCACTTTCCTTCCTGTGCATCCGGCTGCGCAGGCTCCTCCGGCGCGGGCGTCTTGACCGTTGCCGCCTGCCAAAGATACGCCAGCAGGCAGAGAATGCTGCCCGCAAACAGCAGCGTGTGCGCAAGGTCTGCGCCGGGAATCGAGACGGCTCCGAAATAGACGCCGCCCGCCGCGCTGAACAGCAGCATCCGCCGCCCGCCGCGGTCAAAGCTGAACACCGCCGCATAATAGCTCGCCAGCAGGAACAGCAGCATGGCAAACAGCATGAAGCAGTAATCCAGAATGGCTGGATCGAGCATCCACTGCCGGTAATCGAAGAACAGCTTTGCAAGATAATACACAATCATCGGCGCAAACCAGCCCGCGCCCGGCTTCCGGCCTGCCCAGCGCAGCGCGGCTGAGCGGATGAGGGCCAGCGCCGAAAGCGCGCCGAGCACCGCGATATACCGTCCCGCACCCGCGCCGTTCAGCGCCTCGAGCGCGCATCCGACGCCGATCAGCAGCGCGCCGAGGCACGAGGCCGCCGCGTCAAACAGGCTCTTTTCAAAAACACACGCATAGTCGCGCTCCTTCTGCGCCAAAAGCGCATAGACCGCCGCAGCCAGCGTCACGCACGCGCTCACTGCGATCAGCGCCCCTGCCCTGCCGGAGCGTCCGGCTGCACGCAGGCTCAGTCCCAGCAGCGCACAGACGAGCGCCGCCGCAGTCACGGGCAGACTGCCCATTTTTTCCTTCATACGGTATCCTCCCGAAGCGCCGCAGAGCGGCGGCTTTTCTTTCACAGAAGTATACCACATTCCGGCGCGGTTTTACAGTCCAAATGCATGTCGAAATTTGAAAAATCCCGCGCTTCGTTAAAAAAATCGCAAATTTTTCAGGAATTTTCCGCGTTTTTTATGAGTTTTCGCTTGCATTCCCGCCATTTGGATGCTATAATACAGGTATTCTTATAGTAAGCTTTACTTGAGAGTGGGGATTCTTCCCCACTCTTTCTTGCTGAGAAAGGGTGTTTTCATGAAGATCACACAGCAGGTCTGGGAATTCTCCGAGCCCGTTGTCAAGGCGCGCGGCTGCTCGATCTGGGACGTGGAATATGTCCGCGAGGGCGGCGAGTGGTTCCTGCGGCTCTACATCGATAAGGACGGCGGCGTGGACATCAGCGACTGCGAGGCCATTTCCCGCGCGATCGACCCCATCCTTGACGAAAAGGATCCCATCCCCGACAGCTACAGCTTCGAGGTCTGCTCGGCGGGTCTGGAGCGTCAGCTCAAGCGTCCGTCGGACTTTGCGCAGTTCATGGGCAGCTCCGTCACCGTCCGTCTCTACACCGCCAAGGACGGCGCAAAGGAGCACACCGGCATCCTGACCGGCTATGACGGCGGCGCCGTCACGCTTCGCGTGGGCGAGAGCGAAAAGAGATTTGAAAAAAACGAGGTCGCCATGACGCGGCTTCATGTGGATTTTTAACGAGGAGGACTCTGGAAAAATGAACGCCGAAATTTTCGCCGCTCTGGCGCAGCTCGAAAAAGAGCGCGGCATCCCGCAGGCCTACATGGTCGATAAGATCACGCAGGCGCTCGTTGCCGCTTATAAAAAAGACAAAGAAGGCTACACCGACAATGTGTTCGTCGAGGTCGAGGGCAACGACATGCACATGTACGTGCAGAAGGAGGTCGTGGACGACGTTCTGACGCCCGCAACCGAAATTTCGCTCGATGCCGCGCGCAAGATCAACAAGCACGCGCAGCTCGGCGATCTTGTGAACGTCGATGTCAAGACGCAGGAGTTCGGCCGCATCGCCGCCCAGACCGCCAAGCAGGTCATCATTCAGGGCATCCGCGAGGCCGAGCGCGGCATGGTCTTCGACGCCTTTGCCTCCAAGGAGCATGAGATCCTGACCGCAACGGTCCTGCGCATCCTGCCTGACACGGGCGACATGATCGTCCGCATCGGCGGCGGCAGCGACAAGACCGACGCTATGCTCTCCGCGTCCGAGCAGGTACACGGCGAGCGTTATAAGGAAGGCGACATCATCCGCGTCTACGTCGTGGAGGTCCGCCGCTCGACCCGCGGCCCGCAGATCATCGTCTCGCGTACCCATCCGGGTCTGGTCAAGCGCCTGTTTGAGCTGGAGGTGCCCGAGATCGCGTCCGGCGCTGTGGAGGTCAAGTCCATCGCCCGCGAAGCCGGCTCCCGCACGAAGCTGGCCGTCTGCGCCACCGAGGAGAACGTCGATCCCGTCGGCGCGTGCGTCGGCCCGAGAGGCGGCCGCGTGGGCGCGGTCGTCAGCGAGCTGCACGGCGAGAAAATGGACATCGTCGTCTGGTCGGAGGACCCGGCGCAATTCATCGCCTCCGCGCTCAGCCCTGCGGACGTTGTCTCTGTCACGGTGCTGCCGGGTCTGAGCAAGGCCTGCCGCGTGATCGTCCCCGACGACCAGCTCTCGCTTGCCATCGGCAAGGAGGGTCAGAATGCCCGTCTGGCCGCGCGCCTGACCGGCTATAAGATCGACATCAAGCCCGCGTCCCAGGCGCAGGAGTTTGACGAGCCGGAAGCGCCCGCTCCCGAGGCCGGGTCCGAGCCCGCTGACGCGGAGCCGGTCGAGGCCGAGCCCGCCGCCGCGCCGGAGGAATAAATCACAGCTCATAACCCGTATCACCGCAGAAAAGGAGGCGGCGTCCATGCAGAAAAAGATCCCCATGCGGCAGTGCGTCGGCTGCCGTGAAATGAAGCCGAAAAAAGAACTCGTGCGCGTGGTGCGCGCGCCCGACGGCACGCTGTCGCTCGATTTTCGCGGCAAGGCGCCCGGCCGCGGCGCGTATGTCTGCCCCGATCCGGAGTGCCTGAAGCGTGCCAGGAAGGCGCGGGCGCTCGAGCGCGCGTTTGACTGCGCGGTCGCGCCGGAGATCTATGACGCGCTGCTGGAAGCAATGGAGGTGGAACGCCGCAATGGATAAAGCGCTTGGACTGCTGGGTCTGGCCCGCAGGGGCCGTCTGGCGGAGGTCGGCGAAGAACCGGCCGGCATCGCCTGCCGCTCGGGTCACGCGCGTCTGCTGCTCGTGGCAAAGGACGCTGCCGATCACACCTTCCGCCGCGCGCGGTCGTTCTGCCGCAGCGGAAAGCCGCCCTACATCTGCGCGCCCTACACCAAGGAGGAGCTTGGCGGGGCGCTCGGCTGCAACGCCTGCGCGCTGTGCGCGCTGACCGACGCGCCGCTGGCGCTCGCGTTCATGCAGGCACTCGGCGATACGGAAAAATACGCGCCCGTCATGGAGGAGCTTCAGCGGCAGACCGACCGCGTCAAGAAGCGCCGTCAGGAAGAAAAGGCGCATCGCAACAACATCAAACACGGAAAGTAATCACAGGAGGTGGCTGTATGGAAATCAAGTACAAGATCAAAGAGGTTGCGGACGACTTCGCGATGAACACGAAGGACGTCATCGAGGCCGTGGGAAAGTTCTTCCCGAAGCCCAAGAGCAGTTCTCAGAATCTTTCGGAAGAACAGCTGAACGTCGTTTTTGATTATATCACCCAGAACCATCAGATCGCATCGCTGGAGGAGGTCTTTGCCGCCGCAAAGGCGAAGGAGGCTCCCGCCGCGCAGAAGCCGGCCGCTCCGGCGCAGCAGAGCGCACCCAAGCCTGCCGCAGCCGCTCAGGCAAGACCTGCCGCACCGCAGCAGCAGACAAGACCGCAGCAGTCTCAGCCGCAGAACCGCCCGCAGCAGCCCGCGCAGCAGCCGAAGCAGCCGCAGCCCGAGCGCAAGCGTGAGCGCCGCGTCATCGATACCAGCGCCGTCACGGTCAACGCCGACCGCTATGACGACCGCGTCGATTCTCTCGTCTCCGACCGCGTGCAGAATTATCAGAGCGGCAAGCAGAAGATCGGCAACAAGAACAAAAAGCAGCAGGGCAAGAAATTCGGCAGCAAATCCCGCTCCGAGGAGCAGGAAAAGATGCGCCGTCTCCAGCTCGAGATCGCCAAGAAGGCGCAGCTCGTCGTGAAGATCCCCGACGAGATCACCGTGGGCGAGCTTGCCTCGCGCATGAAAAAGACCGCCGCCGAGGTCATCAAGTGCCTCATGAAAAACGGCGTCATGGCCAGTGTCAACCAGACCATCGACTTTGACACGGCGGAATTCGTCGCGGTCGAGCTCGGCTGCAAGGTCGAGCGCGAGGTCGTCGTCACCATCGAGGAGCGCCTCTTTGACGACCACGAGGACACCGCAGACGAGCTGATGCCCCGTCCGCCGGTCGTCGTCGTCATGGGTCACGTCGACCACGGCAAGACGAGCCTGCTCGACTACATCCGTCACGCAAAGGTCGCCGCGGGCGAAGCCGGCGGCATCACGCAGCACATCGGCGCCTATACCGTCAAGATCAACGGCCAGCCCATCACCTTCCTCGACACGCCGGGTCACGCCGCGTTCACCGAGATGCGCGCGCGCGGCGCCATGTGTACCGACATCGCCATTCTGGTCGTGGCTGCCGACGACGGCATCATGCCGCAGACCATCGAGGCCATCAACCATGCCAAGGCGGCGAACATCCCCATCATCGTGGCCGTCAACAAGATGGATAAGCACGCCGCGAACCCCGACCGCATCCTGACCCAGCTCACCGAGCACGGTCTGGTCCCGGCGGAATGGGGCGGCGAAACGGAGGTCTGCAAGATCTCTGCCAAGACCGGCATGGGCATCGACGACCTGCTGGAGACGGTCATCCTGACCGCCGAGATGCAGGAGCTGAAGGCCAACCCCAACCGCGCCGGCAAGGGCACGGTCATCGAGGCGCGGCTTGACAAGACCCGCGGCCCGATCGCATCGCTGCTTGTCCAGAACGGCACGCTCCATCAGGGCGACATCATCATCGCGGGCACGGCCGTCGGCCGCGTGCGCGTCATGACGAACGACAAGGGTCAGCAGGTCAAGGACGCAGGCCCGTCCGTGCCGGTCGAGATCACCGGCCTGACCGACGTTCCCACGCCGGGCGACGAATTCAGCGCCGTTGCCGACGAGCGCATGGCCCGTCAGCTCGTCGAGCAGAGAAAGCAGAAGATCAAGGACGATCTCAACAAGCTCAACCAGAAGGTCACGCTCGAGAGTCTGTTCTCCAAGCTCAAGGAGGGCGAGATGAAGGAGCTGAACCTGATCGTCAAGGCCGACGTGCAGGGCTCGGCGGAGGCCGTCAAGGCCTCGCTCGAGAAGCTCTCGAACGAGGAGGTCCGCGTCAAGGTCATTCACGCGGGCGTCGGCGCGATCAACGAATCCGACATTCTGCTCGCCTCCACCTCCAACGCCATCGTGATCGGCTTCAACGTCCGTCCGAACGAGCTGGCGCAGGCGGCAGCCAAGCGCGACAAGGTCGATATGCGCATGTACCGCGTCATCTACGACGCGATCAACGAGATCGGCGACGCCATGAAGGGTATGCTCGCCCCGAAGTACCGCGAGGCCATCATCGGCCACGCCGAGGTCCGCCAGACCTACAAGGTCTCCACCGTCGGCACGGTCGCAGGCTGCTACGTCAAGGACGGCAAGATCACCCGCGACGCGCAGGTGCGCGTCCTGCGTGACAACGTCGTCATCCACGAGGGCGTGCTCGGCTCGCTGCAGCGCTTCAAGGACTCGGTCAAGGAGGTCGCGCAGAATTATGAGTGCGGCATGTCCATCGACAAGTTCAACGACATCAAGGAAGGCGACATTTTTGAATGCTTCGTCATGGAGCAGATCAAGGACTGAGCCTGACGCTTTTCAAATCAGAAGGAGGCTCTTATGGCATCCAATCGAATCGGAAGAATCAATGAAGAGATCCAGCGCGAGCTTTCGGATCTGATCCGCGGGCTCAAGGACCCGCGCGTGCAGACGATGCTCTCGATCACGCGCGTGGATACGACGAGCGACCTGCGCTATGCCAAGGTGCATATCAGCGTTCTGGAGGAATCGCGTGAGAACGAGGCCATGAAGGGCCTCCGCTCCGCGGGCGGCTGGCTGCGGCGTGAGCTCGGCCAGAAGCTCCAGCTTCGCTATACGCCGGAGCTGGTGTTTGAGCTGGACGACTCGCTCAAATACGGCGCGCACATGTACGACCTGCTCAGCCGCCTGAGCGCGCAGGAAAAACGTGAGGAGCCGGAGCATGATGACAATACATGAGACCGCGCAGTTCCTGCTGGCAAACGACCGCTATGTGATCCTGACCCATCGCCGCCCCGACGGAGACACCGTCGGGTGCGCCGCCGCGCTCTGCCGCGCGCTGCGTGCGCTCGGAAAGCAGGCGGACGTGCTGGAAAACCCGCAGTTCACAAAGCGTCTGCGCCCGTATGTGGCGGGGCTGACCTGCCAAAGCGCCGCGCCCGACCGGACCGTCATCTCCACGGACATCGCCTCCGAGGGGCTGCTGTCCTTCGGCGCCGAGCCGCTTGCGGCGCGGCTGGCGCTGGTGATCGACCATCACGGCAGCAACTCGCTCCCCTGTGACAAAAAGCTCGTCCTGCCCGACCGCGCGGCCTGCGGCGAGATCATCTACGCGCTTCTGCGCGAGATGGATGCGCCGCTTGACAAGGCGACCGCCGAGGCGCTCTACGTCGCGGTATCGACCGACACGGGCTGCTTCAAATACTCCAACGTCACCGGAAACACGCTCCGCGTGGCTGCCGATCTCATCGAATGCGGCGCGGACGTCGCGCCGATCAACAAAGCATTTTTTGACACCAAGAGCTTTGCGCGGCTGAAGCTCGAGGCGCGGCTGACCACGCACGTCGAGCTGTACGCGCAGGGTCTTGTCGGGCTGTGCACGCTCCCGCAGCGCTGGATCGACGAGCTGGCGATCTCGGAGGACGACATCGACTCCATCTCCGGCTTTGCCCGCGCGATCGAGGGCGTCGAGATCGGCATCATGATCCGCGAGGTCGAAGGCGGCATGGGAAAGCTCTCCCTGCGCACCAGCCCGCGCTATGACGCCTGCGCGCTGTGCCAGCAGCTTGGCGGCGGCGGACACGCCGCGGCCGCCGGAGCCTCGGTCGCAGGCGGCATCGAGGGTGCAAAAAAGGCAATTTTGGACGTGCTCGCGGCAAGCGGCATCAAGCTCTGATATGGCAAACGGGATCATCATTGTAGACAAGCCCTCCGGCTGGACCAGCCAGGATGTGGCGGCAAAGCTGCGCGGCGTGTTCCATGAGCGCCGCGTCGGTCACGGCGGAACGCTCGACCCGATGGCAACGGGCGTGCTGCCTGTTTTTGTGGGCCGCGCCACACGCGCGGCAGAATTCATGGAATCGGCGGAAAAAGAATATGTCGCGGGTCTGCGGCTCGGTCTTGTCACCAACACGCAGGATACGAGCGGCGAAACGCTCGCCGAGCACCCCGTCAGCGTCACAAAGGAGGCGCTGGAGCGCGTGCTCCGGCAGTTTACGGGCCCCATGGAACAGCTTCCGCCCATGTACTCGGCGATCAAGATCGGCGGCAAAAAGCTCTATGAGCTGGCGCGCAAGGGTCAGGAGGTCGAGCGGCAGCCCCGCCCCGTCACCATCCACGAGCTGGAGCTTCTGGACGGCGCGGGCAGCGATTGGACGCTCCGCGTGCGCTGCTCCAAGGGAACGTATGTCCGCACGCTCTGCCATGACATCGGCGCGGCACTCGGCTGCGGCGGCTGCATGTCCGCGCTTCGCCGGACGGCGGCGGGCGGCTTCACGCTCCGTCAGGCCGTCACGATGCAGCAGATCTTAGACTTTGCGGCGGAAAACGACCCGCAGGCGCTGCTCATGCCCGTGGACGCGCTCTTTTCCCGTCATCCGGCGCTCATCGTCACGATGGGGCAGGCCGCCCGTATCCGCAACGGCGCGGACGTGCGCGACCGGAGCTTCCCCGACGGGACCTTCCGCGTCTATGCCGAGGACGGGAATTTTCTCATGCTCGGCAGGTCGGAGGGCGGTACGCTCTCCGTCATCAAGAATTTTTTCGAGGTAACATAACTTGGACACTCCACGCGCAGTTGCGCTCGGTTTTTTTGACGGCGTTCACATCGGCCACGGCGCGCTGCTGCGCCGCACACGCGCGGCGGCGGACAGACTCGCTATCCCGGCGGCGGCCATGAGCTTTGACGCGCATCCGTCCCGGCTGCTCTGCGCGGCGCCCGCGCCGCTTTTGAGCACAATGGACGAGCGCACGCTCCTGATGCAGCGTCTCTACGGCATGGACGAGGTGATCTTCGAGCACTTCGACCGCGCCATGATGGAAATGCCGTGGGAGGCATTTTTTGAGGAATATCTGGTCGGGCGGCTGCGCGCGGCGCACATCGTCTGCGGGCACGACTACCGCTTCGGCTTTCACGGCGAGGGCACCGCGGCGCTTTTGCAGGCCGCCTGCATCGCGCGCGGCATCGGCTGCGAGATCGTGCCGCAGGTGACGCTGGAAGGCGTCCGCGTCAGCTCGACCGTCATCCGCGAGCAGCTTGAGCGCGGCGATGCGGAGACGGCGCGGCGCTTTCTCGGCCATCCGCACCTCGTCTCCGGCATTGTCTCGCATGGCAGCCACCTCGGGCATACGCTCGGCTTCCCGACCGCCAATCTCCCCTTTGAGCCGGATGTCCTCGTTCCGCCGCACGGCGTCTACGCCGCCCTCGCGGAGCTGGACGGACACAGCTACGACGCGGTCGTGAACATCGGCGTCCACCCCACGGCAGGAAGCCTTCCCGCACCGGTTCTGGAGGCCAATCTTCTCGACTTCCGCGGTTCGATCTACGGCCGCACGCTGCACGTCTGGCTGTACAAAATGCTCCGTCCGGAGCAGCGCTTTGCCTCGCTGGACGCGCTCAGGGCGCAGATCGCGCACGACGCAGATACAACGCGCGCCTATTTTAATACTAAAACCTGATTAAAATCTTCCATGCTTTCTGGTCTAAATTGCGCCAGAATGCGTTATCTTCC
>OHKI01000244.1_pt1 | contig 23044 bp, 20 predicted proteins | sample 1568771 | NCBI WGS metagenome assembly OHKI01 (sample SAMEA3879540, study PRJEB24766) | human gut metagenome | biome: human-associated habitat; feature: feces | place: USA | collected 1985/1987 | reverse complement strand
CCTAACCGAAAACAAGATTGAGTATTATAGCGAACTTGAAAGCAAGATAGCCGATATTATGACCGCTCATGACGCGGCGGCAAAGGCGGTTAAGGAAGTGGAACAGCGTATGTCTGATTTGTCGCTGCTTATCAAGCACACCACCACATACCGACAGTTAAAACCGATTTACGATGAATACCGAAAATCGCCGGACAAGGAAAAGTATCTGCGGGGACATGAAAGCGAAATTATCCTGTTTGAAGCTGCGGCAAGGGCATTAAAGGAAATGCAGATAAAGAAGCTGCCCGATCTCGCCGCGCTGCGCAAGGAGTATAGAAGCTTAAACGACAGGAAAACCAAATTGTATGAAGATTATCGGCAAGCCAAGAAGCAAATGCAGGAATACGGCGTTGTCAAAAAGAACGTCGATAGTATTCTTTACCCGTCCCAAAGCAGGGCGCGGGAGCAGGAGCGATAAGGCGCAAAACATGGGGTGGCAAGTGGAATGTTAAGGGCTGAAAACGCCTGTGTTTCTGCGGCTTCCAGCGCATGAAAACGACATAGACGATAAAGTATATTCAAACCCGCAAAAACGGCTTTCTAATTGTCCACGCAAGGACAAAAAAAGAACAGGGGCGCGGTGCCGGAAATCGGCAACCGCGCCCCTGTTCTCTATGGGCTATTCCTCGTCGGTCAAGATAAACTCCCTTTCGGAAAACTCGCTGTCCGTCATGGCTTGCAGCTTGTTCACCGCTGCGGCGGCAAGCTGGCGCATATCCTCGTCCATGTAGGGCATGGCGGCAAGGATATTTTCAAGCGTTGTTTCCCGGCTGTCCTCGGCGTAGATCGCAACAATGTTTTCTTCCTCAATGGTAAAGCGGGTATTCATGCTATCAAACCTCCAAATCCTTTTTATGCTCTTTCTGTTTATCTTTCGGCTGCTGCGCCGCCTGTTTCTTGTATTCGTCCAGCTTCTTCAAAATGGACGGTTTTTTCTGCGGCTGTTCCCGTTTCTCGGCTTTTACCGCTTTTGCAAGGTCGGTAACGGAAATCGCTTCCCCCGCCTTTGCCCGCTGCTCAAAATCCGCGACGGTGGGCGTTTGCGGCGTATTATTGATAAGCCCGTCAAAATTGTTGTCGTTCTGCTCTATGGTGTCCTCGACGTGCTTTAAGGGATTATCCCGCTGCGGCTGCTCGGCGGCTATGGCATAAGCCTGTGTGCCATTCCCCATAATGAGATACTTCCCGTCCTCCGACGCATGGTGAAAACCAAATCCCGCCGCTTCGATCTGTTCACGGCTCATATCGGTAATATGAAAATTGCCCCTCGGCGTTCTAACGGTTTCACCCGTCAAAAGGCTGTCGGGGGTCGCTTCCGGCTGCTGCTTTTCAAGCTGCCCGTCCTTGTAGGAATATCCTTGCGCCGCGATTGCTTCAAGGGTCTTGCCCGTAACGTCGCCATAAATCCGCTTGTCTGCGTCAACCAGCATTTGCAAAGTGTCTTGTACGGTGTCGGACAAGGCTTGCTGCTGTTCGGGCGGCAGCTTGTCAAATACGGGGGTCTGCTGCTCCTGCAAAAACTCCGGCACTTGCTGAAAACCGATACTGTCTACATAGTGGGCGGTGTCCTCGTCGTTCTGATGAAGCACAACAATGTCGGAAACGGAAAGGCTATGCCCCTTAAAGTCGGCGGGGTGGTCGATATTAAACCTTTCCCAAATGTCGCCCAGCGTCATATCCTTTGTAAGCGGTGCAGTATAGACGAGTTCATAATTTACCCGGTCAATGGTAAGTCCAGCCGCTTGCAGACGGTCATAAGGCTCAAAGCGCAAGTCCCTTGTTTCGTCCCCGCGCTTTAACTGATAAATGGAAAAGGTATCGCCCTGCTCCTGCTCGGCTTGCCGCTGCTGCTGCAACTCGGTAAAATGCCCCTCAATCTCGGTAATGAGTTCCTTTGCGGTGGTCTGTATTGTTTCAAGGGACGCTTTTAACTCGGTCATTTCCTTGCCGCTGCTCCAACCAGCCACATAGCCGAAAGAGTAATCGGAAGTATCAAGGCCGAAATGCTGGCAAACCGTATAAGCGACGCTTTCCGCTTCTACCTCGCAGGTATGGCGGTCAACGCGGTTTTGCTGCTCCGGCGGGGCGTTTAAGTCTACGTCGTGCAGCTTCGCATGGGCGATTTCGTGAATGGCGGTCTTTACCGCCTGTAATTCACTCACGCCCTCTTTGATTGCAATACGCTTGTCGGTCAAACTGAAATACCCATTTGCGCCGTTTGTGATCTGCTCAAATGCAATCGGGACGGGGGACGCTTTTTCAAGGGCGGCGAAAAAATCCTCGTACTGCTCCACATCGGCAAGCAGCGGTTTAACGGAAAGGTCGGGAAACTCCTTGCCCTCGGTCTGCGAAATATCAAAGACGGTTATAACCTTAAAGGCGGGGACGGTGATTTCCTTTTCTTCCTTTACCACTTTTCCCTCGCGGTCAAGCATGGGCTTTCTCGTTTCGGGGTCGATTTTATCAACCAGCTTTTTCACCTTGTAGGGCGCGGGGGCAAAGATTTTAATGCCTTTCTCGCCTTTCTTTACATGGCGGTCAAACTCCTTTTCCCATTGACGGAAGCCCATTACCAAATTGCCGCCCTGCATAGCAATTAGGATAGTGTTATTCAAACTATAATCATGGAACTTTGACATAGCGGTTAGAAACTCTTTGTAGCGGTCGCTGTCAAAAATCGCCTGTACGCCCTGTTCCAAACGCGCGGTGATCTCCTTTACCTTTTCGGCGGGCTTTTCGGAAGTAAGGATAATGGGGACGACGGGGCGGGGCTGCTGCGGCTCTGCGGCCTGTGCGTCTGCTTGCTGCGTTTCGGCTGCGTCCATATAGGCTTTGTCCTGTTCGCCGCGCTCCGGCTGCGGGTAACTCATAATGCGGTATTCTTCCGGCACTTCGCGCCCCTCAAACTGCCGTTCCCACTCGTCGCCGCTTTCCACGATATAGCCGTACTCGGTAAACGCGCCTTTTTCCTGCGCGGCAGCGTTCCTGCCAAAAGTAGAAAGGTCAATGCCGCCTTTCCATTCTTCGGGCATTTGTACCATGCCGGATTGATTTAAGTAATAGTCGCCCAAATCGTGGTAGTTATGTACTTCGGGGATATGGACGTAAAAATCCACGTTGTAGGTGAAGTCAATTACCTGTCCAATATTTGCAAGCCCGTTTTTCTGCTGCAAAGCTGCGTTCAGCTTGCCAACCTCGGCGGGGTCAAGCTGTTCGAGCCGCGCCGCAAGAAAATTGAGTTCGTCCACGTCGGCGGCGCATACCATTTCATAAGGCAAGGCAATATGTTTCTCCGGGTCGTCGGAATAGCCGCGAATGGAAAAATCCTGCGGGTTGTCGGCGGTAATGCCGACGTTCCGCATAGCTTCGTGCAACTGCTCCTTTGTGGCGGGCATATCCAACCAATAGCCGCCGGGGTCGCCCGCGTCAAAGCGGCTGCGGTTGCCTATCATAATAGAAAACTGTTCGCTCATGTGTTCACGCTCCTTTTCCTGCCCGGTATTTTCGGGGATAGCTGCCGCCTGTTGCTGCTGCGGGGGTTCTTCGCCCTCTATGGTGTAGTCCGGCATGAGCATACCGTTTACTTTGAAATAGTCGGCGTACTCCTGCGGGATAGGCGGGGAGATTTCCGTAAACAAGCGGTCATACGCTTTGATACGCCCATTCAGATACTTTTCCATAGCTGCCTTGTCGGTGAAAACCTTTCTATCTTGTCCGGCAATCTTCGCTTGGGTTCTGCTTGGGCTGTTGGTGCGCACGCTCCATGTAAGCGTCCATGAATACGGGATAGATTTCTGCGCTTCTTTGTCGTAGCGGGTATTCTCGTAAATGTAGTAATTCATCTGATATACCCGGTTGCTGCGAATATGGCGGTTATGCTCGGTGGTCTGCCACTCGTTAGCGGTGTGCTGGACGTGCGGCGTTCTCACATATTCAAGTGTTTTATCCAGCAAAAGCGTTCTTCCCGCCTGTTCCTCCCATGCGGCGGCTCGGCTTGAGAGATCATTAAAAATCGCCTGTTCCGCTGCCGCGCTTTCCTCGCGCATGGCGTGTAGCTGTTCCAGCGGCAAAGAAACATAGGGGGCAATCTCCCCGTCCTTTGCTTCAAAATATATCCGGCGTTCTATCCGCATGGTTTCGGCGGTTTCCAATTTGTCATGGTCGTATGAAGAATACGGCATATTGTTTCATCACGTCCTTTCTCGATTTTTAAGGGTTTGGGACTATCCCAACAAGCAAAATGCCCGCGCTTCCCATAGAGCAGCGCGGGCATTTCTCGCAAACGGGTACTCGTTTGCTGTGCTTGCTATGTAGTTGTTTTTATCCGTAAACGCCTGTTTCTCTCGCTTTCCGCTTTCTGTCTGCGGCGTATCTTTGCCGCACAATCGGGACAGTATTTCGCCCGATTGCTGCCCGCCGCAAATGTGCTGCCGCATACCGCGCAACGCTTCAAATCGGTTTCCCCGCTGCGGGTGATCTGTTCGCATAGCTGCCTGTCTGCGGGTAAAACCGCTTCGCGGAAATAACGGCATAACAGCGAATAGCTGATACTCTGCACACAAACGCAAGGTTCCCCGTCGTCCAATAGCAGACAGTTCCCGCAATCGTTGTTGGCGCACGCGGCGCGGGTCATTTTCTTAACGGCTCGATACTGCTTTTCATCAAGCCTAATCATTTTCGGTTCTGCTCGACGCGGAAGTTTACATACTTGCCGCCTGTGTCGGCAAGCAGCACAACCCCGTCAAAGGTCTTTCCTGTTTTGGTGGAGTACATACCCTTGATTTTTACCTTTCTGTCTTTCAAAAGGGCGGCGGCAATCGCCTTTGTGAAAGTCTTTTTGCGCTGCTGAAAGAACAAGTCATTTTTCCACATGACAAAGCTGCAAGCCCTGTCGGAACAGTAGTAGTTTTTCTTGCCCTCATAAACCGCCGCGCCGCAACGGGGACAAGTGCCGATTGCTTCCCGCTGCGGGGTAAACAGCTTCGCTTTATCTTCGGAAATCGCGGAATAGGTTTTGACAAGCCCCGCTGTCATTTCCTCAATGCTGCGCATGAAGTCGTCCGGGCTGTCGCTGCCTTTGGCAATCCCGGTAAGGCGGGTTTCCCATTCTGCCGTAAGCTGCGGGGACGTAAGGACTTCGGGCAGAATAGCGGCAAGGTTATACCCGTCTTTTGTGGGGATTAGCTTTTTGCCCTTGCGCTCGGCAAAACCCGCGCTAATGAGTTTTTCAATGATACCCGCCCGCGTCGCGGTAGTGCCTAACCCTTTGCGCTCTGCGTCCTCCGGCGTTTCTTCCTTGCCCGCGTTCTCCATAGCGGACAGAAGCGTATCTTCGGTATATGCTTTCGGGGGCTGCGTGTAACGCTCGGAGATCTCCGCTGCCGGATTGTCAAAGGTCTGCCCCTCGGCAAGCGGCGGCAAAACGGTTTCCGGCTCTGCGTCCTCGTCCTGTTCCTCGGACGCGGCGCGGGACAGCTTTTCAATCTCGCACCACCCCTCGCAAAGCGTCGTCTTTCCCTTTGCGGTAAAGGTATAGCCTCCGCAAGAGATAGCCGCCGTAACCGCTTCATATTCATAGGGCGCGGCTGCGGCGCAAAGCAGCTTCGCGCACACAAGGGTCATAAGTTTTGTTTCGCTGTCGGCAAGGGAAGAAAAGCCCGCTTTCAAAAACTCGGCTGTCGGCAAAATAGCGTGGTGGTCGGTTACTTTGCTGTTGTCGCAAACCCTTGTAAGGTCTGCTTGCAGCTTCACGTCCCGCATAAAGGGAAGCAGCGAACAAAGCCCGGTAATGAGTTCCTTTGTGCTATCCTGCATATCGGAAGTGATATATTTGCTGTCGGTGCGGGGATAGGTCAAAAGCCGCTTTTCATAGAGGGCTTGCGCATAATCAAGGGTCTGTTTCGCCGTAAATCCATACAGGCGGTTAGCTTCGCGCTGCAACGCGGTAAGGTCAAACAGCTTCGGCGGGGAAACGGTCTTTTTCTCTTTTTTGAGGGAAGTACAAACGGCTTGCGATTTCTCGCAAGCCGCTTTCATCTGCTGCGCTGCCGCTTCGTCGTTCAGCCTTTCGGACAAAGCCGAAACACCGCCCGCGTTCAGACGGACAACATGATATTTTTCTTTCTTAAAGCTGCTGATCGCATAGTCGCGGTTTACCAGCATGGTAAGGGTGGGCGTTTGCACTCTGCCGACATTCAGCGTTTTGTGATAGAGGATAGAGAAAAGGCGGGTCGCGTTAATCCCGACAAGCCAATCTGCCTTTGCTCTGCAAAGCGCGGATTGATAGAGGTCGTCATAGCTGCGCCCGTCTTTGAGGTTTGAAAAGCCCTCGCGGATTGCGCTTTCTTCCATGCTGCTAATCCAAAGGCGGGAAAAGGGCTTTTTGCAATTTGCCTGTTCGTAGACAAATCGAAAAATGAGTTCTCCCTCGCGCCCGCTGTCGCACGCATTGACAATCTCGGAAACGTCGCTGCGGTGCATAAGGTCTTTGAGTACGGAAAACTGCTGCTCCTTGCCGCTGGCAACGGTAAACTGCCAATCCTGCGGGACAATGGGGAGATCATCATACTTCCATTTTCGGTACTGCTCATTGTAGGTCGCCGCGTCCGCAAGGCTAATCAAATGCCCGATACACCAGGACACAAGGTAGCCGCTGCCCTCAAAATATCCGCTGCGCTTTTCATTCGCGCCAAGTACGGCGGCAATCGCCGCCCCGACGCTCGGTTTCTCTGCAATTACAAGTTTCATACTTCCTCGTCCTCCTGCTCGGTTTCTAATTCTTCCTCGTCGTCCTCGTCAAAGTCGAGATCGTCAAGGTTGCTGCTGCCTTTTGCCGCGTCCTTTTTAGGCTTCATAATCTTAAAGTAATAGAACGCGCCGCCGCCCGCTGCGGCAAGAAGCAGCACGACAAGCAGAATAGCACCGCCCATGTCGCCGCCTTTTTCTTCTTCCGGCGGCTGCTCGGTTTCTTCCGGCTCCGGCTCGGCTTCCACACCCGCGCACTCGCTCATGTTGACGCTGCAAACCGGGCAAGCGGTGTTGACGCTTCCGGCAACGCATTTATCGGTGCAGCTACAAACGGGGGCTTCGGTCTGCCCGTCCTCCATAAGGGCGGTTAAATCCGCTTCGTCCACTTGGTTAAGGAAATGGACGGTATTTTCCCCGTCCTCGGCGCGGTCAATGATGATGTAAAAATAGTTGCCACTTTTGGTAACGACGGTGATAAACTGCTTGTCGCCGGACGCTTCACCCGTTATATCGTCCACAAGGGACATATTCCCGTCCGGGGTAAGGGGCTGCGGCTCATAGCCGCCCGTCGTTTCTTCCGGCTCGGTTTCCGGCGCGGGGGTTTCCTCGGTTACGGGGGTAGGCGTGTCGTCGCTTTCATCGCCACCGCCCGCATAAGCGGTAACAGAAAAGCCGCACATGATAACCAGTGCGGCAAGCAATACGGTAAACTTTCGGATTATCTTTTTATTCTTCATTGTCGTTGTCCTCCTGTTCGGCGGGGTAAGTGGCTTCCGGCTGCGGCAAGGTGATTTCGCCGCTGGCGTAAGCGGAGAGGAACGCGGCAAGCTGCGTCCCGTCAAGGTGTACCGCCTTTACCATTTGCACGATCTGCGCGTTTTCTTCCTCGACTTTCTGCGCTTCAAGGTCTTTCAGCTTCTTTTGCTGTTCAAGGATTTTTGCCCTCGTTTTCTCAATATCCCTTTCGATACGGTCAAGTTTCGTGTTCGCCATAGTCATTTACTCCTTTCCAAACTGTTCTTTCCATGAATAGCTGCGCCCCAATCCCTTAACGGTTTTAAGATAGGGCATAGCGTTTTCTTCCAAAGTCGCCGCCCGGTTAAATAGATCGGGATAGTGTTCTTTGAGATATAAAATCTCTTGTTTCTTCATGCTCGGACAAAAGAAACAGGACGATTTACCCGGCTGCGGCAATCCTGCCGCTTTGATTTCCCGGATACAATCGTCCCTGTTCCAGCCCCATTCTTCAATGAGGGGGTAGCGGTTATGATATTTTTTGTCGGCTTCGTTGTACTTGCGGGAATGTTCATACCGTTTCACTTCTCCCGCGTCATAGCCGATATAGCGGTTGACTTTCTCGCCGCGCTGCCATACTTCGCGGCAAGGCGCATAGTGGTTGCAAAACTTTTCCTGCGGTGCGATTTTGTGTTTCTGCGAACAACGCTTATGCCCGTAGGCAATCGACGGGAGCGTATGAGAGCGCAAGCACTCGGTTTCAAGAGATAGGCGGTTGCCGTAGCGGTCAACATACTGCACAACGGTAATCTGCGGCATACCGTGTTCCGCAAGCCATTGATTGATTATCTCGATAAATTGATAGGTATGCGGGTGTTCCGCGCCCGTATCGGCAAAGGTGATAAGGTCAATCGGGATTTTGTGCTTGTATAGGCCAATAAGTAAGGCGGCACTATTCGTGCCGCCGCCAAAAGATACAATATTCATTTTTCAACTCCTTTTAATTGTAATTTAACCGCCCGTAGGCGTAAAAGTGGGATTGCCAATAGCTGGTGTCCAGCTTTGAATACTGGATAGGGTCGCCACAATGCAGCATGACGGGGCTTCCGTCCCCGTCCTCGCCCACATAAATCCCCACATGGGAAACGCCGGGGGTGTCGTATGTACCCGTAAAGAACACCAAATCCCCCGGCTGCGGGTTAGAAACAGGGGTTGAGATGTTGTAAAGCCCTTGCGCCCCAAGTCTGCCCGTATTGTATAGGCCGCTGTTCGTCAACACATAACTCACAAAGCCGCTGCAATCAAAAGAGGTTTCCGGGGTGCTGCCGCCCCACACATAGGGAAAACCGACGTATTTATCTGCTTCCTCCATGAGCCGCGCAAACTTTTCATCGGAACCCAGCAGCGCGGCGGGTACTTCATAATCGGCGGGCGGGTTTTCATAGTATTTAGACACATAGCCGGATTGCGGGAAAAGGTCGGGTCTGTTTCCCAGCGACGACATATACATAGCGTACATGGATAGCTGTTCTTCGCCCATGATGTAAACGGGGACATGGGAGAGGTTGAAGTTTTCCAAATCCACATGAAGAATGTAATAGTTATAGGGGACTTCAACCGTATAGGGGTTGCCCTCGCTGTCCGTCCTTGTTTCGGTGCGGTAGCGTACCTGTACTTCTTCCTCGACCGTCAAGATATACTGTTTCTCAAAGAGCATTTCAAGGGTGCTTTGCACTTCATCGAGTGTAAACACGCCCTCATGCCACGCGGAAAGGATAGAAATTAGCACATAGGGGTCATGCTCGATCTCGTCCGCGTTTACCCGGTATTCGTCATAGCCGGGGTATTCGCTTTCGATATTGTCCAGCATATCTTGTAACTCGGCTTCCATAGCGGCATACGCGCTTTCCGCGCCCGTTATATCCGCGTCCTCGGAGAGATAGGACGACGCAATCAAGCCGCTGCCGCTGTTGCCGCCAAAGAGGGAGCAAGAGGACAGCCCGCCGAAAAGCAGCAGCACGATAAAGGCAATCCCGCCCACAATCAAGCAGCCTTTCCAATGCCGGACAACAAAGAACGTCGCCCGTTTGGTTTCCTGCGCGGTTTTCTTCGCCGCCTTTGCGGTGGCTTCAGCGGTTTTTTTCGCTTTGCCGCCCGCTTTCAGCGTTTTTGCATACTGCTTTTTAATGCGCTGCTTCTGCCAAAAACGGGAAATGGGGTTGGAGTGCGCAAGCGCGGGGTTATCGTGCAACGCCTTTTGATAGAGAAAATCTGCGTTTGCCTTTACCGCTTGTTTTTCCGCTGCCGCCGCTGCCCGGTAGGGTTTCAGCTTATGGCGGCGTATGCCGCCCTTAACTGCCCGCGCCGCCATGCCGCCCGCTTTCTCTCCGGCAAGTTCTACCCGGTGCCCGCTTTCCACACCGACGTTTTCTTTCTCTACCTCGTAGATTTTCCCATGTACGGTACTGTTTAACTCCTGTGCCGGACGGGATAAGGGGTTATGCCGCAACTTGCCGTTTGGGGGCTTATCCGTCTTTTCAAAGGAAAGGCGCGTCTTTGCCTTGCCTTTCGCTTCGTCAAAAACGCGCTCTTTCTTGATTTTGGTCTGCTTGGGGATAGCCGCCCGCGCTGCGTCTAAACAGTCTGCCGCCTTATCCGATTTCTTGATCGCTTTTTGAAGTTCCGGCGTTGCCCGTTCCGCTTCGGAAAACTGCAAGCGGGAAGAATGGGTTTTAGGCTGCGTCGCGTCAAGGGCTTTTTTCTCCGCGCCTTTTGCTGCGTGTCGCTCAATCTCTGCGCCGATATGCTGCACAACCTTTTCCGCTGCCACCCCTGCGGGGGCTGAATAGTTTTCTTCCTGCGGCCTTTCGCTGATACTGGACGTTTCGCCCGTCGTGAGGTTTTCCGCAACCGCACCGTCGCGGGTCATTTTTTGCGTTACCTTGTCGGGGGCTTTCAGTTCCTTGCTCAATCTTCATCACCTCCAATCCGCTGTTTTGCAAGTTCGCAATAGTCGGGGTTTAACTCAATGCCGATATAGCGGCGGTTAAGCCGTTTTGCTACCATGCCCGTCGTGCCGCTGCCGAAAAAGGGGTCAAGGACAATCCCGCCGATGGGACAGCCCGCCAAAATGCACGTTTCCGCAAGTTTCGGCGGGAACGCTGCGAAATGCCCGCCATGATAGCCGACATTGTTAATCTGCCAAACGTTGCGGCGGCTGCGGACGGGAGAAATCAACTCGTCGGCGTATGCGCCCTTTTCGCGGGGGCGGTTGATTTTCTGCGGTTGGTTTTGCCCCGGAACAGTAACGTTATACTTATTTCCTTTGCTAACTCCGCTTTTCAGCCGCCCCGCCGTTGTGGGGGCTATCGGCTCGGCTACTGCTTGCCAATCGTAATAATACTTCTTTGACTTGGTAAGCAGAAACACATATTCATAGCAGCGGGTCGGCCTGTCCCGCGTGCTTTCCGGCATGGGGTTTGTTTTGTGCCAAATGATAGAACTGCGCAAATACCAACCGTCGCCCCGCAAGGCGAGGGCTACAAGCCACGGAATACCAATTAAATCTTTGGGCTTGCAGCCGGGGGCGCGGTGGTTAAACGCCACTTGCTGCCCGTTCCTGCCTTTGGGGTATTTGGGGTCTTGGTGGTCGGCTTTGCTGCCTGTGCCGCAATAAGTGTCCGCGATATTCAGCCAACAAGTACCCTCCGGCGTAAGCACCCGCTTTACCTCATGGAATACCGCCGTAATACGGGAAACATATTCCTCCGGCGTTGCTTCCCGTCCGATCTGCCCGTCTGCGCCGTAGTCCCGCAAGGCATAGTAGGGTGGGGACGTTACGCAACAATCAACTGCATTTTCCGGCAAGGTTTGAAGCACCTGCAAGCTGTCGCCGCAATAGATTTTGTCCATTTCTATCCTCATGCCGACACCTCGCCGGGTTTGGTCGTCATTACACGATAGAGTTCCGTATCTTGCGGGAAACGGTCAATAAAGGGCAAAATCACGTTGCCATAGAAGATAAGCCCCTCGCCCGCGTCGGAATGGGTTACATAGGTCATTTGCTGCTGCGAAATGTTAAGCTGCTTTGCAAGGATTTCCCTGTCGCCCTGGGCTTGGTTGAGCATATACACAAAATCGCTGTTTTCAAAAATGTTCTCCACCTCGCGGGACGATAACAAATCTTTCACGTTTTGGGTGATACCTGTCGGAATACCGCCCCATTTTCTAAAACGCTTCCAAATCTCAACGCTGTACGCTGCGGTCTGTTCCTCTTTGAGCAGCAAATGAAACTCGTCGATATAGTACCGCGTCGCCTTGCCTTCGCTGCGGTTTATGGTAACTCTGTTCCAAACTTGATCTTGGACAATGAGCATACCGAGTTTTCGTAGCTGGGTGCCGAGTTCTTTAATATCAAAGCAGACAAGGCGGTTGTGAATGTCAACGTTTGTTTGGTGGTTAAACACGTTCAAACTGCCATTTACATAGAGTTCCAATGCCGACGCGATACGCTGCGCTTCCTTTTCCGGCTGCTTCTTGATTTCATTGTAGAGGTCGCCCAAAATCGGCATATTCTCCGGCTTCGGGTCTGCAAGGTAGCTGCGGTACACGCTGATAACGGCGCGGTCAATCAAAGTCTTTTCAACCGCTTCCAGCCCGTTTTTGCCGCCCATAATCAACTCGCAAAAGGAAAGGATAAAATCGCTCTTTAAGGCTATGGGCGTGTCGCCCTCGCTGTAATTGAGGTTTATATCCATCGGGTTAATGTACTGCGTGCTGTTCTGCGAAACCTTGATAACCTGCCCTTTCAGCCGTTCCACAAGGGGGTAATATTCCGCTTCCGGGTCGCAAATGATAATATCGTCTGCGGTAATGAGAAAAGCGTTGGTGATCTCGCGCTTTGCCGAAAAACTCTTGCCGCTGCCGGGTGTGCCGAGTATCAAGCCGTTAGGGTTCTTCAGCCTTTTCCTGTCGCACAAAATCATGTTATTCGATAATGCGTTTAAGCCGTAATACAACGCTTCGCCGCTTTGGAACAGCTCTTGTACCGTAAAGGGGACGAAAATGGCGGTGCTGGAAGTCGTCAAGCCCCGCTGGATTTGGATTAGGTTTTCGCCCAATGGGATAGAGGACATAAGCCCCTGTTCCTGCCGGTAGTCAAGGCGGGTGAGCATACAGTTGTATTTCTGTGCGATACTTGCGGCCTGAAATACGTCGTTGTCCAATTTCTGCTTTGTGTCTGCCACATTCAAAACTAACAGCGTAAGCAAAAACATTCGCTCGTTCCGGCTCTGCAAATCCCGCAAAAGGTTTTTCGCTTCGCCGCCGTAGGTGGCAAGGTCGGACGGAATTATATCCATATCGTAGCCGCTGCGGATTGCCTTTTTCTGTTCCTCGATTTTCATACGGTCAAGGTCGGTGATTTTCCGCTTGATCGTCTTGATCGCTTCGTTGTGGTCGATACTCTGAATGTGCAGATTGACGACAATCCCGTTTTCCGCTTCCATGAAGTCGGCAAGCATACGGTCTGAAAGTTCCGGCGCGGCAATCTGCAAAAAGGAAACCGCGCCAAACTTCCCGCCCATTTGAAACATTCGCCCGTCGCCAAAACGGAAAGAGGACGGGGCAATAAAGTCTTTGACGGAAAGGCCGCTTACGGGTAGCCATTCCCACGCAAAGTTGAAGCGTTCCCCGTCCGGGTGGAAAAGCCCATGCAGCACTTCAAGCCGCTGCTTCCCGTCCAATACCCGCGCCGCCGCGCCGATCACCTTAAAATGGTTGAGGGTGTCCGTTTCGATACGGGCAAGCCGCGCCCGCGCCGATTTAATATCTTTTGCTTCAATGGTAAAGGTGAGAAACTTTGTCTTGATAAGCCCGTTGTTGCCGCGTTCAAGCTGTGTTTGCAGCATTTCGGTGTATTCGGCTCTGATACTGTCAAAGTCGTCATTCTGTGGGGCAATCGTGATACTGCTCTTGAAATCCTCCTTGTTCGCATGGCGGCTGATTAAGGAAAGCTGCACACTGATAGAAGCGTCAAAAGAGTTATACATATCGCAAAGGGCTTCAAAAATGGCGGTCTTGTCGTCCGGCTGCGCAAGCTGATAGTTAATATCTTCAAACTCAATGCACTTGGAATACCGCCCGTTTGCAAGGCGGCAAATCCCGTCCTTATACATTCGTTCAAACGGTATGCTGTCCTGCGCCGTATGGGGCTTCCCGTCGCCCTTTGACTGCCGGATAAGCGCGTCGATCTGTTTCTTTTCCTGCCGCGTAAGTTTACGCTTTTTGTTTTGGGTCTTTCCCTTTTCCTTTGACAATCGCCCGTACCTCCTTATCTAATCGCTCCTGCCGCGCAAGGGCGGTATAAAAATTGTTGGTCTGATAAGGTCGCTCTTTGGGGCGAAGAAACTTCACTTCCACAAATTGCCGTATAATCACTTCCAGCGGTTGCCCGTTCTTCTCGTACATAGCGAGTAGGAACATGGGCAGCATGGCAAGCACCATGCACAAAGCCGCCGTTGTCGTTCCCGCGCTGTCCTTTGTCAAAAAGAATAGCGGTAGCCCGATAGCCACCGCCGCGCCGAAACAGAGTAATTGTCTTTTGGTAAGGTTGAACATTACCTTGCTCTTGATTTTGGTTAAATCCTTTGGGACGGTTACATACGCCATTTCAAACCTCCTTTCCGGCAAACCGTATGTCGCTTTTGATTTCATTTCCCCATACGTCCCAACCAGGGGTATGCTGCCTTGCAAACAGTTCAATACGCGGTAGGTCGCCCATAAGGGCAAGTATCTTTTCCCGCGTTATATCCGGCTTTTTGCTGTGCTGCTCAACAGGGGAAATAATAAATTGATGTACCTTGTTTGATTGTCGCTTCGGGTGTCCTTTGGTAGCAAGCAAGCAGATTTCCGCATTTCCTCGCGTCCAAAAGCCCAAGCCATAAAACCAAGTGGGCGATTTCCGATTTTGCTTTAACCATACAAAGGCAACGGATTTATAGGTAAATCCCCAAGCCTTGATTAACTGCAACGCTTCTTTAAGCTGCGGGAACGTCGCCCATAGGAATAAAATACAGTCCTTATCCGCAATTTCTTTGACGGGTAAAGCGCAAAGTTCCTCAATACTCATAGTGGGATAGTGCTTTTCCGCTGCGCCCTGTACCTTGCTTCTCGCGTATCTCCAAGGGGGATCGGCGTAAATGATTTTGTATTTCTTCATCTGCACCCCCTTAATGCGCGCTGAATACGGATTTTGCAAGGCTTCCCGTTTTGAAAAGCGTAAAACACAAGAGGACGGTATAGCCCATGCAAGACCAGATCGCGCCGGATATGTCATCGGTTGCTGCGATTGTCTGTATCAAAACCGCATAAATACCGACGCACACAAGAATTAGAAAAGCCTGAAAACCGAGGGCAAGCAAGGATTTTAAGTAGTTCTGTCCCATGCCGCCCCATTCACGATTTACCATTGTCGCAACGGGGATAGGGGCGATACTCGTTACAAGGTATATTTCAATCATGCGCCCGTACACCACCAGCATGATACAGATAGACAACGCTTTCATGGTAAGCCCCACAAAGAGTGATTGAAACCATAGCCCCAAAAGCCCGCCGACGCTCATAGCGTCCAGCTTTGCTTCTATATCGGTGATAACGGTTGCAATATCTATGCTTGTGTCGGATATGATAACGCCCGCGCTGTCGTTGACGACGCTCTGTGTAATGTCAAATACGCCCATGACGATGTTCCAAGTATTTGTTACCAGCAGCACCGCAACAAAGGTTTTGAAAATCCACTTGAAGAAAATCCAAGTGTCGAGATCGTGCAGATTGTTTTTCTCAATTACAAGCTGGATTAGTTCGTAGCACATGACAAAGGTAATGATAACGCCCGCAATCGGCACAATGACGTTTTCCGATAGGCTGCGTATCATATTGAATATGCCCGCGTTCCACCCGGCGGGGGGTGTGCCGACTTGCGTTGCGATTTCTCCAACCTCTGTATTTACGCTGTCGAACAGCCCGGAGAGATTAGAGAGTATTCCGTCTGTCAAAATGCCGCGAAACCAATCTTCAATCATCTGCCATATCAAAAGCTAATCCCTCCTTTCCCGCGCCCTCCCGCGTGAAGCGGGAGAGCGCGGCGGGTAGTGTTAGTTTGTGGCATTATCCAAACAGGCCGGAGAGCAGCGGGACAAGGGTAAGGCCGATAAGGGCAACGCCGCCGCCCGCCATCAACTGTTTCATGCCCTGCGACTTTACTGATGTGCGATAAAGAAGTAATAGAAGTGTAAAAAATTTTGCCGTTCCTATCCGGCACTTGCGCATTGTGTCGGATAGGTCGGGCGGTTATTCCGGCAAGTCAATCTTGCCGACAAAGCTGTAATAAATCTCAATGTCCTGCCTGCGGGTGCCGTCCTCGTCATAGCTGCACTCATGCACGACGATTTTCTCAATCATCTCCCGCAAGAGGGTGGGGGTCAATTCCTCAAAGGCAAGGTGCTTTCGGACGATACCCATAAACTTTTCCGCGTTGACGGTGGCGGCCTGCGACTTGTCCAGTTCGGCCTGCAAAGCGGCGGCGCGGTCTTTCAGTTCTCGCTGCTCCTGCTCATAGTCTGCCGACAGTTCCATGAAACGCTCGTCGCTGATTTTGCCGTTCACATTATCCTCATACAGCCGCTTGATAATGCGGCTCACTTCGGAAATACGCTCCTGTGCCTGTTCAAGCTGCTTCGTGGCTGCGGCGGTCTTTCTCTTGCCGCCGATCTCGTTCTGCTGGATAAGCAGCTTCACAAAGCGGCTTTCATGCTTGGCGGCATACTCGGTCACTTGCCGGAGATTGGAAAGGACACCGGCGGTCAACAGGTCGGTGCGGATAAAGTGTGCCGTACAGTCGCGGGTGCGCTTCTTGTAGCTGCCGCAGATGTAACAGTCCTGCTTGCGGGTTTTGTTCTGATACCGCTGCTGGTACATCACATGGCCGCAGTCGGCGCAGAACAGCATACCGGAGAACAGCCCCACTTCGTCATAGCGGTTCGGGCGTTTGCGCTGCTTGCGTAACTCCTGCACGCGCTCCCATGTTTCCGTGTCGATAATAGGTTCATGGTGGTCGGGGAAAATGGCCTGCTTTTCCACGGGGTTCTCTACGCTGTGCTTGGTCTTGTAAGAGGGCTTTTCCGTCTTGAAGTTTACCAGACAGCCGGTGTACTCCCGGTTTTCGAGGATATGAACGACGGTGTTCGTCGCCCATTTGCACTCATAGCCGGGGTGGTAGCGGCGTGTGCTGCCCGTCCTGCGGTATTCCAGCGTCCCCGGCGTGGGGATTTGCTGCTCCGTCAGCATACGGGCAATCTTAGTCGGGCCGTTCCCGGCAAGGCAAAGCTGGTATATCTGCCGGACTACCGGCGCGGTTTCCTCGTCAACGATATAGTTCTCGTCCTCGTCCATGAGGTAGCCATATACCGGCTTGCTGGTAACGGGCTTGCCGCTCATGCCTTTTGCTCGTTTTACTGCCTTGATTTTCTTGCTCGTATCTCTCACCAGCCATTCGTTGAACAGATTTCGCAGAGGGGTAAAATCGTTGTCCATGCCGCCGTTTGCGCTGTCCACATTGTCGTTGACAGCGATAAACCGCACTCCCTTTTGGGGGAACAGCATTTCCGTGTAAAATCCCACCTGCAAGTAGTTACGCCCTAACCGGCTCATGTCCTTGACTATGACCGTACCCACTTTCCCGGCTTCAATGTCTGCAAGCATGGCTTGAAAACCGGGCCTTTGAAAGTTCGCGCCAGAATAGCCGTCGTCGGTGTACCAGCGCAGGTTGGTAAAGCCATTCTGCTTGGCGTAGGTTTCCAAAATCCGCTTTTGGTTGGATATGGAATTGCTCTCGCCTTGCAATTCGTCCTCATGGGACAATCTCGGATAAAGGGCGGTAATGAGGTTTTGGGTGGCTCGTCTTAACATAAATTCCTCCGTTTCCGACAGCCAGCCCCACTATTCCGTAGCTTGATTGTACCACGGAATAGGGCTGTCTGTATAGCGGCAAAATAAGAAAAAATGATACGTTATGATTTGTCATATTGACGGTGGTTGCGTAGCGGCTTCGGCTTTCAGTACCTTTTCCATTTTGTCGGCGGCGGTTTCGGTGCTGCTCTCCTTGAAAAAGCCGGACACAACAAGGACGGTGTTCCCCATGCGGATTTCCGTCACGCAGTCCGGGCGGCGGGCGGCGCGGTCTGCTTTTCGTTCTGTCATAGGCAGTTCTCCTTTCCGCTGTTCATCAATTCCTTTAACCGTTCCATTTTGGCTTGCGCCGCCTCTTTTCGGAAGTTCTCGCCGGTACAGCAGACGGGCGCACACATTTCAATCAGCCGGTCATAAATCCGGGCGTGGGCGGTGTCCGGCGGGTTTTGCAATTCCTGTAAGGTCAAGTTGGTTGTGACAATCAGGGGCTTTCCGCTGCGGTAGCGGCTGTCTATGACGTTGTAAACCTGTTCCAAACCGTATTCGGTGCCGCGCTCCATACCAAAATCATCAATGATTAACAGCGGGTAGCGGCAAAGGCGGGAAATGTATTCGTTCCTGCCCTCAAAGCTGGCGGCAAGGTCGTTGAGTATCAGGGCAAAATTTGTCATGCGGACGGGGATTTCTTTCTCCATAAGGGCATTGGCGATACAGCCCGCAAGGTAGCTCTTGCCGGTGCCGACGCTACCCCAGAACAGATAGCCGATTTTATCCGCTTTCATTTCCTCCCAGTGGTCGGCATAGAAACGGGCAGTCGCCGTCTGCGGGTTTCTGCCGTTGTCGTTCTCAAACGTCCATTCCCCCATGGTCTGGTCGGTAAAGCCCCCGCGTTTCAATTCCTCTACCGCGTCAAGGTGGCGGCGGCGTTCCTCGGCGGCTTGCCGTTCCTCGCGGATTTTCCGCTGGCAGTCGCACTCTGCCGGGTGGCGGTCGCGTCCAAAGATAACCGCCTTGTCCGGCGTGAAATAGGCTTCTTTCGCCTTGTGGCACTTGCCGCAGTATAAAAGCCCGTCCGCGCCGGTGTAGTCGTCCGGCTCCGGGGCGGCTGTCATGGTATCTATCATTTTTTCAAAATCATTGTTCATAAGCTCTCGCCCTCCTTGTAGGAATAATCAGGTATGCCGCCTTTTCGCTGCTTTCCGTTCTTTTCCCTGTCTTTGGTTATCCAATAGCGGATTGTGGCGGCGTGGTTTTGGTAATGCTTCCCGCTGGAAGCCATATAGCGGGATAGACGCTCGATATAGTCCTCATAGTCTGCCGGAAATTCCGCTTTCAGCTCGTCCAGCTCGTTTTCTGCAAGGCATACATTTTTGTATCTGCCATAGGCGGCGGGGGCGGGCGGTCTGTCCGGCTGTCCGTTTTCTAACTCTCTCTCTATTTCTTTCTCTATCTCTAACTCTTTCTCTATCTCTATCTCTGGTGGACAAATGTCCGCTTGATATGGTGGACATTTGTCCGCCCCTGTTCCCGGCAAGGCTTTCTGTGCCTGTAATGCCAGCCTTGCCCGCCGTTTGCGCTCCCCCTCGGTAGAGGACTGTCCGATTAAAAGCTCTATGTTGCTCATGTATAAAGCCCCGTTCTGTAAAGGCTCCACAAGCCCCAGTTTCATAAATATCTGCAAGGCTTTCTCAACGGTGCCGACTTGCTGGCGGGTAATGGTGGCAATCATCTGCGCGGTGTAGGGGATATGCTCGTCAAGCTGCAATTTCCCGCCGTTTTTCAGGGATTTCAGGTACAGCTTCAAGAGAATGTTGGAATATAAAATGCCGTCCTGCATACTCTCCAACAGCACAATCGCGTCGTCGTCAAAGTAGCTTTCTTTCAGTTTCAGGTAGTAATATTTGCGGTTGTCTGACATGATTCCTCCTTTCGGTCTGTGGGGCGTCTGTCACGCGATAGGACGCCGTTTTCGTGGGAAAAGGATAAATGTATCGCGCCCCCTTTGAGGGCGGTCAAAAAAGCCTTGATTTATGCGGGTTTGAAAGGCTCTAAAGCGTGACATTTCTGCCTTTGTTTCCGCTTTCTCTCGGTGGCTTTCAGTTTCTTCATGCGTCCGGCGCAGCCGGGGCAGTATTTCCCCCGGTTGGACTTCGGCACAAACGACGCGCCGCAGACGGCGCAGGACTTCCGGCTCCCCGAAAACAGAAGCGCGGCGTACAGTTCCCCGTCAAGGGGCAGGACGGCAAGCCTAAACCAGCGGCACATGAGGGAATAGGAAATGCTCTGGACACACACGCAAGGCTCCCCGTCGTCCAGTAACAGGCAGTTTCCCCCGTCATAGTTACAGCACTCATGCACAAGGCGGCAAGCTGCCCGGTGCTGCCGGTAGTCCATTCGGGGCGGCTTATCGCTCATGGCTCTGCTCCTTTCCCCGGCGCGGCTCCTCCCGGCGCAGTATCTTGTCTATGTTGCCCTTGACGGTCTGAAGCTGCCGGACGCGCTCTTTCTGCTGCCGGTAGGCGTTGTAAAGGGTGTCTTTCTCGGAGATAAGCTGCTCGATTTCCTCCCGCAGCGCGTTCCGGGCGGGAAGTCTGGTAATGCCATGCGCCTTGAAATACCGGGCGGCGGTGTCGGACAGGATAAACTCGCTTTCGTGCTTCTGCCGGTAGGCTTCGCGGGCTTTTGGGGATTTCTGCGCTTTCAGCCCGTCGCGGGCGGGCTTGGTCTTGGCGTAGGCAAGTACCTGCCGCTGCAACTCCTTTTTCCCGGACAGCTTCTTTTCCAGTGCTTTCAGTTCGCCGGTGGTCTGCCGCAATCCCTCATGGGCGGCGGCAAGGGCAGTTTCCAGTTCTTCCGGGGAAGTAAAGCCGTACTCCTGGTAGGCGTTCAGCGTCGCCGCCATTTGTTTGAGATTGTGCATGGTCGCCCATTTCTCATAGCCGCGCCCCTTGCCCTCGGACAGCTTCTTTTGAATGTCGATAAGCCGCTGTACGCCGTCCTGTTTCGGGGCGGTCTGCGTGGCTTTTTGGGGCTGTGCGCCGGTTTTCTCCTGCCGGGGGTATTCGGGTATGGCGGTGGTCTTTTGAGCGGCTCTGACGGCGTTCTGCTCTAATTCCACAAGGACGGCGGCGCGGTCAAAACCGTCGCCTAACTTCCGGGCGGTAATGGGCTTTGCCCTGTCCGGCGTGAGGTAACTAAGCCGCCCCCGGCTCTCCTTGACGGTCACGCCCTCCCGCAGAAGCAGCGCGGAAAATTCCTCGAATGAGGTCGCCGCGGACAGCGCGGCGCGTATGGTCTGCCGCAGCTTGTCCTTGTCCGTTTCAAACTTGGTCTGCCGGGGCGTGATACCGTCCGCAATCATGGGCGCGTTCTTCTTATCAAGGGCAAGCTGCCCTTTTTTCTGCGCCCAGTATTCCCGGTCTGTGACGCGGTTTTTGCTGCCGTTCAAAAGGTCTATCTGGTAAAGCCCCTCCCGGTGACACATCTCCATGACTTCGGCTTTGAAGTAGCGCATAGCAGCGTCGGTACAGCGGTGCTTACAGCCGTCCTTTGTGTCCGCCGGTCTGTCCATGTAGGGCAGGAACGGTACTTCCTCAACTCGCAGACTGTTAATGACGATATGCACATGAATGTTGCCGCTGTGGTTATGCCCGTCCGGGTGGGTGCATACAAGGGCTTGGTGTCCGGGGAAATGCGCCTTACAGAATTGCTCCCCTAATTCCTGCGCCCGTTCTACGGTCAAGCCGTTGTCCGGCGCGTCGCGGGGGTCAAAGCTGATAATGTAGTGGTGGCTCTTTACGTCCTCCCGCCGCTGGTTTTTCCCATAGCGGAGATTGGAACGCATACAGGCAACGGCAAAATCCTCGCCGCCGCAGTTCAATGTAGACAGACGGTAGCCCTCGCGGGGAATGAGCCGCCCGTTTTCATCAAGGGCGGGCTTCATGGTAAACTCGTCATGCTCGAACATGAGGTAACGCTCGGCGGCTCCGTAGTCGGCGTTTTTAGAGTTGATATGTTTGAGTGTTGCCAACAGCGTCACCTACTTTCTTTAAGACTTCATACTTGAGGGCGGCAAGGTCGGAAACGGCGGCGCGTACCTCGCCGGACAGGGCGTTGTAGGGCGCGCCGTACTCGTTGAGATACCGGGCTATCTGGTTTAAGTTGCCGCCGATCCGCCCGTACTCGGCGGCTAACCTCCCGACGGCGGCAAGCAGTTCATCATTGACCGCCGACACATGGACAACGGGGCGTATGGTTGCACGCCGTATCGCCTGCCGGAGAAATTCGGACTGGCTGATACCGTAAGGGGCAAGCCGCCCTGTGAAGTCGGCGTATTCTTCCTCGGACAGCCGGGTTTTCACAACGCGGCTGCGGTGGGGCGTGTTGTATTTCTTTCGCATGGTCGTAACCTCCTTTCTTGCCGCATGAGCGCGGCGGGGATAAGCGGCGCAAGCCGCAAAAGCAGGGTTTGGGGAAGGCACTCCCCAACAAGTTTCCCGCAGGGGCAAAAGGCGCGGTAAGCGAATTTTGGTACTGTGGTAGAAACTTGCTCTAAGACTGCCGCAGACTGCCCCTGTCCGGGCTTTTCCGTACATAGAGCGGACGGGACGGCACTTCCGGCCCGCTGCCCCTCACTTGTATCCGCCACTTTTGGGGGAAATCGCAACCGGAAAATTTTGACTGCCTGCGTTTCCCTTTCCGTCAAAGATACAAATGAGAAGCCGCCGTCTGCCCGCTGGCCGGGAAAAATTCCCCCTTTCGCTCCCTACACCACCGCGTTTTGAAATTTGCCAAACATCAGGGCAGAAAAATTTCCCCCCTCACTCACTACTACACCCGGAGAGGGGCAAAATGGCCGGGTCGTCAAACGGGCAACAAAAAAGCAGCAAATCTTTTTCAAGACTTACTGCTTTCACTGTCTGCCGGTGGGCGGCTGGTATTCTGTTTGGAACATGGTGAGGGGCGGGCAGCACTCCTTGCTGTCCGCCCCTTGATTACCCATCAGCAAAGGCGGACGGGACTGTCAACGACGGCGCGGAGCGACGTTCATCTTGTCGTTGACTGGCTCGACTGGCTTTGCTATCTATTTATTTCATCAATCCCTTTTTCTTAGCATAGTCACAAATAAAAGAAATAAATGCTAATATCAACAAAATGAAGATAGACAACATATCCCATATATCAAGGACAGGCTCAACTATCATTCTTGATAAAATTACATTGATGATAACCATAAATGGGATAGCCAATAAAAAAATCATCCCTAACGCAATCAATTTTCTTGTTTTTCCAACACGATTCCAAATCGCAGCTATTACCCACAAGAAAAGGATTGAAGCCACTGCCATAATTACACCAACTGAAAACACTTCTTTTACTTTTATTAACCTACTCAGCAAAAATAAATAAGGAATAACAAAAGCACTTAATGATATTAAACTTATAAGCATTCCCTTTTTCCCCAATATGATACTCGGAAAAGATACAACCCATACAAAAACAATGGAAGGCAATGAGAATAGCTACCACGATGGCGAATCTCGACAGCCACGCC
>OHKI01000180.1_pt1 | contig 26739 bp, 17 predicted proteins | sample 1568771 | NCBI WGS metagenome assembly OHKI01 (sample SAMEA3879540, study PRJEB24766) | human gut metagenome | biome: human-associated habitat; feature: feces | place: USA | collected 1985/1987 | reverse complement strand
CGTTGCCCTGGGCTACGGACTTGCTGGGCTTTCAGCCCGCGCAGGGCCGCAGACAGGGCTTTTCTGCACAATCTCCACCAACCTTTAATATTCCTATTTTGCCCCCTATCTTTCAGGTCCGCATCTCCCTCCCGCCTCCCCATCCCCCCAATCCAATCCCCATGCCTTTTGGCGAATCTGGAACGTGCCGCGCCCGTCTCTGCTCCCAGCGACGACCGCATCTGGGCCGAGCGACGACCGTCTCTGCTCCCAGATGCGGTCGTCGCTGGGACGGCGTTCGCCGCCAAGTCGTGAATCTGGATTCTCTCGCCGCCTGTTGGGGACGGTCGCCCCCATCGACACCATATATAAACAACAAGCAGGCGCTCAACATCGCGTTGAGCGCCTGCTTATTATTGTCGTGTGGGAAACACGTTCCGTCGAGACAACTTGTCTCAGCCGAACGGGAACCCTATTATTTCTTGTGGGCTTCAACCCAACGGCGGGCGTTGACGAAGGCCTCAATCCACGGCGTCACCTCGTCGGCGCGGCGGTCGGCAGGATAGTAGGCACACTGCCAAGGATAGAAGGCACGCTCCAAGTGGGGCATCATTGCCAGGTGGCGGCCATCGGCCGAACAGATACCGGCCACGCTGTAGTCAGAACCGTTCGGGTTGCCAGGATAGCTGTCGTAGCTGTATTTCAGCACCACGTTGTAGTCGTCTTCAGGCAACGGCAAAGAGAACTTGCCTTCGCCGTGGGCCACCCAGATGCCGAGCTTGTCGCCAGAGAGACTGCCGAACATCACGCTGCGGTTGGTCGGAACCGTTACGCCGACAAAGGCGCTCTCAAACTTGTGGCTGTCGTTGTGGAGCATGTGGGCACGCTCTTTGTGTTCTGGATTGATGAGGTTGAGTTCCACCATCAACTGGCAACCGTTGCACACGCCGAGCGAGAGCGTATCTTCGCGGGCGTAGAAGCGGTCGAGGGCTTCCTTGGCCTTCGGGTTGAAGAGGAAGGCACCAGCCCATCCCTTGGCAGAGCCAAGCACGTCGGAGTTGGAGAATCCGCCGCAGAAGACAATCATGTTGATGTCGTCGAGCGTTTCGCGGCCCGAAACGAGGTCGGTCATCATCACGTCCTTCACGTCGAAGCCAGCCAGATAGAGGGCGTAAGCCATTTCGCGTTCGCCGTTCGTTCCCTTTTCGCGGATGATGGCGGCGCGGATGCCGCTGGCCTCGCGGCGGTTGGCGTTGATGCCTTGCTGCGCGAAGGTGCCGTCAAATGGTTTGTCGCCGTCGTTGGCCACCGTGTGGACGATGTTGTATTCCAGCGGCTGTTCCTTATAGTTCTCGTAACGCTGGCGTGCACAGCCGTTGAAGCTCTGCTTCGTGTCGAGCAGGTAAGACGTTTCATACCATACGTCGCGCAGATAGTCGATGCCAAACTGGTAAGTCTGTCCGTCGTGTTCCACCAGGATGTGGCGCTCTTCAGCAGGCTGGCCAATCTTCACGTAGCCGATGCCAGCTTCGTCGAGGATTTCCTTAAATTCCTTCTTGTCTTTGTTGCGCACCTGCACCACGATGGCGGGGTTCTCGGCAAAGAGAATCTTCACGAGGTCGGTGTGCTTGAACTTGTCGACAGAGATTTCAAGACCGCCTTCCGTATTGGCGAAGCACATTTCGAGCAGACAGGTGATCAAACCGCCAGCTGAGATGTCGTGTCCGGCGAGGATGAGGCCCTTGTTGATGAGTTCCTGAACGGCGTTGAAGGCATCGCGGAAATATTCGGGGTTCTTCACCGTTGGCACGTCAGAGCCCACGAAGCCGCGGCTCTGTGCGAAGGCCGAACCGCCGAGACGGAGGTCGTCGAAGGAGAAGTCGATGTGATAGAGCGTTGTGTGCTTGTCGTTGACAACGACAGGAGACACCACCTTGCGGATGTCGCTCACCTCACCGCCAGCGCTGACGATGACCGTTCCCGGGGAAATAATTTTCTCGCCGTTGGGGTATTGCTGTGAGAGCGAGAGCGAGTCTTTTCCCGTCGGCACGTTCACCTTCAAGGCGCAGCAGAAATCGCTCAACGCTTCAACGCCCTTGTAGAGGCGTGCGTCTTCACCCTTCTGTGAGCGGCAAGGCCACATCCAGTTGGCTGAGAGCGAAACGGTGTCGAGACCGTTGGCCAGGGGTGCCCAAACGAGGTTGGTCAGCGATTCAGCCACAGAAAGCACACTGCCGGCGGCGGGGTCGGCCAGTCCGGCCTGCGGTGCGTGGCCGATGGCCGTGGCGATGCCCTTCTTGCCGCGATAGTCGAGCGCCACTACGCCGCAGTCGGAAAGCGGCAATTGGATTTCGCCCTGCGTTTGCTGGCGGGCCACCTTGCCCGTCACGGAGCGGTCGACCTTGTTGGTCAGCCAGTCTTTGCAGGCAACGGCTTCGAGCTGGAGCACGCGGTTGATATATTCGTCGAGGTGTGACGCATCGTAGGTCACATCCTTATATTTGCGTTCAACGGTTTCATCCACCATGACCGTCTTCGGAGAGTGTCCGAACATCTGGGCCACGTCGAGGTCAAATGGGCGCTTGCCGTCGCCTTGTTCGAAGGCGAAGTGGGCGTCGCCAGTGGTTTCGCCAACCACATACATCGGGGCGCGTTCGCGCTCTGCAATCTTGCGAACGTGTTCGAGGTGTTCCTCCTGAATGAGCAATCCCATGCGCTCCTGGCTCTCGTTGGCAATGATTTCCTTGGCCGAGAGCGTCTTGTCGCCGATGGGGAGCTTGGTCATGTCAATCAAGCCGCCACATTCCTCCACCAATTCGGAGAGGCAGTTGACGTGTCCGGCCGAACCGTGGTCGTGGATGCTGACAACGGGGTTGACGTCTTCTTCGCAGAGCGCACGCACGAGGTTGTTGGCACGCTTCTGCATTTCCGGGTTGGCACGCTGCACGGCGTTGAGCTCGATGCCGCTTGAATATCGACCCGTGTCGACTGAGCTGACAGAACCGCCGCCGAGGCCGATGCGATAGTTGTCGCCACCGACAACCACCACCTTGTTGCCCTTGACTGGTGTGCCCTTCAGGCAGTCGCGCTTCGTGCCGTAGCCAACGCCGCCGGCGAGCATGATCACCTTGTCGTAGCCATATTTCTCACCGTTTTCCTGGTGTTCAAACGTCAGGACAGAACCCGTGATGAGCGGTTGGCCGAATTTGTTGCCAAAGTCGCTCGCACCATTGGAAGCCTTGATGAGAATCTGCTCCGGAGTCTGGTAGAGCCACTGGCGGACGGGCAGGATGTCTTCCCATTCGCGGCCACCGTCAAGACGCGGATAGGCCGTCATGTAAACAGCCGTTCCGGCAATCGGCCAAGAGCCAACGCCACCGCCCATACGGTCGCGGATTTCACCACCGGTGCCTGTTGAGGCACCGTTGAAAGGTTCAACCGTTGTTGGGAAGTTGTGGGTCTCGGCCTTGAGAGAAATCACGCTCTCGATGTCCTTCACTTGGAAGTAGTCGGAAGTGGCGTGGTCTTTCGGGGCAAACTGTTCCACCACGGGGCCTTCGGCGAAAGCCACGTTGTCTTTGTAGGCCGAAATGATTTTATGCGGATTCTCCTTCGTGGTCTTCTTGATCATGGCGAAGAGCGAAGAAGGCATTTCTTTGCCGTCGATGATAAACGAGCCGCCGAAAATCTTGTGTCGGCAGTGTTCAGAGTTGATTTGGGCGAAGCCAAACACTTCAGAGTCGGTCAGCTGACGTCCCAACTGCTTCTCCACGCCGTGGAGGTATTCGATTTCCGCAGGTGAGAGCGCGAGACCTTCAGCTTCGTTGTAGCTTTCGAGGTCTTCGACATACTGGATGGCGGCCGGCTCGATGTTGACGGTGAAGATGTCTTGGTTGAGCCCGTTGTACATGCGTTGCAGCATGGGGTCGTGCTCAGCGTCTTCACCGCTCACGGGGAAGTACTCTTCAATACGCGCAATGCCGTGGAGATTCATGTTTTGTGTAATCTCTACGGCATTGGTGCTCCAAGGTGTAATCATTTCACGGCGCGGTCCGACATACCAGCCTTCCAAAGTGCTGGCATTTTCAAGCGTGGCATTGCCGAAAAGCCATGAGAGTTCATGGATTTCCTCGCTTGAGAGTTGGTGGTCCACTTGCGTGGCAATCACGCTTTTCTGGGGAGTTCTGAAAAACAATATCATATCTATTGTATGTTGATTTTTTCTTTGAGGATGTGCGGGCGCTTGGGGCCTGGCGGCCTTGTCCTCCCGATTCTTTTGCAAATTTACGATTTGCTGTTTATTGGGCAAAGGGAGTTGGGGGGAATTTCACTTGTTTCTTCATTGTCTGCCACAAAGCTGTGTCTAAGAAGGGCGTTTCTGACGGGGGATAAAGAAAAAGTGTGGAAATTCTCGATTTCATACCTGTCGGCCAACCGTCTTCGTTTGGCAATTGCATCGGGCAAAAGCAAGATGTCAAGAGCCAATAAAACCAAATGAGGGAGGGATAAAACTATTTAACGGTTGGCAGTTTTTAATAATTGGGCGAACTTTGCAGGCCGAAAACTTGGTGATGGCGAAAGAAAGCGTTGGCCGACGAAGGCCCCGTATCTTTTTGCGCCATAGCCTGAAAACAATTCTTACCACTTATACAAATGAGAAGATTAACAGTTATTTTGATGTGCGCCGTTTGTGCCGTCATGAATGTGGCCGCACAAACCGTAGCCTCCTCGCCAACGGCTGTTTCAGCCCTCAAGAGCGGCTACTACGTTTTGAAAATGAAGAGCGACAAGACCGATGCCGACGGCAGTTTTGTTTATCGCAAAGGCTCAAACGTGATGTTTGATGCGAAGGGTGCGGCGCATGATTTGACCGGAAAGGCTGTCGACGATGTTAGCTATGTTTTCTACGTGGCCGACAACGGCGGACAACTGACCATCAAGGCTTTTGACAAAAAAAGATTGTTTCTGGCCTGCCATTCCGGCTCCTAAGAACAACGACAAAGAGTGTAACCCCGGCCAGCAGTCGAAAATCGCGCTCGCCGCTTCCGGCCAGGGCTTCACGCCCGTGGCATCTGCCGACGGCTGGAGCTATCTGAAAACGTCGGCCGCTAAGTGCGTGAAGACGGGGTTTATTATTTGGGATTGGAAAAAGTATAAAACAGAAAACGTGTATGTCTATGTGGTGGCCAACAGCGGCAACGTGTTGGGCTATTGGGATTCCAATGCCAGCGCGTCCAACAATGCGCAGTTCCAATTCTATGCCGTTGACGATATGTACGACGCCGCAGATGTGGTTTCGTTCAACTATGAATTCTGTTGGAAGGGCGAAGTCAAGAAGTCTCAAGCCGTTTCTTCAGCCATTGCAGGCCGTGCCTTCCCGCAGGCCGCTGGCCTTCCTGAATACGTTGAAGCCCCCCTGCCAACGCGCAAGGTGGAAGTTGGCGATGACGGACAGACCTTCAAGATTGACTGCGTTTCCACTCTGCCTTTCAAATTGAGCACGGACGAAGCGCCTGTATATTATTATCTGGAAAACGTGCAGGGCACGCGCCTCTATAACAATAATGGTTCGTTGGCGTTCCGCGCGGCAGCGCAGGCCGATGAACTGAACAATGTGCGCAACGATTTGTTTTACGTGAAGGGTAATGCCTTCGATGGCTACCAGTTTACGAGCGTAGGCGCTGGCAAGAGCTTGTATAGCGCACTTCTTATGTCGCATTTAACTAATTTGGATTTCGAAGGGCTTATTCCTTATACAGGCACGTGGGAAATCTTCAATACCGAAGGAGGTTTCGCAGTATGCCCCGTTGTTGGTTCTTCTTCTATTAAAGGTAAACTGACAGCCGCCAACAATAAAGAATTTGCTTGGCGTTTGGACGATGACGCAAAACGCATCCGCTTCAAGAACTATGCTGCCGACGATGAAGGTTTTGCTTTCCGCATGGTTGAGCCCACCTTCGAAGTGGAACTCTACAATGTTTCTGGTCAGGGCACGTTCAATTCCACCGCTCTGCCGTTTGACTTCACCATTGCCAAGGACTACGACGGCGATGCCAAACTCTACAAGGGTACCGTTGAAGGAAAGGAACTCATGCTGAGCGAAGTGGGCAGTGTGCCTGCCAAAGCCGGTGTGGTGCTGATGGGAACCAACAGCGAGCAAATCAAACTTGTTGCCACTGCGGGCGTTGAGACTTTGGGGAAAAACGACCTCATCGGCACAACCAACGAAATCGCGGTGGGCCAACTTGATGATAAACTCATCTTCGGCGTGTCGAACGAGACTGGCCTCGTGGGCTTCTTCTCAACCGATGGCAGTGCTTCGCTCCCCGCCAACCGCGCTTACCTCAACAAGGTGGAAGGTCTCATGGCTGTGATGGTCAACCACGGCGGAAACACCACCGCCATCGGCAACGTGCAGAACAGTCTGCCTGCCAACGCTCCGGTGTACGATCTTAGCGGACGCCGCGTGACGAAGATGGTCAAGGGCGGCCTCTACCTCCAAAACGGACGTAAATTTATTGCCCAGTAAGAACAAACTCAAGAATACCAACTTAAGTATGAAAAAGAAATATATTAAACCCCAGTCGGAGTGCATCAACCTCTTCGCAGAAGGTTCCATGATGATGACTATTAGCGGCGGACAGCACACAGGCGGATTCGGCAGCAAAACGCAGAGCACCTCAGACTCCTTCAGCGATATGCCTTGGATGGAAACGGAAGAGGACGACGTGGAAGCGTAAGCAGACGTAAGGAAACATTACATAAAACCAAATCGGGCCGGGATTCTCAGCAGAGAGCCCCGGCCCGATTTGGTTGTTTTATACTGGCGGATGTCGGCAGGAATTTGCGGCGACAGTCGTTTGGTAATCACCAATGGTCTTTCATCCTTATTAATGGTGAAAGAGTACCTTGACTATGACTTACTTACTAAGGTGTTCAAAATTCCATAAAAATCAAGGTTGGTAAAGAGGCGCCAGCGCCCCTGAAAGGGGCTCATATTTAGGGTAGGGGCTTGCCCCTACCTCTTGGGGCCGATTAATGAACCTCGCCCCTGTAAGGGGCTCATATCTCGAATCTTATTGCGGGGCAAGCCCCGCCAACGATATGCGCCCCTTACAGGGGCAGAAGCGAGAATTGATGAGCTGCGGCGAGAGATAGGGGCAAGCCCCTATCCTGGAATATGAGCCCCTTTCAGGGGCAGCGGCGCAACTGCCATGTTATTTGGCTCAAAACCGCACAGAGACTTTTCTGGATTTTGAACACCCTAGCGGCAGGGGGAGAATGGCGGGAAAAACTGACGTGAACAACAGAGAGATGCGCTGTTTTCAATCATGCGCCGTTTTTTTTCGTCTTACACGGAAGAGTTTATCTGTCGGTATTCTCTCGGGGAAAAACCAGTGGCGTTGTGGAAATACTTTCCGAGGAAACTCTGGTTCGTGAAATTCATTCGTTGTGAGATTTCCTTGATTGATAGACTCGTGTTGGCCAGCAGCTGTTTGATTTCAATCACCACAAATTCCGTGATCCACTGTCCGGCGGTTTTCCCGCTCACGGTTTTGACAACCTCCGAGAGGTATTTGGGGGTGATGCAGAGTTTGTTGCTATACCAAGAGACGTTTCTTTCCTTCTTGAAATTGGCGCTGAGCAGTTGGATGAACTTGTCGAAGAGGCCGAAACTGCCAGAGCGTATGTCAACCGGCGATATGCAGTGGGAACTGAGGATGTCGCATACGTCGAAATAAAAGAGGCGGATGAGGGCCGTCATTGTTTCGCGGCGATAGCGCGTTTCCTCGCGTTGCATGCGCCAGATGATGTAGTCAAAGCCGGCCTTTGCCCATTCCTGTTCTTTCAGCGTCAGATGGGTGACGGGATATTTATAGAGATATTGCAGGAACGGCCAAAGTTGCGTGAGCCCGGCGATGCCGTCCTGTATGCTCTGGTGTGAAACGAGAATCATGCGTGCATGAAAATCTTCGCTCACGTCCAGTTTGCTGAACACCTGGTCGCCGACGCCGATAAAAAGGTCGCCCGACGACATCTCCACGGTTTGGGTGTTTATCATGAACTTTACGCTCCCGCCTGTGCAGAAACAGTAGGTGAAAAAGCCCAGGCGGATGGTGTCGTTGGAGAGATTGGCAAGACTGATGTCGTCTAAGGCTATAAAGTCATCGCCCATAGACGACGTGTATTTCGCCGCCACTTCCCTGGCGTCTTTTATGCTGAATGGTTTGATTGTCTTTGCTTTTTCCATGATAACCCTTTAAATGAAAGAGCGTTCTGAAAATTCCGACTCGTCATCTTCAAGATATAAGCCGGAATTTTGAGAACGCCCTTGAAAAAATATGATAAATTGGCTAAGCGAAGCGTCAGAGTCATTCATAGCTATGCGTGGAGCATTGTTGTGTCATGATTTTGGCCGCTTGGCTTGCCCAACTGTTCTGGATGTCTGTCAATTAGAGTTCGAGGTCGCCGTCGTGAATTTCGTGCCAAGGCAATCCCTGCTTGTTGAGCTCTTCCATGAATGGATCTGGATCAAATTCCTCAACATTCCAAACGCCCGGCTTCTTCCAGAGCCCGAGCATGAACATGCGTGCACCAATCATGGCCGGAACGCCAGTTGTGTAGCTGACGCCCTGCATGCCAGTTTCTTCATAGGCTGCACGGTGTGAGCAGTTGTTGTAGACGTAGTAGGTGTGTTCCTTGCCGTCTTTCAGACCGCGGATGCGGCAGCCGATGCTGGTCTGGCCCTCGTAGTTTTCGCCAAGGTCTTGCGGGTTGGGCAATACGGCCTTGAGGAACTGCAAAGGAACGATTTCGTGTCCTTCGTAGTTGATGGGCTTGATGGATGCCATGCCGATGTTCTGAATCACACGCAGGTGGGTCAGGTATTCCTGTCCGAAGGTCATCCAGAAGCGTGCGCGCTTGATGGTCGGATAGTTCTTCACGAGGCTTTCGATTTCCTCATGGTGCAGGAGGTAGCTCTCCTTCGGGCCGATTTCTGGGTAGGTCAGCGGCTTGTGGATTTCAAGCGGTTCGGTCTCCACCCATTTGCCGTCCTGCCAATAGAGTCCCTTCTGGGTGATTTCGCGGATGTTGATTTCCGGGTTGAAGTTGGTGGCGAAGGCCTTGTGGTGGTCGCCAGCGTTGCAGTCGACAATGTCGAGGTATTGAATCTCGTCAAAGTGATGCTTGGCGGCATAAGCCGTGTAGATGCTCGTTACGCCCGGGTCGAAACCGCAACCGAGGATGGCTGTCAGGCCAGCCTTTTCAAAGCGGTCTTTGAAGGCCCACTGCCAAGAATATTCAAAGTGTGCATCGTCTTTCGGCTCGTAGTTGGCCGTGTCGAGGTATGAACATCCACACTGCAGGCAGGCTTCCATGATGGTGAGGTCCTGATAGGGCAGGGCGAGGTTCATGACGAGGTCGGGCTTGAACTCGTTCATGAGAGCGCAGAGCTGCTCTACGCTGTCGGCGTCCACCTGTGCCGTTTTGATGTCGTCACGGCCAATGGCCTTGACGATGGCATCGCACTTGGATTTCGTGCGGCTGGCAATCATGATTTCGTTGAACACGTCGGTGTTCTTAGCCACTTTATGAGCGGCAACAGTGGCAACGCCACCTGCGCCGATAATCAATACTTTTCCCATTTTTGATTTTATGTGTTTTACTTTACATTGCAAACTTAAGAATAAATATTGAATCACGCAGACATCAAAGGGTTAAATTTGATGGAGGGGTGGGAGATTTTGAACACCTTCTTGAAATAATTTGGAACACCTGTATATTATTATAAGGCGTGTGATGGTATGTTTTTAAAAAGGCGTGTGATGGAAATAAAGTCTTTGGTATTCAGGTGCTTAGGCCGTTTGACGGGCAGATATTAAAAGCCCGCGGACGAAAAACTTTTAATTTTGTTTTTGAGCACCTGTTTAAAATTGTATATTTGCATGTCAAACTGGATTATCCCTGCGTGGATAGTATAAACTATTTTTTGAATACCTATTTATAAAACCTACTATGGAAGTTTCAGAGTCCACATTAAATAAAATCGGAAGAGCGCTCACGAAGGCCGCCTCCAAGTTTCCAGAAGGGGCAGAACCTCTTCCGCTGACCGACATCCTCATTCAGGTGAAGCAAGAAAGCGGGGAACTGCTTGTTTTTGATGATGACGACAACGAATTGACGCGCTGCGTGGTCGACGAATGGATTGGAAACAACAACGATTCTTTCTACGATGACGCTTTGGAGGTTATCCAGCATTACATCACTGACCACAAGGAACTGGCCGAATCGTTTAACGTGTTGCGCCCCTATACTTTTGTGCTCATTGATGAAGACAAGGAAACCATTGCCGACCTCTATGTGGTTGACGACGACACCATCGTTTTGAGCGGCCAGTTCTTGGAAGGGCTTCAGGAAGATCTCGACGCTTTCTGGGAGGAGCTTGAAAAGGAATAAGCTATTACTTATTTTCGGGCTGCACGTTGCTGGCGTCTTGACAGGAAGATGCCTTGCTTTGTCATGTCCGAAAAATGGCGTAACTTTGCAACTGTTTATAAGTTGTGCAACATGAAATTACTCTATAAGTTCTATACCTTTTTGGTCCTCCTCCTCTGCTGCTCCGTCATGCACGCCTCTGTGCAGGCCGATGAAAGCAGCAATGATTCCATTGAGGTTGGCTTCTTGACCTGCGCTCCGGGGACGGAGGTGTATGAACTATATGGACACACCGCCCTACGCATCCGCAATCTTAAAAGCGGAGAGGACTGGGTGTTTAATTATGGCGTCTTTGACTTCCGCACGCCCCATTTCGCCTGGCGCTTCATGTTGGGACAGACCGACTATATGCTCGGCACCCTCCCGTTTGATGCCTTTGCCGCGAGCTATAGCCGCGAGGGGCGGAGCATTGAAGAGCAAGTGCTCAACCTGTTGCCGGAAGAAAAAGAAGTTTTGTGGGAGTCTTTGGTTGCGACAGCCATGACGCCCGACTGGACATATCGCTACAATTTTCTCTACGACAACTGTACGACGCGGGCCGTGGCGGAGATTGAAAGATGCGTTCAAGGACGTATCGAATGGCGGGAGCTTCCTGGAAGGGGTGGACGTACTTTCCGCGACATCATCCATGAATTTGCTTCTGAAGATTGCCCGTGGAATGCCTTCGGGCAAGATTTGATTTTGGGCGAAGAAACCGATCGTCCCATCGGCATCGGCCAAAGAATGTTTTCGCCGATATATGCGCAGCGCTATTTCGACAAAGCTGTTATCAAAGCGGCCGACGGCACCATACGCCCGCTGGTGAAGCGTACGGAAATGGTGGTCAACGCACGGCCGAAACCAGTTGAAACGTTCCCGCTTTCCCCAGCATTGTCTGTGGCGCTCTTGTTGTTGGCTATGGTGGCCGCCGGAGCGTATGAATGGCGTAAGAGAAAGATTTGCAGATGGATAGACTGTTTGTGGATGTCGCTTTGGGGCGGGACAGGATGTATTGTCTTTATCCTGTTTTTCTTCTCTGAGCATCCTGCCGTCGGGAGCAATTGGCTGGTGGTTCTGCTGAACCCACTTCCGCTCCTCGCTCTGCCGTTTAAGATATGGAACGACCGCCAACGCCGTCGTGACCTCTATCCTTTGGCTGCTTCTTTGGCCATCTGCCTGTTTGGTGTCCTCGGTATGTTTATGCCGCAACGGGTGCCGGCGCTCTTCTATGCGATACTGGCAATCTTGTTGGCACGCTGTTTGCATCTACTCTTATTGCAGCGCAGTTTGGAAGGCAGAGGCAAGAATGCGCAACGATAAAAAGCAAAGACTGGGCTGGTTGATACTTTATATATAGCTCTGCAGCATTGCGTTGTGCGAAGCATGAGGATTAGCCCCCTCCCTCTCTTTCATAAGAAATACAATGATTGAATAATATAAATAATGTCTGACAACAAACATACCACACCCACAAGCGGCGGCGACCAATACGGACGCTGCCTGCTGTTGTCGTTGCTGGCCGTGATGACTGTTTTGACACCTGCGGAACTGAAAGCGCAGTCGGTGGCGGGACAGACAAACGGTTTGCCGAAGCTCGTTGTCAACATTCTGGTAGACCAACTGCGCGATGATTACCTTGAAGCCTTCATGCCGCTTTATGGGAATGACGGTTTCAAGCGCCTCTTCAAGGACGGCCGTGTCTATACGCAGGCCAACTATCCTATGGCACATCCCGACGGCGCTTCGGCGGCCGCCACGCTGGCCACGGGAAGTTCGCCTTCTGCCCACGGTATCGTCAGTCGGAAATGGCTCAACAGGGAAACGCTGCAACCCGTTTTCTGCGTTGACGATGCGAACTTCGCCGGAACGGGCGACACAAACGACAAGACTTCGCCGAAGTTCTTGGGCGTGAGCACCGTGGGCGACGAACTGAAAGTGGCGAGCGAAGGAAAATCCATTGTCTATGCCATTGCGCCGTCGCGGGAAATAGCCGTGCTCTCGGCCGGACACGCTGCAGATGGTGCCGTGTGGATTGACGACCAAACGGGCAACTGGTGTTCCACTTCCTACTATGGCAATTTGCCAGCATGGGCTGCTGTTAGAAACAGCTACAACGGGATTGCCGCGCAGCTGAAGCACGAGAAATGGCAACCAACGTCGGAACTCGTGGGAAACTTCAGTTACTACCTCTCAGGAGGGATGAAGAAACCTTTCTCACACACGTTTAAAGGCGACAACCGCTACGTGGAATTTAAAACGAGCGGACTGGTCAATCAGGAGATAACAGCGGCCGCCAAGGCTTGCATCGACGGCACAATGCTGGGGACTGATGCCATCACCGACCAATTGTCGGTTGCCTTCTATGCTGGAAGGTTTAAACACCAGCAGGGAGAAAGCACACTGATGGAGCTTCAGGACACTTACGTCCGCCTCGACCACGCTTTGGCAGACTTGATAAAGGCGGTTGAACACAAAGTGGGGGAGAAAAATGCGCTCTTCGTGCTGACTTCAACGGGATATACCGACGAGGCCAACATTGACCTTACAAAATACCGTATCCCCACTGGTACTTTCGATATGCGAAAAGCTGCCGCTTTGCTCAACCTTTATCTGGTGGCCATCTACGGGCAAGGTAATTTCGTGGAGGCATGCTTAGGAACGCAGATTTATCTCAACCATAAACTCGTTGAACAGAAACAGCTGAATCTGGCCGAGGTGCTGGAGCGTACACAGGATTTCCTGCTCCAGTTGGAAGGAGTCAAAGATGTTTACACTTCAACGCGTCTGCTGCAAGGCGCATGGACACCCGGCATCAGTCGGATACGCGCAGGCTACAACCAGCAGTGTTCAGGAGACGTCATGATTGAAGTGGCTGCTGGATGGCATTACGTCAACTCCGACACCCGCGAAAACCAACTCGTCAGAGAATCATACATTTCATATCCCATCATATTCTACGGCGCCGGAGTGAAAGCCGAAAAGACGGAAACGCCAATCACCGTAGACCGCATCGCGCCGACATTATCGAAGGCCATGCGCATCAGAGCACCAAACGCCTGCGCGTTGGCTCCGCTCTTTTAAGGGGTTGTCCTTTATATAATATATGTAGAAGACATCAGGCCTTTAGATAGTATATAGTAAGGCGTTATAACACCCTGACGTGCCTTTTGGCATAACATCAATACATCATTTATCAAACAACAGAGGGAGAAGAAAGAAAATGTCTCCCCGGCTAACAAGAAATAATCAATGAATCTCAATACATTCTTGAGCAAACTGCTCGGTGGTAACAAAGCATCACGCGATGCAAAACTCATCCGTCCTATCGTTGACCAGGTGCTTGCCGCTTATCCGAATATCCAGAAACTCACCAACGACGAACTGCGTGCAAAAACCAAGGAATTGCAGAACACGGTGCAGCATGCTGCCGACGACCTGAAAGAGAAAATCGAAACCCTCAAGGGAAAGATTGAAGAAACGCCTATCGAAGACCGCGTTGTCATCTTCAATCAGATCGACAAACTGGAGAAGGAGGTGCTGGAACGCTATGAAGAAGCGCTCAACAAAATCCTTCCCGACGCTTTTGCCATCGTCAAGGACACGGCACGCCGCTTCTCTGAAAATGAGGAAATCGAAGTGACGGCCACCGATTTCGACCGCGAATTGGCCTCGACCCACGATTTCGTACGCATCGATGGTGACAAGGCTTTCTATCAGAACCACTGGATTGCAGGCGGCAATGATATGAAATGGAATATGGTGCACTATGACGTGCAGCTCTTCGGCGGCACGGTTCTCCATCAGGGCAAGATTGCTGAAATGGCAACGGGTGAAGGTAAAACCCTCGTGGCCACTCTCCCTGTCTTCCTCAACGCCTTGACGGGCAATGGTGTTCACGTCGTGACGGTCAACGACTATTTGGCCAAGCGTGACTCTGAATGGATGGGCCCGCTCTATATGTTCCACGGATTGAGCGTAGACTGCATCGATAAGCATCAGCCTAACTCTGAAGCACGCCGCCGCGCTTATCAGGCCGACATCACGTTCGGTACGAACAATGAATTTGGTTTCGACTATCTGCGCGACAATATGGCCATGAGCCCTAAAGACCTCGTGCAGCGCAAGCACAACTATGCCATCGTCGATGAGGTCGACTCTGTGTTGATTGACGATGCTCGTACGCCGTTGATCATCTCTGGCCCAGTTGAAAAGGGCGAAGACCAGCTTTTTGAGCAATACCAGCCGCTTGTTGAACGCCTCGTTGCCGTTCAGCACAAGTTGGCCACGAAATATCTGGCTGAGGCTAAGCAGCTCATCGGCTCTGGCGATAAGAAGAAGGAAGAGGAAGGTTTCCTCCAGCTCTTCCGCAGCCACAAGGCGCTCCCGAAAAACAATCCGCTCATCAAATATCTTTCTGAGCAGGGAATCAAGAGCGGTATGCTGAAAACGGAGGCTATCTATATGGAGAACAACAACCGCCGTATGCCGGAGGCCACAGATCCTCTCTACTTCGTGGTTGACGAAAAACTCCATTCTTGCGACTTGACGGATAAGGGTAACAAATGGTTGGCCGACCAGGTGAACGATGACCAGCTCTTCGTGCTCCCTGACATCACCACCGAACTTTCTGCGCTTGAAGCCGACAAGAGTCTCTCCGATGAGGAACGCCTGCAACGTAAGGACCAGCTCATGACCGACTATGCCGTCAAGAGCGAGCGCGTTCACACCATTCTGCAATTGCTGAAGGCATACACCATGTTCCGCAACAACGAAGAATACGTGGTGATGGATGGACAGGTCAAGATTGTTGACGAACAGACGGGCCGTATCATGGAAGGCCGCCGCTGGAGCGATGGTCTCCATCAGGCCGTTGAAGCTAAGGAACACGTGAAGGTGGAGGCCGCCACGCAGACTTTCGCCACCATCACGTTGCAGAATTATTTCCGTATGTATCACAAGCTCTCGGGTATGACCGGTACGGCCATCACCGAAGCTGGAGAACTTTGGAACATCTATAAGCTCGACGTTGTTGAAATCCCGACTAACCGTCCTGTGCTCCGCAACGATATGAACGACCGCGTTTATAAAACGAAGCGTGAGAAATATGCCGCCGTTATCGCGGAAATCGAAAAGATGCGTCTGCAAGGCCGCCCAGTATTGGTTGGTACGACGAGCGTGGATGTCAGCGAACTTTTGAGCCGTATGCTCGACCTTCGCCACATTCCACATCAGGTGCTCAATGCTAAGCTCCATCAGAAGGAAGCTGACATCGTTGCCCGTGCCGGACAAAGCACAATGGGCAAGGTGGTGTTCACGGATGCAAACGGCAACAAGCACGAAGAGGAGCGTCTGCTCGGCGCTGTGACCATCGCCACCAATATGGCAGGACGTGGTACCGACATCAAGCTCACCGACGAAGTGAAAGCCGCAGGCGGTTTGGCCATCATCGGTACGGAACGCCACGAGAGCCGCCGCGTTGACCGTCAGCTCCGCGGACGTGCCGGACGTCAGGGCGACCCGGGTTCGAGCGTCTTCTTCGTTTCTCTCGAAGACAACCTCATGCGTCTGTTTGCTTCTGAACGCATCTCGCGCATCATGGATAAGTTGGGCTTCAAAGACGGCGACATGATCGAGGCCAAGATGATTAACAACAGCATCGAACGCGCACAGAAGAAGGTGGAGGAAAACAACTTCGGTATCCGTAAACGCCTCTTGGAATACGATGACGTGATGAATAAGCAGCGTACCGTTATCTACGAGAAGCGCCGCCACGCCCTTATGGGAGAACGCATCGGCATGGACATTTCCAATATGATTTGGGACCGTTGTCTCAATATCCTCGACAAAGACGATTACGAAGACATTCGCAACGGCTTCTTGGAAATCATGGCAATGGAATGCCCGTTCACGGAAGAAGAATACAACTCCATGAAGCGTGACGACCTTGACGAAAAAGCCTTCCAGGCTGCCATGGAAAACTTCCGCCGCAAAAACGAACGTCTGGCAGAAGTGGCCACTCCTGTTATCAATAAGGTCTATGAGGAACAGGGCCAGATGTATGAAAACATCCTTGTGCCTGTCACCGACGGCCGCCTTTACTACAACATTCGCACGAACCTCAAGGAGGCCTACGAAACGAAGAGTAAGGCCGTTGTGCGCGACTTTGAAAAGGCTGTGTTGCTCCACAACATCGACGATGCTTGGAAGGAAAACCTTCGCGAGCTCGACGATTTGAAGAAGTCTGTACAGAATGCCAGCTACGAGCAGAAAGACCCCTTGCTCGTGTTCAAACTCGAGAGTGCTGAAATCTTCACCAAGATGGTTGATAAGATCAACAACAGCACCGTCTCTTCGCTCATGCGCGGCCAGATTCCTGTGCAGATGCAGGAAGAGGTGAAGGAAGCCGCTTCTGAGGAAGCCACTCCCAAGCAGCAATACACTGAGAGCCACGAGGAACTCAATGAGGACGGACGCACAGAAGCTGCCCAGCAGGACACGCGTGAACAGACGCAGCAGCCCATCGTCAGAGAGAAGGCTCCCGGCCGCAATGATCCTTGTCCTTGCGGAAGCGGCAAGAAATTCAAAAACTGCCACGGCAAGGGATTGGAATAATACATCCCTCTCGCGGGACTGGTTGCCCCGCTTATAAAAAGCAAGACCAGATGCGCTTACGGATTTCCCGTAAAGCGCATCTGGTCTTTTTTTATTACGTATCCAGTTTTTAAAATTCGCATCCAGTTGTATTAAATTCCGCGTCTCGCCTGTTAAATTTCGCCTCTCGCCTGTTAAACTTCGCGTCTGGTTCCAAATAAAGTCAACGATACATTCTGTTTGGGGTGCTTCGATAAGCTTTTTCTGGCAACGGCTTTGCATGACAAATTGACAGAGTCTGCTGACAAAAGTGCGTCTGGAAAATTGGCGTGAAGGGGAAGAACGTGTTTGGCACGGTTTTCGCAGAGAAAAGGGCGAGTGTGTTGCACGCCACAGATGGTCTGGTGGCACACGATGAAGCACGGCTCCGGAAAGACTCATACAATGTCAACTTTTCATGAGGCACGGGCCGTGCAGAGAAAAATAAAGAAACTAAAAAATATACAAGTCATGAACATTAAACCATTAGCAGATCGCGTGCTGGTTAAACCAGCTCCAGCAGAAGAGAAAACCGTGAGCGGCATTATCATTCCTGACACCGCAAAGGAAAAACCATTGCAGGGCACAGTGCTTGCCGTTGGCAACGGCACCAAGGACGAAGAAATGGTGTTGAAGATTAACGACACGGTGCTTTATGGTAAATATAGCGGCACGGAGGTTGAACTCGATGGCGAGAAATATCTGATTATGCGCCAGAGCGATGTGCTCGCAGTTTTGGCATAAAGAAAAGCGAGGAACGCAGGATTCCAAACTCAGTTCAATGTTTCATTGTAATTTTTAAAGAAAAAAAATCATGGCAAAAGAAATTAAATATGATGTAGACGCTCGCGAGATGCTTCGCGAAGGTGCAGACGCTTTGGCTAACGCTGTTAAGGTGACGCTTGGTCCTAAGGGTCGCAATGTGGTTATCGATAAGAAGTTTGGCGCTCCGCGTATCACTAAGGACGGTGTGAGCGTGGCCAAGGAAATCGAACTTGACAACGCATTCCAGAATGCCGGTGCTCAGTTGGTTAAGAGCGTGGCTTCGAAGACTGGCGACGATGCTGGTGATGGTACGACCACGGCTACTGTCTTGACTCAGGCCATTTTGACTGAGGGAATGAAGAATGTGGCTGCTGGTGCCAATCCGCTCGACGTTAAGCGCGGTATTGATAAGGCCGTTGCCAAGGTAGTTGAAAGCATCAAGGAGCAGGCTGAACAGGTTGAGGAAAGCTACGACAAGATTGAGCAGGTGGCAACAATCTCTGCCAACAACGACCCTGAAATCGGTAAGTTGATTGCCGATGGTATGCGTGCCGTGACTGTCAATGGCGTCATCACCATTGAAGATGCCAAGGGCCGTGACACGGTTTTGAAGACCGTTGAGGGTATGCAGTTCGACCGTGGCTATCTTTCTCCATATTTTGTTACCGACACTGAAAAGATGCAGTGTGTTATGGAGAAGCCGTATATCTTGATTTACGACAAGAAGATTTCCAACTTGAAGGATTTCTTGCCTATCTTGGAACCGGCTGTTCAGAGCGGACGTCCTTTGCTCGTGATTGCAGAAGATGTTGATAGCGAGGCATTGACCACGTTGGTTGTCAATCGTCTGCGCACCCAGTTGAAGATTTGCGCTGTCAAGGCTCCGGGCTTCGGCGATCGTCGTAAGGCCATGTTGGAAGACATCGCCGTTTTGACTGGTGGCGTTGTCATCAGCGAAGACAAGGGCTTGAAGCTCGAGCAGGCAACAATTGAAATGCTCGGTTCTTCCGAGAAGGTCACTGTCAGCAAGGAAAACACCACCATCGTTGATGGCAACGGCAACAAGGAGAACATCCAGGAACGCATTCACCAGATTAAGAACGAAATGGCCAACACTACCAGTTCTTACGACAAGGAGAAACTCCAGGAACGTTTGGCCAAACTCTCTGGCGGCGTTTGCGTGCTCGAAGTCGGTGCTGCCAGCGAAACTGAGCAGAAGGAAAAGAAAGACCGCTGCGACGATGCTCTTTGCGCAACGCGTGCTGCCATTGAAGAAGGTATCGTGACTGGTGGTGGCGTAGCCTACATCCGTGCACAGAAGGCTTTGGAAGGCATGCAGGGCGTTAATGCCGACGAAACAACGGGTATCGCCATTGTTCGCCGCGCCATTGAAGAGCCGCTCCGTCAGATTTGCGCCAACGCAGGTGTTGAAGGTGCTGTGATTGTCAACAAGGTTCGCGAGGGCGAGGGCAACTTCGGTTACAACGCCAAGAACGAAACCTTCGGCGACCTCCGTGCTGCCGGTGTGGTTGACCCAGCCAAGGTTACCCGTGTGGCTCTTGAGAACGCTGCCAGTGTGGCAGGCATGTTCCTCACCACGGAATGCGTCATCTGCGACAAGAAGGAAGACAAACCTGAGATGCCGATGGGCGCTCCTGGTATGGGCGGCATGGGCGGCATGATGTAATCAGATAATCATTCCCGCAAGATAAGAGAGCGTTTCTGACACTCTCTGAAGATAAGGACGGGTTCTAAAAATCAGTTACTGAAAAGCAGTAGCTGGCTTTTGGAACCCGTCTTTTCGTTTTATGAATATCAGTTTGCAGCTATCGGACAGCAGTTTGCAGCTATCAGCTGCCAGTTCGTAGCTTGGTGATGGTCAACAAAAGTATAGATTAGGATTTTCCGAGTTATGCTTTTGCCACCGGCTTCGTTGAAAAATAAGGAAAATGAATGTTTCAAGTTTGAAGGGGCATGTGTCGATGTTTGCGGCCAACGCCTCTTGGGGGCTTATGTCTCCGATTTCAAAAATCGTCATGGCAGGCAGCCTTGTTTCGCCCTTGCTGCTGACAGGCATGCGTGTGTTTGGCGCTATGGTGTTGTTTTGGGTGGTTTCCTTCTTTATGAAATCCGAGCACGTCAATCATCGCGATTTGGCCCGTTTGTTTGGCGCTTCCCTGCTTGCCATTGTGTTTAACCAGGGCTGTTTTATTTTCGGCGTGTCGTTGACCTCTCCTGCCGACGCCTCCATCATCACCACGAGTATGCCACTTTGGGCCATGGTGTTGGCGGCATTTTTTCTTAAAGAGCCCATCACGGGAAAGAAAGTGCTTGGCATTACGTTTGGTGCCTGCGGCGCGTTGTTGCTGATTGTCGGCAGCAGTCGCGGGGCCGCCTCTTCATCGCAGGGCGGCAGCCACATTTTGGGCGACTTGCTCGTTCTTACGGCGCAGCTGAGCTATGCGCTCTACATCGTTGTCTATAAGAATTTTGTGCAGAAATATAGTCTGGTGACGATTATGAAGTGGATGTTCACCTATGCCTTTGTTTGCATGCTGCCGTTTTGTTATCACGACATTGTCAATACTTCGTGGAGCGAATTAATGCCGCAAACGTGGGGCGGGTGTGCTTATGTGGTGGTAGTTGCCACATTTTTCAGTTATATGCTCATTGTGGTGGGGCAGAAAAGTCTGCGCCCGACGGTGGCTGGTATGTACAACTATATCCAGCCTATCGTGTCGTGCATCGTGACCATCTGTTTGGGAATGGACCATTTCAACCTCGTCAAGGGTTGTGCCGTGGTACTGATATTCGGCGGCGTTTATCTTGTGACCATCAGCCGCACTAGACAAGAATTGGAGCAGCATGAGGCACAGGGTGGGGATGTTGGGAAGGTTGCTTCCTAATCTTTCGTCGTGGCTCAGATGGGTTGTCGGATTTTTGGCGTATAGGTCAAAATTATTGTATAAAACACAAGAGCATAATTGTTTAGTATTCAACGCCCTTTCGGGCATATCTACTTTTCACTTAGATAAAAGCTGTATGATTTTTACAGAGGCTTTCGTTGTTGAGAAATTCAGGGAGTTCAACAAGACCATTTTCTACAATACTCTGCCGGAACCAACATTCCAACTTTCAAGGGCACGTAGCTTCTTGGGTAAATGCGTCACTCGAAGATTAAGAGGATTGGAGGCGCTGAAAAAAATGAGCCATATTGAATGCACTTTGCGTTTCAGCACGAGTTTCGACCTGCCAGAAAACGAACTCGAAGATGTCATCATCCATGAAATGATACACTACAGAATTGCGTATAATTGCATGAGGGACACTTCATCCCACGGGCAGATATTCAAGAGCATGATGCAGGAAATCAACAGGGAGCATGGACGAAATATCGCCATCCGTCATCGCATGAGCGAATCGGGTGGCTCGCAACTCACAGATGTGCCTAAACGGCTATCCCGTCATGTGGTGGCCGTCGTGAAGTTTAAAGATGGCCGCACGGGCATCAAGGTGTTGCCGCGCATCGTTCAGCGCATTTCCAATTATTACAACAAGGTGGGGGCTGCTTCCCATGTGGAGAGCGTGGACCTTTATTTCTCCTTAGACCCCTATTTCGATCTTTACCCAAATTCCTCCGCTTTGAAGGTACACATAATAGCCCCCGATGTCTTGGAAGAGCATTTGAAGAATGCCCACAAGATGTATTGCGAAGGCGAAAAGGTGGGGCTTGTGTGATGTCAGCGAGCTTTTCGCTTGAAGGTGTTGCCTTGTTGTGAAAGCTATCAATTTTGCAGAGGGTAAAAAACCTTTTGGTGTTGAGATACGATTAAGGGGTGTTCTAAAACAGAAATTTAGAACACCCCTTAATCGTATCGTTGTTTTCAGAACGGGATTCAGAAAGCCTCCTGTCTTTTTCTGCAAAAGACGAGTAGGCCGAAAAACGTGATGAGTCCGTTGAGCATAAGCAGTTCGTAGCCGAAAGTGTATTGCCACCAGCGTGGCGCTCCCCAGTCGAGTAAGGCGCAAATTAGTGGTGCGGCGATGCAGACGTATGGCACGCGGCAGTCGGAGGCCGCTTGGCGCGTGAAGAGTCCGAAGGCATAAAGACCGAGCAGCGGCCCGTAGGTGTAAGACGCCATGACATAGATGGCGTTGATGACACTGGTGTCGTTGAGCGCCCTAAAGATGATGATGCAGAGTAGGAAGGCCAGACACATGGATAGATGGATGCGGCGGCGGATTTTGCGCTGGCGTTCAGCGTCGTTCACACGGTCTTCCAGGTGCAAGAGGTCGATGCAGACACTCGTGGTGAGCGAAGTGATGGCAGAATCGGCACTGGAAAATGCTGCCGCCACGATGCTGATGCAGAAGGGAATGACAAAGAAAAATCCCAGTGCGCCCGACGAAACGAGCATGGGAAGCAGGGCATCGCCAGATGATGGGGGCTGTATGCCGCGTGCCGCACAGAGCGTGTAGAGCAAAATTCCAAGGGCCAACAGGAGTAGGTTGACTGGGAGGAAGCAGGCACCATAGGCACACATATTTTTCTGGGCTTCGCGCAGGTTTCTGCACGTGAGGTTTTTCTGCATCATGTCTTGGTCAAGCCCCGTCATGACAATCACGATGAAAATACCGCTGAGAAATTGCCGCCAGAAATTCTGCTTGCTGGTAGCATCCCAGCAGAAAATCTGTGAATAGTCGCTTTGGCGGATGGTGTTAACCGTTTCAGAGAAATCGAGATGGAGCGTGTTTGCCGCCATGAAGAGCATGCCAACGAGGGCCAACAGGAGGCAGAGCGTTTGCAGGGCATCGGTGCGCACGATGGAGAAGAGACCGCTGTGGCGTGTGTAGAGCCAGATGAGTGTCAGCACGGCGGCCGCCAGCAGAATGAAAACGGGCAGAGAGTCGCTGTGCGTGGGGATGATGAACTGTTGCAGAACGAGGCACACCAAAAAAAGACGGGCTGCCGCTCCAGTGAGTTTGCTGAGAATGAAGAAGAAAGCGCCAGTGCGGTGAGTGTGCGGTCCGAAGCGGCTTTCCAGATAAGAATAAATGCTGGTGAGTTTCAGCCGGTAATAGAGTGGGAGCAGCACGAAGGCTACAACGAGGTAGCCAAAGAAAAAGCCTGCACACATTTGCAGGTAGGTCATGCCCGTGCTCGCCACCCATCCAGGGACGGAGATAAACGATACGCCAGAGATGCTGGCGCCAATCATGCCGAAGCCGACCATCCACCACGGAGAGCGGCGAGAGGCACGGAAGAAAGCATCGTTGTCGTTGTGCTTGCGGCTGGTGTGTCGGCTGATGAGTAGGAGCAGAAGAAAATAGGCCACTAAGGTGGCAAACATCATTAAAGCCATAGAGATAGTTGGTTGTGGGGTGGAATTACGGTTCGGCCTGCTTGTTTTTCAGATAGAGATGAAGCCGTGGGCCTAAAATACAGGCCAGTCTGTAAATAACTGGCCTGTGGTATAATAAGTATGTAGATGCGTTTCGGATGAGCATCTGTCAAACGTTCCTTTTATTTGCTTATCAAGAAAATTGCTGGAATCTTTCCGAGGTCGGGCAGTCCCGTCTGTTTCCATTCGCTGATGCGTCGTGTGCGGATAAACTCCTGTTCCGTGGTCAATCCAGCCGCCACGCAGAGGCGCGTTTTCGGGTTGCAGGCACTGCAAATGTCGGCAAAGAGTTTGGCGTTGCGATAAGGCGTCTCGATAAACAATTGCGTTTGGTTTTCATTGATGGCACGCGCTTCCAGTTGTTTGAGACGCTTGCTGCGGGCACTGCTGTCGATGGGCAGATAGCCGTGGAAAGCAAAGCTCTGTCCGTTGAATCCCGAGGCCATGACCGACAGCAGAATAGAAGAAGGGCCAACGAGCGGAACCACGCAGAGCCCCTCGCGTTGTGCGATGGCCACCACGTCGGCTCCGGGATCGGCAACAGCCGGACACCCCGCTTCACTGATGACCCCCACAGATTCGCCTTTTCTGAGCGGCTCGAGATAGCGCGAGAAAAGGGCGTGGTCAGCGTGTTTGCCCATGGGATAGAATGTGAGCGAATCAATGTCAATGTCGCGGTCCACCTGTTTCAGAAAACGGCGGGCAGTTCGGATTTCCTCCACGATGAAGTGGCGGATGGAATGGATGACGTCAGTGTTGTAGGCTGGGAGAACGCGGTCGATGGCGGTCTGTCCCAAGGTGACGGGAATGAGATATAACGAGGCCATATTGTCAGTTTGAAAATGGGTGAATGCCTCAAAGAAGCGTAGGCAGTTTGGAGAATATTTTCTTTCCCTTGGCATAATATTGCCACAAGAGAGAGTAGGGCGCAATTTCAGGAACATCGTTGGTCGTTGCTTCCTGCATCAGGCGTTGGCGGTCGGCCTTCAGTTCGCCCTTCCATTGTTTGAACGCCTTGCGCCCTTGGCGAATCGCTTTGGCGTTGGCCACGTCCCCCTTCAAGGCAAACTGCAAGGCCGCCAGATAATCCAGCCAGAAACGCCAGCGCATCACGCGGCAAAGTTGTTTCTCTGGCAGATTCTTGTAGAGCATGGCCAGATTGTTTCGGAAATTGAGAAACGTTTTCCGCGGATTACCTTGTTCCAGAGAGGCGCCCCCAACGTGCCACACCTTGCTTTGCGGGATGCACACAATGCGTCGGCCGCGTCGGCGCAGGCGCCAGCAGAGGTCAATTTCTTCCTGATGGGCAAAGAAGCGGCCGTCGAGTCCGCCCGTTGCACGCCAGTCTTCAGCGCGAATCATCAGAGCCGCCCCTGTGGCCCACAGCACGTCGGCGATGTCGTCATATTGCCCTTCATCGTTTTCAACGTCGGCAAAGACGCGTCCGCGGCAGTACGGATAACCATAGATGTCAAGGAAACCTCCCGCCGCGCCCGCATATTCAAACCTGTTGCGCTCCTTAAACGAAAGGATTTTCGGTTGGCAGGCCGCCACGTCCTGATGGCTGTCCATGTATTCCAGCAGCGGTTTGAGCCATCCCTCCGACACTTCCACGTCGGAGTTCAGCAAGAGGAAAAACTCAGCGTCAGTTTGTTTGAGCGCTTGGTTGTAGCCTTCGGCAAAACCGTAGTTTTTCGGAAGGCGTATCTGTTTTATGTCTGGAAATTCGCGTGAGAGCATGTCGCAGGAATCATCGGACGACCCATTGTCTGCCACGATGACTTCGCCGTCTTCGCCCGTGCCTTTAACGACAGAGGGCAGAAATTGCCGCATCATGTTGCTGCCGTTCCAATTGAGAATGACAACGGCTACTCTTTTCTGGTTGCTCATGATCTTTTTGTTGTTCAATAATAAAGAGGCCGGCCCCACTTGTCTGTCACTGTTGCCGCCTCTGGGAAAATCAGTTTAGTTCAGCCTTTCCCCAAGCAGACATTCCCCGTCTTCAGAGAAATCTCCCAGGCGTATGGTGGAGATTGTGTTGTCGGTCACTTGGTCGGCGGGCATAGACACGCGGATATAGTTGTCCGTGAATCCGTTTAGCCTCTCTCCGTGTTTCGCATGTTCCCAAAGCACTGGGCGCTCCGTCCCCACATATTTCGCATAGAAAGCGTGGCGTTTCTCTTCCGATAGTGCCAGGAGACGTTGGCTGCGCTCGTGTTTCGTTTGTGCGTCCACCACGTAGGGAATGTCCAGTGCCTTTGTGCCCGGGCGTTCAGAATAGCTGAATACGTGGAGTTGCGAAATGTCCAATCCCTTGATAAACCGGTAGGCATCTTCAAAATATTCGTCCGTCTCGCCGCGTGTGCCAACGATGACATCCACACCGATGAAAGCATCCGGCATCATTTCCTTCACCTTGCTGATCTTGTGTGCGAAGAGCGCCGTGTCGTAGCGTCGGTGCATGAGGCGCAACACGTCGTCGGAACCGCTTTGGAGAGGAATGTGGAAGTGTGGCATGAAAGCCCGCGACTGCGCACAATATTCAATGATTTCGTCCGTCAGCAAATTCGGTTCGATGCTCGAAATGCGGTAGCGCTCAATGCCTTCAACATGGTCGAGCGCTTTGACGAGGTCGAAAAACGTCTCCTTCGTCGTGCGCCCGAAGTCGCCGATGTTCACCCCCGTGATCACGATTTCCTTGCCCCCTTCTCTCGCCACGGCCTCAGCTTGCGCCACCAGCGAAGCGATGGATCCGTTGCGGGAGCGTCCGCGTGCGATGGGGATGGTGCAGTAGGTGCAATAATAGTTGCAGCCATCTTGCACCTTCAGAAAATAGCGCGTGCGGTTTCCGCGCGAGCACGACGGGACGAAGGTGGCGATTTCGCGCGTTGGCACAGTGATGGCCTCGTGGCAGGCTTCGCCTTCAGAGAGCGCCTTCTTCTGCGCCATGCGTTCGCGGATGTAGCGCACCACTTCTCCCTTATATTCCATGCCAACGACCAAGTCAACACCATCGAATCCAGCAATCTCCTCTGGTTTCAGTTGCGCATAGCATCCCATCACCACCACAAAGGCTCCCGGATGTTCACGCGTGAGGCGGTGGATGGTCTGTCGGCACTTATGGTCGGCCACGTCGGTGACAGAGCAGGTGTTGATGATACATATATCGGCATGCTCCCCCTTTTCAGCGGCACGCACGCCCTGTCGGGCCAAAGTGTCGCGCAGGGAAGACGTTTCGGCAAAATTGAGTTTACATCCTAACGTGGCATACGCTGCACACAGATTTGTTTCGAGGCTCTCTTCAGTCATATATATATAAGTAGATGTTCAAAATTTTGTGTTCATGCACCCCTCCATCCCCTGCATGGCGGCAGAAAAAGGAAGAAAATCAGGCATCCAGCTCCGCAGCGGGAGAAAAATGCTTTTTAAAAACGGGGCATTTCCCCTCGTTTTGTGCAATTTGAAAGGGAAAGCAAAGTTACAATAA
>OHKI01000170.1_pt1 | contig 27266 bp, 19 predicted proteins | sample 1568771 | NCBI WGS metagenome assembly OHKI01 (sample SAMEA3879540, study PRJEB24766) | human gut metagenome | biome: human-associated habitat; feature: feces | place: USA | collected 1985/1987 | reverse complement strand
GAGGGGGAACCACGTGGTGCGAATCGCCTGCGGGCGCGAACTCTACGAGGTTTTTGACAGTCTGAACTCCCACCGGGCTTGCCCGGTGGGAGTTTTCGGCCTTTCGGGGAAGCTTCGTAAAAAGTGCAGCGCAGGTGCAGCTCAAGGCCGCGCCTGCGCGTTTTCTTGCAGATATTTCTTCAGGAAGAAAATCGCCTCACGGTAGCCGTCAAAGCCGAGCCCCATATATGTCCTGATGCACGCCATGCCGGCGTAGGAGATCTGGCGGAAGCCTTCGCGGCGGCTGACATCGGACAGATGCACCTCGACCGCCGGAATGGCGACGGCCTTGAGTGCATCGAGAATGGCGATGCTGGTGTGCGTATAGGCGGCGGGATTGATGATGATGCCGTCGAACACACCGTATGCCGCCTGGATTTTGTCCACAAGGACGCCTTCGTGGTTGGACTGAAAGACCTCGCACGCTGCACCCGCCTCCCGGCAGGCGTCCTGCACAAAGCGTATCAGCGCGGCATAATCGCGCGTGCCGTAGACGCCAGGCTCGCGCAGACCGAGCAGGTTGAGGTTCGGGCCGTTCAGGATCAGAAAGTTCATGCAAGCACCTCCAAGATGTTCTCGACCGTCTGCTCCGGGGCACCGTTGTTGTCGGCGGCGCAGTCGCTGAAGCGCTCGTAGAGCGGCGCGCGCGCGGCATACATGGCAGGCAGATCCGCACTCTGGGACAGCGGACGGCCGCCTGTGGGCAGGCGCGCAGCGTCGCGCCGGAGCCAGACGATCACGCTGTTCTGATGGAGCAGGGGATAGTTTTCCACTCGCGTCACACAGCCGCCGCCCGTTGCGATGACGCAGCCGGAGCGCGCGCCGAGCGACCGAAGCGCAGCGGTCTCCTGCGTGCGGAAGGCCGCCTCGCCGCCGGCCCGGAAGATCTCCGGGATCGTGCATCCGGCAGCCGCCTCCACGGCGGCGTCGGCGTCGAGCAGTTCCCGGCCGAGCCTTGCCGCAAGCAGCCTGCCGATGGTGCTTTTTCCGCAGCCCGGCATACCGATCAGGACGATGTTCTGCATTGCGCGGCTGAGCGTTCGTGTGATCTCTGCGATCCGCGCATCCGGGATCGTGCAGCCGGTGAACTGCTCGCTGCTGCGCACGGCCTGCGCCACGAGCATTTCCAGCCCGCCGGCGTGCGGGATGCCGAGCGCCTCCGCCTGCAAGAGCAGCGCCGTCCGCGCCGGGTTATAGATCACATCCAGCACACAGGCACAGTGCGGAAATGCCCTCAGGTCTGCGGGTGCAGCGCCGTTGTTCGGATACATGCCGAGGGGCGTGGTGTTGACGAGGATCTGCGCGTCGCGGTGACGGCTGAGATTTTCGTAATTGTCCGCACCGCTGCGTGAAATACAGACGACCTGCGCGCCTGCGCGGCCAAGGACGTCGCACGCCGTGGCAGACGCGCCGCCGCTGCCGAAAACAAGCGCCTTTTTTCCCTCGGGGCGCACCCCGGTGGTGTGCAGCATCCGCTCAAAGCCGAACACGTCGGTGTTGTCTCCGTAGAGCGTTCCGTCCGCACGGCGGACAAGCGTATTGACGCAGCCGACGCGCTGTGCCGTCTCGGAGAGCGCCGCGCAGTAGGGCATGACGGCCTTTTTATACGGAATTGTGACGTTCAGTCCGTCAAAGCTGCCGCCGGTCAGAAAGGCGGGAAGCTCCTCAGGCGTTTTTTCGTAGAGCCGGTACGCATAGTCGCCGAGCTCGTGATGAATGGCAGGGGAGTAGCTGTGACCCAGCTTCCCGCCGAGAAGTCCGCAGCGCAGCATTCAGACCACCTCACAGTAGCTGCCAAGATAGGAGCAGCCTTCGCTGATTTTGCCCAGTTCCTCCATGCACTGCAAAAACTGTGGGGAACTGACCGGCGCCTCCAGTTCAAAATAGAACGTGCATGCCGCGCGGCTTTCGAGCCTGCTGAGGCTGATGCCCAGCGCACTGAGGCACGACAGCACATCTGCAAGCGCGCCCGGCTCATGCGGGAGCGTCATCATCAGGCTGGTGCGATCGGCTTCGGGATAGATCTCAAGCTGCTTGGAAATGCAGAGAAAGCGCGTGGAATTGCCGCCCTGCGCCGACTCGGAAGACCCCTCTCCCACAGCGGACGTCGGGCAGCGGTCGGATCTGAGCCGGACGCTCCGCACGATGCGGAAATTGTGGCGCATCATAAGGTCATAGACGGTGCTGCTTTCCAGCGGCACGACGGCGTAGCGGCACAGACCCTCGTCCACAGCGGCAAAAACCGCGTCCAGATCCGGGAAATACGAAATCTCCGGTGTGCAGAACAGACGCTCGCACGCGAGCTGAGAGTAGGCACCCTCCACGCCCTGACAGGCAATGGCCGCGCGTGTGGGGAAAAGCTGCGGCGTGTCGGAAATGGCCTGTTCGATCTCGCTGTGAAGCGGAGACGTGCGTCCGAGCAGGCGGTTTTGATAGCTGCGGCTCAGTGCAAACAGCAGCCGGTAGAGCGTTTGCGTCTCGTTCTGAAGGGCGGCGGGTGCCAGCTCCGCAATCTGGCGGAGCTTCTGCCGCTCGCGCGCTGCGTCCAGAACCGGCAGATGATGCGCCTTTTTATAGGCGGCGATGTCCGCCGCCGTCGCCATGCGCTCGGCAAAGAGAGAGACAAGCTGCCGGTCGATCTCGTCGATTTTCGTTCGGTATTCGCTCAAATCCATCGTGCTTCCTCCGTTTGGGGCGCGTCCAGCCATGCGTCCATGATCGCGATGGCGGCGGCGGCTTCCATGCACGGGACGGCGCGCGGCACGATGCACGGGTCGTGGCGGCCGCGGATCTCCAGAGTGGTGTTTTCCATCGTCTCAAGGTCGACGCTCCGCTGCGTGCGTGCAATGGAGGGCGTCGGCTTGACGGCGGCGCGGAAAAGAAGGGGCATTCCGTTTGTGATGCCGCCGAGAATGCCGCCGGAGTGGTTCGTCTCGGTCACGACGCGCCCGTTTTCTGTGCGGAAGACGTCGTTGTGCTCACTGCCGCGCATCCCTGCGGCGGCAAAGCCCGCACCGAACTCGATCCCCTTCACGGCGGGAACGGCAAAGACGATTTGGGAGATGCGATTTTCCATGCCGTCGAACATCGGTGCGCCAAGCCCCGCGGGAAGACCATCCACGCGGCATTCGATCACGCCGCCGAGGGAATCCCCCTCGTTTCTGGCGCTTACAATGGCACGCTGCATATCTTCCCCGATGCCGTCGGTCACGACCGGAAAGGGCTTTTCACTGACAGAGGCGTCGAAGGGAGCCTCGTCACAGACGCTGCCGATGGAGACGATGCGCGCGGAGATGCGCACGCCGCGGCGCGCCAGAAATTGCAGGCACAGCCCGCCTGCAACGCAGAGCGGAGCCGTCAGGCGGCCGGAAAACTGCCCGCCGCCCGAACGGTCCTGATGTCCGCCGTAGCGGACGCTTGCCGTATAGTCGGCGTGACCGGGGCGCGGCACATTTTGAAGCGCCGCATAATCCTGTGGGCGGATGTCGGTGTTGCGGATGAGTGCGGTGAGCGGCGCGCCGCAGGTGACGCCGTCTGCAAGACCGCAAAGAAACTCCGGCGCATCCGCTTCCCTTCTTGCAGTCGAAAGCGGGCTGCTGCCCGGCGCGCGGCGGGCAAGAAAGCGGGAGAGCGCCGCAAAGTCGATGGGCATTCCTGCCGGAAAGCCGTCCAGTGTGACGCCGATGGCAGGGGAATGCGATTGGCCGAAGATCGTGACGGTGAGGTTGCGGCCGAAGGTGTTGCTCATACTGCATCTCCTTTCAGCGATCGAAGATCGCTCCAGAACCGGGGGTAGGATTTTTCCACGCTCTCCGCACCGGTCACGGTGACGGGAGACTCGGCAAGCGCGGCAGCAAGCGCGGCGGACATGGCGATGCGGTGATCGCCGTATGCGCTGACTGTGCCGCCGGAAAGACGGCCCCTGCCCTCGATCACAAGACCGTCCGGCAGCTCCGTGACCGCTGCACCGAGCGCCCGGAGCAGCGCCGCCGTCGTTTGCAGACGGTCGGATTCCTTGAGGCGAAGACGTGCCGCATTCTCGATCACGGTCGTGCCCACGGCCCCGGCGGCAGTCACAGCCAGCGCCGGGATAAGATCCGGGATCTGCGCCGCATCGATGCGGATGCCGCGCAGCGTGCCGCGCCGGACAAGAGCGCCGTCTTCCTGCACCTCGACCTGTGCGCCGAAGCGCCGCAGAAGCGCGAGCACGGCGCGGTCACCCTGAGACGAGTCTGCGCGCAGCCCGCATACGCGGATGCCACGCGCGGAAAAAGCACCTGCGCAGAGAAAGAACGCCGCGCTTGACCAGTCGCCTTCGACTGCGCACGCTTCCGGCAGAGAAAAGGTCTGGCAACCGGGGATGCGAAAGGCTTCCGGTGCTTTTTCAGCCGAAACACCGGAAAGCCGCAGCGCGTCCAGCGTCATATCGACATATCCGGCGGACTGGAGCGCGTCTGTGAGCGTCAGAAGGCTTTCACCCTCCACGCGCGGCAGTGCCATCAAAAGCCCGGAGACAAACTGGGAGGAGACACTTCCCGGCAGGGAGAACGCACCGCCTGTGAGGCGCCCGCCCGCGTATAAAAGTGCACCCTCCTGCCGCAGGGTCATGCCGTGGGCGAGAAGCTGCCTGTCAAGCGGTGCAAGCGGGCGTTCGGGGAGGCGGCCCTCCATGTGGAAGACAGCCTGCGCGCCGAGCGCGCCGCAGACCGGCAGCAGAAAGCGAAGCGTGGAGCCGCTTTCGCCGCAAAAAAGATGGCACGGCGCCTGCGGCACGGCGCGGATGGGGCAGACGGTCAGCGCGTCGTCCTGCACCTCGATCTCTGCGCCGAGTGCGCGGAGGCAGCTGGCGGTCGCGTCAATGTCCTTGGAGCGCCCGTCCAGCCTCAGACGGACCGGATGTGTTCCGAGCGCCGCGCAGATCAGCAGCCGGTGCGCCTGTGATTTGGAGGCGGGCACGCGGATGCTGCCTGTGCGTGGGCCGGGGGCAATGGTGATGTTCATAGAGCGCCTCCGTCATGCAGCCAGCCGGGAAGCTCCGCGACCGGCACGGGCAGAATGCGGCAGAGGCCGATCTCAGCCGGAACGATGAGATGGAGCGTGGAGCCGAAGATCTTCTTGTCGGCGCAAAGCGCACCGAGCAGCATGTCGGCAGAATAGGGGCAGACGGTCGGAAGACCGTAGTGCGTGAGTCTGTCCGAAATGGCGTCGCGCACGTCCTCCCCGCAGAGCCCGCGCACGCACGCCGCACGCGCGACCATGGCCATGCCGATGGAGACGGCTTTCCCATGTGAGAGCGTGAAGCGGCTGGAGGCCTCGACCGCGTGGCCGAAGGTGTGGCCGAGGTTCAGAAGCTGGCGCATCCCACGGTCAAATTCATCGCACTGCACGATGTCGCGCTTTTGTTCCACGCAGGCTGCCACGACTGCCTCGAGCGTCTCGCCGGACGGGATCTCCGCCAGCGTGTCAAACAGAGTGCGGCTTCCGAGTACGCCGTATTTGATGACCTCGGCGCAGCCGTCCAGAAATGTCTCGCGCGGAAGCGTGTCCAGCGTGTCAAGGTCGCATAGCACCAGATCGGGCTGATAGAACGCGCCCGCGAGATTTTTTCCGGCGGGAAGATCCACTGCGGTCTTGCCGCCGACCGAGGAATCGACCGCGGCCAGAAGCGTGGTGGGAAGCTGCACGAACGAAATGCCGCGCAGATAGGTCGCCGCGGCAAAGCCGCCGAGGTCGCCCGTAACGCCGCCGCCCAGCGCGACCAGCACATCGGAGCGCGTAACGCGGTTTTCGGCGAGAAAATTCAGGATTTTTGCATATTCCAGAAGATTTTTGGAGTTTTCTCCGTGCGGAAATACATGATGCACGGTGCGCAGCCCCGCGGCCTCCAGCGAGGCGCAGAGCGCTTCGCCGTAAAGGCGGAAAACACAGTCATCGGAGATGACGGCGGCACACGCACTGCCGGTCACAGCGGCGATGTGCGTGCCTGCCGTGCGCAGAAGCCCGCGCCCGACCAGTACGTCATAGCTTTTGGAGGCATGGATGTGTATGCTTTTCATCGGCAGGCCGCTGCCTCCTTTTTCTTTTTGTCATTGTCCGCAGCCGGAAGGCACGCCGCCGTGGGGTCGGGGATTCCGATGGCGCTCATGCGATCACCTCGCGCACACGGCGCAGCTTTTCGGCAAGTGCCGCGAACTGCGGCGGTGTGAGCGCCTGCACGCCGTCGCACAGCGCGTGTGCGGGGGCGTTGTGCACCTCGACAATGATGCCGTCTGCGCCGCATGCCGCCGCGGCGAGAGACATCGGCGGAACGAGGGCGGCAATGCCGGTCGCGTGGCTCGGATCGACGATCACGGGCAGATGGCTCAGCTCGTGCAGCATCGGCACGGCGGACAGGTCGAGCGTGTTGCGGGTATCGGTCTCGAAGGTACGGATGCCGCGCTCACAGAGGATGACGCGTGCATTGCCGCCGGCCATGATATACTCTGCGCTCATCAAAAGCTCCTTCAATGTGCTGGCAAGACCGCGCTTGAGGAGGACCGGCTTGTCGAGCTTTCCAAGCTCCGTCAGAAGGTCGAAGTTCTGCATATTGCGCGCGCCGACCTGAATGACGTCCACGTCCTCGAAAAGATCGAGGGCGTTGACGCCCATGATCTCGGAGACGATGGGAAGCCCCGTCTCCTGCCGTGCGATCTTCAGAAGCTCGAGCCCCTCTGCCTTGAGCCCCTGAAAAGCGTAAGGCGAGGTGCGCGGCTTGAAAGCGCCGCCGCGCAGGAGATCTGCACCTGCGCGCTTGACTTCCCTTGCGATGGTGACGATCTGCTCCTCGCTTTCAACCGAGCACGGCCCTGCGATCGTGCAGAAGTGCCCGCCGCCGATTTTGACGTTTCCGACCTCGACCACAGTGTCCTCGGGGTGGGATTTGCGGCTGGAGCATCTGAAAGGATCGCTGACCTGCTTGACGGACTCAACGATGTCAAGGCTGCGGATACGGTCGATATCGATGCGGCTGGTGTCGCCGATGAGACCGAGAACGGTATGATAAGAACCGACGGAAATGTGGACGCCGAGCTGCTGCGACTGAAGCCAGCCGATGAGCTGATCCCGCTTTTCCTCGGAAATATTGTGCCTGAGAATGACAAGCATGATCTTCCCTCCGAATCAGAAGAAATAAAAAAGCGGCACAGTGTAATCTGCGCCGCAAAAAATACGATAAAAGCTTTTTTACGCATCACAAATTACCTTTACTATGCCGTCATAGCAAAGCAAAAACGAGCAAATGCGCAAGAAACAGAACGCTTCATAAGAAAACGCTTCAAATATAATATGACTTGGCAACATTGTATCGCGTGCGCGGAGAATTGTCAATTGCTGCACAAAGAAAAACGCCATTTTTCCGACGCACTCCCTGCTGTGCCTGCACCGGAAAAATCGAATAAGCAGGCAAAAGAGAAAACGTAATATATATTATGTCATCCGAACTTTGAAAAAAGTTTGAAAAACGGGTTTACATAATGGTGACAAATTTTCACTTTTCAAGGAAAAATGGCGCAGAAAGATTGAAAACCAAAATCAAATGACGGAAAAATGGAGCAAGAGGGAAGAAAAATCACCAAATTTCAGCCATAATTCACAATGTTGGCGGAAAAGGTGGAAATTCGAAAAAAGTTGGTGTATAATATGCCCATCTCAATGTTAGGGAGCGTTATCATGAAACGCAGCGCAAAAAAGCGGAAAAATCCGGCGGCTGAGGCCAGAAGAATGCACCGCCGCGAGCAGGTGCTTCGGTTTCTGCGCCAGAATACATGGCTGGCGCTGCTCGCAGTGCTGGTGCTGATCGCGCTGATCCTTCTGATCTGTGTGCTGGCCGGCGGACGAAAAGCGCCCGGGGAGGAGCCGGAGGTCACTGCGGAGAAGCCGTATCAGACGGCGTGGCTCTGCGCGGATGCGCCGGAGATCGCCTACTATGACCGGAACTTCACACAGAGCGGAACGGTCGCACGCGGCGGGCAGGTGACATTTTCCACGACCGACATGCTCGAACATGACGGAAAACTCTATTATCTGACGTATCTGGACGTGCCGCAGTACGGCTACATCTGTGAGGACAATCTGACAGACGATGAGCAAGCTGTTGTTCAGGAGAAAAAAGTCTTTGTCCGCACACCGCAGAACCTTCGCATGACGGAGGACTCCATTGAGCTGGGCGAGTTGGTCGAGCAGGGAACGGAGCTGACGGTGCTGGGCTATGACAAGACGGCAAACGGCGTGGTGCACCAGTATCATGTCCGCACGCCGCGCGGCAAGACCGGCTATATCAGCGGCAAATATGTCGCGGCGGACTACGACGAGGCGATGGAGGTCTATGACCGCTTCGGCATCTACATGACGCACGCCAGCCGTGAGGACCGCTATGACGGCGGCGACGGCGCAAGCCTCTATTATTACCCCACGGAAAAGGCGAGCTTTGCGGACAATGTCATGCCGGAGCATGTCTATGCCATCTATCTGACCTGCGATCCGAAGATCCTCGCGGACATCGACGCCTACATCGCCTACGCGAAAACGACAAAGATCAACGCCTTTGTCGTCAACATCATCGACGGTACGAGCGTCGGCTATCCTTCCAGCGTCTATGACAAATACTCTCCCACGACCGGGAAATATGCCAACAACACGTTTGAGGAATACCAGACCGCCATTCAGAAGATCAAGGACGCAGGCTTTTATGCGATCGGGCGGCTGACGACCTTCAACGATTCCTTCTTTGTCACCGACCATCCGGAGTACGGCATCAACGACACGGACGGCGAGCCGCTCTACATTGCCAACAGCTACTGGCCGAGCGCCTTCTGCCGCTATGTGTGGGAGTACAAGGTCGCGCTGGCGAAGGAGGCCGTGCAGAGCATGGGCTTCAACGAGATCCAGTTTGACTACGTCCGGTTCCCCGACGGGACGTATCAGTATGAGAAAAACGGCAACATCGACTATCACAACACGTACGGCGAGACAAAGGCGCAGGCCATCCAGCGCTTTTTGATGTACGCCGTGGAGGAGCTGCATGACGTGGGCGTGTACGTCAGCGCCGACGTTTTCGGTGAGACGAACAACCCCTATGTCACCTCCTACGGTCAGTACTGGCCTGCCATCAGCAATGTCGTTGACGTCATCAGCGGCATGCCGTATCCCGACCACTTTGCCCAGAACGGCACATACCGTCCGTGGGAGCATCCGTATGAGACGCTTCTCGACTGGGGCGCAAAGGCGGCGGAGCGTCAGAGCGAGACGCCGAGCCCCGCCATTGTGCGAACCTGGATCCAGGCGTATGACGCCATCCGTACGCCGTACAACACCTACGGCGCGGAGGAGATCGCCGGCCAGATCCGGGCGCTTCAGGAAAACGGACTGGACGGAGGCTTCATGGCGTGGAACGCGATGTGCAGCCTCTCAAAGCTCGAAAGCTTCAAGCCGGCCTTTGACGCGCTGGAATGATTTTGAAAAAAGCGCCTTCGTATGCATTGCATACGGAGGCGCTTGCGCTTGTCAAAAAGTCTTTTTGACAAGCTGCGGGCTCGCGATTTTTGCTGTCCAGCATGATTCCCCTTATGAGCTCCGAAGCATTGTGGAAATCGTAAACAGTTTACATTTGCCGCAGACGCCCCGATATGCAAATCAGGATGGGCGCGTGCATAAGCTCTTTACGAAGGGGACGCGGGTCTCGCGGCGGGGAAAAAGATGCGGATCTCGGTGCCTTTTCCGACATCGCTTTGCAGCTCCAGACGGGCATTGTGATACTGCGCGGCGTGCTTGACGATGGAAAGGCCGAGGCCCGTACCGCCGACCGCCTTGGAGTGGCTCTTGTCCACGCGGTAGAAGCGCTCGAATACGCGGCTCTGATGCGCGTAGGGAATGCCGATGCCGGTGTCGGAGACGGTGAGCAGCGTCTCGCCGCCGCAGGCGCGGACACTGACGGTGACGCTGCCGCCGTCAACATTGTATTTGACGGCGTTGTCGCAGAGGTTATAGAGCATTTCCTCCAGCAGCGCGGCCGCGCCGCTGACCGAGATGTGCTCGCCGCAGAGCGTGAGACGGATATTGCGCTGCTCCGCCACGCTTTGCAGGCTGCACAGGACGTGCTGCGAGAGCGCGTACAGGTCAACGCTCTGCCGCTCGAGACGGCCGGCGCCCTCGTCGAGGCGGGAGAGCTTGATGATGTCGTTGACCAGCGCCAGCAGCCGCCGCGACTCGCGGTAGATGTCGGCGGAGAATTCCTGCATTTTTTCCGGCGGCACAAGCCCTGCCTGCATCAGCTCGGCAAAGCCGGAGATCGAGGTCAGCGGCGTTTTCAGCTCGTGCGAGACATTGGCGGAAAACTCCCGGCGCAGTGCCTCGCGCTGCTCACGCTCGGTCACGTCCATCAGCAGGACGACTGCGCCGACGGTGCTGCCGCCGGACGTGACGCCGTTTGCAATGACCTGCCATGTGACGGCTTCGCGCGTCAGAAGCACCTCGGCGTGGTTTCCGGCGAGCGCCGTGTCCACGGCGCTCAGAAGCTCCGGCACATGACACACGGTGCGAAGATCGCAGAGCGGGTCGCTGTCAGGCTCGAGGGAGAGAAGCTGCATGGCGCTCTGGTTGCCGGAGAGGATGCGCGCCCTCCCGTCGAGCAGCAGAAAGCCCTCGCGCATATTTTTGGTGATGGCGGTGAATTCACGCTGGCGCAGACTCAGCTCATCGAGCTGGCTGCGGCTGGTGCGCTGAAGCTCCTGAATGCGGCTGACCAGCGGCGCAAGCTCTTTATAGCTCGCATCCGGAACGGGATCGTCCAGATCGATGGCGTTGATCGGCCTTGTGATCTGCTGGGCAAGGCGGTACGACAGCACGCCGCAGAGGATCAGCACCAGCGCGATGACCCACAGAAGCGGCGCGAGCAGCAAAAGCGCCATGGAAACGATCGATTTTTGCGTGCAGGCCGTGCGCAGCACGCTGCCGTCCGAAAGCCGCAGGGCATAATAGTGCGTGCGCTCCAGAACGGTCTCGGAATCGCGCGAGGCACGCCCCGTGCCGGTGCGCAGCGCCTGCTGCACCTCCTCGCGGGTGAGGTGGTCGGGCAGAGCGGCGGGATCGGCGAAATTGTCAAACAGCACGCTGCCGTCCGGCGCGATGAGCGTCACGCGGTCGGATGCGCGCAGGCTCTCGAGATAGGAGAGGCCGGACCGGTCGAGCGCGAGCGAAATGCTCTCCGCCTCCGCGCTGAGGCGCTCAAAGGCCTGATTTTCATAGTTGCTGAACATGACGGCGAAAAAGAGGACGGAGCTGACGAGCAGGACGGTGATGCCGATCAGAAAGGAATTGCGGAAGATCTTCGCCGTCATACGCCGCTCCCGATCTTATAGCCGACGCCGCGCACCGTCTCGATGCACGAGCCTGCCTCGCCCAGCTTGACGCGGAGCGTCCGGATGTGGACATCGAGCGTCCGGTTTTCACGGTCGCAGTCAAAGCCCCAGACTTTGTCCATCAGCGTGCCGCGCGTGAGGACGATGCCTCGGTTTTCCACCAGCAGGCACAGAAGCTCAAATTCCTTGTTTGTGAGCTGCACGTCGCGGTCATCCACGCGGACGATGTGACGTGGCGGTGAGACGTAAAGCGAGCCGATCTGAAAGCCGCCGTCTGCGCCGGAGGGCGCGCTGCGGCGCAGGACGGCGCGCACGCGTGCGAGCAGCTCCATCATGCCGAAGGGCTTGGATACAAAGTCGTCCGCGCCGCCGTCGAGGCCGATGACGCGGTCATATTCGGTGTTTTTGGCGGTCAGGATGATGACGGGCAGCTTTTTTGTGGCGGCGGCGGAGCGCAGCCGCTGCAAAATGCACAGGCCGTCCTCCTCCGGGAGCATGATGTCGAGCAGCAGCAGCTCGGGAGTCGCCTCGTCCATGGCGCGCCAGAACTCGGACGGGCGCGCAAAGCCGCGCGCGGCATAGCCCTGACTTTCCAGACCGTAGGTGACGAGCTTGCGGATGCTGTCGTCGTCTTCCAGCAGATAGATCATACAGAAACCTCCGCTTCGTGAGGATGTGCCGTGACCGGCCAACTATAGTGTACGTGAAAACAGTCGGAAAAGCAATATTTAACATGGATTTAAGATGGAATTGCGCGAAGATTTAATATCGGCAGGATATCATCAAAATGTTTCGGGCTGTTTTCGGCCATACTGGAATATAAAATGTCCGCGTGGAAGGATGATTTTTTGAAATGAGTATCGGAAATTTGATCTCGCTGCTCAGCGGCGTTGCGCTGTTCCTGTTCGGCATGGCGCTGATGGGCGACGGACTGAAGAAGGTCGCGGGCAGCAAGCTGGAGGTCGTGTTATACCGGCTGACCGGAACGCCGCTCAAGGGCTTTTTGCTCGGAACGGGCGTGACGGCGGTCATTCAGTCCTCCTCTGCGACCTCTGTGATGGTCGTCGGCTTTGTCAACTCCGGCATGATGAAGGTGCGCCAGGCGATCAACATCGTCATGGGCGCGATCCTCGGCACCAGCATCACGGGCTGGGTGCTCTGCCTTTCCGAGCTTGGCGGCTCGGGTGCAGGCTGGACGGAGCTTTTCTCCACGGCAACGCTCACGGGCGTGATCTCAATCGTGGGCATTGTGCTGCGGATGTTCTCCAAGTCGCAGACAAAGCAGCATATCGGCGATATCCTGATGGGCTTTGCCGTTTTGATGTTCGGCATGAGCACGATGAGCGACTCGGTCGCGCCGCTGCGTGAAAGCCCGTTCTTCATCGAGTTTATGATGAAGCTGTCAAACCCGCTGCTCGGCATCCTGTTCGGCGCCATCTTCACCGCCGTCATTCAGAGCGCATCGGCGGCAGTCGGTATCGTGCAGGCGCTGGCCTCCACGGGCGTGATCGACTTTGCAACGGCTCTGCCCGTCATCATGGGCATCGCCATCGGCGCTGCCATGCCGGTCCTGATCTCCGCCATCGGCGCAAACGTAGACGGCAAGCGTACCGCCTTCGTCTACCTTGTGGTCGAGCTTGCCGGCGTGGTCTTCTGGGGCGCGGTGTTCTACATCGCAAACGCCATCTTCCATTTCTCATTCCTGACGATGCCCATGACGGCCGTCAGCATTGCAGCGCTCAACACGCTGTTCCGGTTTGTCAAGGTCGTGATCCTGCTTCCGTTCACAGATGTGATCGAGGCGCTGGTCAACTTCCTCATCAAGGGTGATGCGCGCGACGAGGTGCCCGCGATCATGCAGCTCGAGGAACGCTTCCTCAAGCACCCGGCGCTCGCCATCGAGCAGAGCCGCCTTTCCGTCAACGCCATGGCCGAGGAGGCCAGAGGCAACCTTGCCGAGGCCATCGGCCTGATGCGCGGCTACTCGGACAAGGGGTATGATCTGGTTGCCCGGATGGAGGGGACGGTCGACCGGTACGAGGATATGATCGGATCATATCTGGTCAAGCTCACCGGCTGCGAGCTGACCGGGAGACAGAACGAGGAAGTTCTGAAGTTCCTTCACACGATCTCGGACTTTGAGCGCATTTCGGACCATGCGCTGAACATCGGCGAAAGCGCGCGCGAGCTGCATGAGAAGCATCTGACCTTCTCGGAGCAGGCGTGGCATGAGCTGGATGTGCTGCAATCCGCCGTGCAGGAGATCGTCCGGCTGACGACGCAGGCGTTCACCGAGAACGATCTGGCGCTTGCAGCGCGCGTCGAGCCGCTCGAGGAGCTGATCGACAACCTCTGTGACGAGCTGAAGCTCCACCATGTCGACCGGCTGCAAAAGGGTCAGTGTACCATCCAGATCGGCTTTGTCTTTAACGACCTTCTGACGAATTTTGAACGCATCTCCGACCACTGCTCCAACATCGCCGTCGCGATGATCGAGCTGGAATCGGATGAGTTCGACACTCACCAGTACCTCAAGAGCGTCAAGGAGCTGAAGTCCGCCGATTTCACGCGCCTGTATGAGGAGTACAGCAAGGTCTATTCCATCTGAATCCACAAGACAAACGGGGCTGTCTCATTAAGAGGCAGCCCCGGTGCGTTTGTCAGGAAGCGCAAAATGGCGCGGGTGTGGGCTCCGGGCGCTGCGGCGTCTGGCGGAGAGTTTCGGAATCGCACGAAAATAGGCACAAAGCATAAAAAAGCCGCATCCTCGGATGCGGCTTTGTGCACAAATATCGGAAGTAGGAATTGACAATGCAGGCGGGACATGTTAAAATAGATTTCCATAATGCCTGAGTATGTGCATTTGCCAAATTCCCCTTTGTAGCCTGATTATAGCACCGGGAAGGCTGCTGCGCAAGCAGGACATGGAGAAAAACAGACAACGCAACCGAGCGTATCAAAAACACAGAACCAAAAAGAAAGGCTGTGATGAAACATAATGGCGACGACTCAAGACGTCATGTTCGGCAAGACGCTCCGCAAGAGCTTTGCCAAGCGTGAACAGATCATTCCGATCCCCAATATGCTGAAGATCCAGAGAGACTCTTACGAGTGGTTCCTCCGTGAGGGACTGCACGAGGTCTTTAAGGACGTGGACACCATCAGCGACTATACGGGCAACCTCGAGCTCAGCTTCCTCGACTACAGCATGAACGAGCCGCCCAAGTACACCGTTGAGGAGTGCAAGGAGCGCGACGCAACGTTCGCAAAGCCCATCAAGGTGCGCGTCCGCCTGCATAACAAGGAGACCGGCGAGATCAAGGAGCAGGAGATCTTCATGGGCGATTTCCCGCTGATGACCAACGGCGGCACCTTCGTCATCAATGGCGCCGAGCGCGTCATCGTTTCTCAGATCGTCCGCAGCCCCGGCATGTACTACGGCGACGAGGTGGACAAGGCTGACCAGCACATCTACAGCGCAACGGTCATCCCGTACCGCGGCGCATGGCTGGAGTACGAGACGGATCTCAACAACGTCTTCTATGTCCGCATCGACAAAAACCGCAAGATCCCCATCACATGCCTCATCCGTGCGCTCGGCATTTCCACCGATGCGCAGATCAAGGAGCTGTTCGGCGAGGATCCGCTGATCCTTGCAACGCTCGAGAAGGATACCTGCCACACGCGCGAGGAATCCCTGCTGGAGATCTACCGCAAGCTCCGTCCGGGCGAACCGCCCACGGTAGAAAGCGCGGAGTCTTATATCGAGGCGCTGTTCTTTGACGCGCGCCGCTACGACGTCAGCAAGGTCGGCCGCTACAAGTTCAATAAGAAGATGGACATCTGGAGCCGCCTGTCCGGCCAGACGCTGGCAAAGCCCGTCGCCGACCCGATGACCGGCGAGATCCTTGCGATGGACGGCGAGACGCTCAACCGCGAAAAGGCGCACATGATCTCCGATCGCGGCGTCAACGAGGCGGTCGTGCTCTGCGGCGACCGCGAGGTCAAGGTGTTCTCCAACGGCATGGTCGATATGGCCAAGTTCGTAGACTTTGATCCGGCGCAGTACGGCATCAAGGAAAAGGTCTGCTTCCGCGTGCTGCGCGAAATGCTTGAGACCGTTCCCGCCGACGGCTGGAAGGAGGCCATCGAGGAGCGCTATGACGAGCTGATCCCGAAGCACATCACGAAGGACGACATCCTTGCCTCCATCAACTACCTGATCACAATGGTGCGCGGCGCCGGCACGACCGACGACATCGACCATCTCGGAAACCGCCGCCTGCGCTGCGTGGGCGAGCTGCTCCAGAACCAGTTCCGTGTCGGCTTCACCCGCCTCGAGCGCGTCATCCGCGAGCGCATGACCATTCAGGACCTCGACGTTGTCACGCCGCAGAGCCTGATCAACATCCGGCCTGTCACGGCGGTCATCAAGGAGTTCTTCGGCTCCTCGCCGCTGTCGCAGTTCATGGACCAGAACAACCCTCTGGCAGAGCTGACGCACAAGCGCCGCCTGTCCGCACTCGGCCCCGGTGGTCTGTCGCGTGAGCGCGCGTCCTTCGACGTCCGAGACATTCACTATACGCACTACGGACGCATGTGCCCGATCGAGACGCCGGAAGGCCCGAACATCGGTCTGATCAACTATCTGGCGTCCTATGCCAAGATCAACGAGTACGGCTTCATCGAGGCACCGTTCCGCAAGATCGACAAGGCGACCGGCCGGATCACCGACACCGTGGAATACATGACCGCCGATGTCGAGGACGATTACTACATCGCGCAGGCTTCCGAGCCGCTGGATGAAGAAAAGCGTTTTGTCAATCCGCGTGTCATCTGCCGCCACCGCGACGAGATCATCTCCGTCGAGCGCGAGCTCATCGACTATGTCGACGTTGCCCCGAACATGATGACCTCCATCGCGACCGCGTTCATCCCGTTCCTTGAGAACGATGACGCAAACCGCGCGCTGATGGGCGCGAACATGCAGCGTCAGGCCGTTCCTCTGATGGTCACCGAGGCGCCGATCGTCGCCACCGGCATCGAGCACAAGTGCGCCGTTGACTCTGAGGTCTGCATCACCGCCAAGGGACCCGGCGTCATCACCCGCGTTTCCGCGACCGGCGTTTCCGTCCGCTATGACGACGGCAACATCGCCGATTACACGCTGACCAAGTTTGCCCGCTCCAACCAGGGCACCTGCATCAACCAGCGCCCGATCGTCACGGTCGGCGAGCGCGTGGAGGCCGGTCAGGTCATCGCCGACGGCCCCGCCTGCTCTCAGGGCGAGATCGCGCTTGGTAAGAACGTGCTCATCGGCTTCATGACGTGGGAAGGCTACAACTACGAGGACGCCATTCTTCTGAACGAGCGTCTTGTCCGCGAGGACGTTTTCACCTCCATCCACATCGAGGAGTATGAGACCGAGGCCAGAGACACCAAGCTCGGGCCTGAGGAGATCACACGCGACATCCCGAACGTCGGCGAGGACACCCTCAAGGATCTCGACGAAAACGGCGTCATCCGCATCGGTGCGGAGGTCACCTCCGGCGATTATCTGGTCGGCAAGGTCACGCCGAAGGGCGAGACCGAGCTGACGGCTGAGGAGCGCCTGCTGCGCGCCATCTTCGGCGAAAAGGCAAGAGAAGTCCGCGATTCCTCCCTCAAGGTCCCGCACGGCGAGGCCGGCATCATCGTGGACGTCAAGGAATTCACCCGTGAAAACGGCGACGAGCTGGCGCCCGGCGTCAACAAGGTCGTCCGCGTCTATATCGCGCAGAAGCGTAAGATCTCCGTCGGTGATAAGATGGCGGGCCGCCACGGCAACAAGGGCGTCGTTTCCCGCATCCTGCCGCAGGAGGACATGCCGTTCCTGCCCGACGGCACGCCGCTGGACATCGTTCTGAACCCGCTGGGCGTTCCGTCCCGTATGAACATCGGTCAGGTCCTGGAGGTCCACCTCGGCTACGCGGCGCACGCACTCGGCTGGAAGGTCGCGACCCCGATCTTCAACGGCGCAAACGAGAAGGAGATCCGCGAGCTGCTCAAGCAGGGCGGCGTTGCCGAGGACGGCAAGACCGTTCTGTACGACGGCCGTACCGGCGAGGCCTTTGACCAGCGCGTTACGGTCGGCTATCCGTACTACCTCAAGCTCCACCATCTGGTCGATGATAAGATCCATGCCCGTTCCACCGGCCCGTACTCCCTGGTCACGCAGCAGCCGCTCGGCGGCAAGGCGCAGTTCGGCGGCCAGCGCTTCGGCGAAATGGAAGTCTGGGCGCTGGAGGCTTACGGCGCTGCATACACGCTTCAGGAGATCCTGACGGTCAAGTCCGACGACGTGACGGGCCGTGTCAAGACCTACGAAGCCATTGTCAAGGGTCACAACGTACCCAAGCCCGGTGTGCCGGAATCGTTCAAGGTTCTGGTCAAGGAGCTTCAGTCCCTCTGCCTCGACGTCAAGGTGCTTGACGAGCAGGGCGAGGAGATCGAACTCAAGGACGAAGATGAAGATGAGGGCGGCTTCAACGGCAACTACAACGACGAGGAGATCTCGCTGTATGACGGCCCGGTCGGCAACGATGTCGAGGAAGACGAGGCTGCCGACGCCGGTTATGAGCTGAAGGACGAGGACGATGTGCTCGGCCTGCTGGACGATCTGAATGACGGCGCGGATGACGCGTCCGACGACGAATAAGGAGGTGGCAATACAATGAGTTACGCAACCTTTGACGCTATTAAAATCGGTATTGCTTCCCCGGATAAGATCCGCGAATGGTCTTATGGCGAGGTCAAGAAGCCGGAAACCATCAACTACCGCACGCTGAAGCCCGAGCGCGACGGCCTGTTCTGCGAGCGCATTTTTGGCCCGACGAAGGACTGGGAATGCCACTGCGGCAAGTATAAGAAGATCCGCTACAAGGGCAAGATCTGCGACCGCTGCGGCGTCGAGGTCACCAAGGCCAAGGTGCGCCGCGAGCGCATGGGCCACATCGAGCTGGCGGCTCCGTGCAGCCATATCTGGTATTTCAAGGGCATTCCCTCCCGCATGGGTCTGCTGCTGGATATCAGCCCCCGCATCCTTGAAAAGGTGCTCTATTTCGCCAACTACATCGTCACCGATCCCGGTGACTGCCCGCTGGCGAAAAATCAGATCCTTTCTGAAAAAGAATACCGCGACATGCGCGAAAAGTATGAGGACGACTTCAAAGCCGGTATGGGCGCAGAGGCCATCAAGGAGCTTCTCGGCCAGATCGACCTTGAGGAGCTCTCCGAGCAGCTCCGCAGCGAGCTGAAGGACGCCTCCGGCCAGAAGAAGCTGCGCATCATCAAGCGTCTGGAAGTGGTCGAGTCGTTCCGCATGTCCGGCAACGACCCCACGTGGATGGTCATGGACGTGCTGCCGGTCATCCCGCCGGAGCTTCGCCCGATGGTCCAGCTCGACGGCGGCCGCTTCGCGACCTCCGACCTCAACGACCTTTATCGCCGCGTCATCAACAGAAACAACCGTCTCAAGCGCCTGATCCAGCTCTCCGCGCCGGATATCATCATCCGCAACGAGAAGCGTATGCTTCAGGAGGCGGTCGACGCCCTGATCGACAACGGCCGCCGCGGTCGTGCCGTCACCGGCGCGAACAACCGCGCCCTCAAGTCCCTCAGCGACATGCTCAAGGGTAAGCAGGGCCGCTTCCGCCAGAACCTGCTCGGCAAGCGCGTTGACTATTCCGGCCGTTCCGTCATCGTTGTCGGCCCGGAGCTGAAGCTCTATCAGTGCGGCGTGCCGAAGGAGATGGCCATTGAGCTGTTCCGGCCGTTCGTTATGAAGAAGCTGGTCGAGGACGGCCTTGCAAACAACATCAAGTCCGCCAAGAAGATGATCGACAAGGGCAAGGATGAGGTCTGGGATGCACTTGAGGACATCATCAAGGATCGCCCGGTCATGCTCAACCGTGCGCCGACGCTGCACCGTCTCGGCATTCAGGCGTTTGAGCCGGTTCTGGTCGAGGGCCGCGCGCTGAACCTGCATCCGCTGTGCTGCACCGCGTTCAACGCCGACTTTGACGGCGACCAGATGGCAATTCACGTTCCGCTGTCGGCAGAGGCACAGGCTGAGGCCCGTATGCTGATGCTGTCCGCCAACAACCTGCTGCGCCCGCAGGACGGCAAGCCTGTCACGGTCCCGACGCAGGATATGATCCTCGGCACCTACTACCTGACCTATCAGCGCTATGACATCGATGCGTTCGATACCATCCATGAGGCGCTGCCGCTGCTTGACTGCGGCAAGCTGGCGCCCGAGAAGCCCATCTGGGTCAAGAACATCTGGGACGATCCGGAAAGCACGGACTTCCAGTGCTATCTCCGCACCAGAGGCGAGCTGATCGAGAACGAGGACGACCGTCCCGAGACCATTCCCGGCTCGTATCAGACGCTGGAGCAGGCCGTCAAGGCGCTCGAAAACGGCGAGATCGCACTTGACGACGTGATCTATGTCTGGAACATCTGGGACAACATCGCCGACATCAAGGAGGAGAACCACATCTTTGTCCGCACCGTCGGAACGTATGCAAAGGACGCCTTTGAAAACGGCTGCGTGAAGCCCAGAGAGTACTTTAAGATGTACCATTCCGCGGACGAGGCCATGATGGCCTACTCCGACGGTCTGGTCGATATGCACGACCCGATCCGCGTCTGGAAGGAGATCGAGATCGACGGCAAGCCCGAGCACCGCATCATCGATGCGACGGTCGGCCGCCTCATCATCAACGGCGCCATCCCGCAGAACCTCGGCTTCAAGAAGCGCGGGACCGCGGACGAACTGTTCCCGCTGGAGATCGACTTCGTCGTGGGCAAGAAGCAGCTCGGCAAGATCATCGACAAGTGTATCCGCATCAACGGCTTCACCGAATCGACCGAAATGCTCGACAAGGTCAAGGCACTTGGCTACAAGTACTCCACCAGAGCCTCCATCACCGTCTCCATCGCCGATATGGAGATCCCGGAGAAGAAATACGAGCTCATCCACGAGGCGGAGAAGGAAGTCGTCAAGATCGACCGCCAGTTCAAGCGCGGCTTTATCACCAACGACGAGCGCTACCGCCTGACCGTTCAGCAGTGGGAAAAGTCCATCAAGGACGTCACGGACGCGCTGCAGGGTAACCTGAAGCGGTTCAACCCGATCTTCATGATGGCAGACTCCGGCGCGCGCGGCAGCATGAACCAGATCCGTCAGCTCGCCGGTATGCGAGGTCTGATGGCGGACACGAACGGCCGCACGATCGAGATCCCGATCAAGGCGAACTTCCGTGAGGGCCTGTCCGTTCTGGAATACTTCATCTCCTCCAGAGGCGCCCGTAAGGGCATGACCGATACCGCACTGCGTACCGCGGACTCCGGTTATCTGACCCGCCGCATGGTCGACGTCTGCCAGGACGTCATCATCCGCGAGTTTGACTGCGGCGCCACCAGCGGCAGCTGGAAGGGTGACTACTACGAAAAGGGCCAGCTTATTGACTCCTTCGGAAACCGCATCCGCGGCCGTTATCCCGTGGACGACATCGTTGACCCGAAGACCGGTGAGCTTCTCCACTCCAAGGACGTCATGCTCAAGGAGGAGGACGCCGCCATGCTCCAGGCTCACGGCATCGACAAGGTCTATGTCCGCTCCGTCCTCGGCTGCAAGGCGCGCTCCGGCGTGTGCGCCAAGTGCTACGGCATGAACCTTGCGACCTCCGAGCTTGTAAACCTCGGCGAAGCGGTCGGCATCATCGCCGCACAGTCCATCGGTGAACCGGGCACGCAGCTTACCATGCGTACCTTCCACACCGGCGGCGTCGCGGGCGACGACATCACGCAGGGTCTTCCCCGAGTCGAAGAACTGTTCGAGGCCAGAAAGCCCAAGAAAATGGCGCAGATCTCTGAGATCGACGGCGTTGTTGACGTTGACGATTCTCACCGCACCGCGCTCCGCAACATCACTGTGACCGCCGACGACGGCGAGGTCAAGCAGTATCAGGTCCCGTATTCCGTCGGCCTGAAGGTCGAGCACGGCAAGCGCGTGCGCAAGGGCGAGCCCATCACCGACGGCGCGCTGAACCCGCACGACGTGCTGCGCATCTCCGGCGTCGAGGCCGTTCAGGACTATCTGACGCAGGGCGTTCTCGCCGTGTACCGTCAGCAGGGCGTTGACATCAACGAAAAGCACATTGAGGTCATCATCCGTCAGATGATGCGCAAGGTGCGCGTGGAGGAGCCCGGCGATACGGAGCTGCTCAGCGGCACGGTCGTGGATGTCCGCGAGTTTGAAGATGCGAACGAGGCTGTGCGCCAGCGCATCGAGGCCGGCGAGACAGATCTGCATTATGCGACGATCAGCCTGATCCTGATGGGCATCACCAAGGCGTCCCTTGCGACCGAGTCGTGGCTGTCCGCCGCCTCCTTCCAGGAGACGACGAAGGTCCTGACCGACGCCGCCATCAAGGGCAAGGTCGACCATCTGATCGGCTTGAAGGAAAACGTCATCATCGGCAAGCTCATTCCCGCAGGCTCCGGCCTCGCGGCGTACCGTGATTTCGAGGAGATCACCGCGCCCGAGTCCATCGTCACGCAGGAAATGATCGATCAGGAAAAGCTTTAAGCGCCGTAAAACGGTACAGAGGGAGACCGGACCCGGTCTCCCTCTTGCGCACAAATTGTGTTTGCACGCACACAGACGGAAACATGACCGTATTTGGCGGACACAACAGGAAAAAGCACGCGATTTCCGGAAAAATTGTCATGTATTTTTGACAATTCTTGTTGACGAAGTTCGTTGATTCTGCTATAATTCATGCTTGTGTGGGTCTGCCCGCGCGATTTGTCGGAGGTGCAGCAATGCTGGATGAACTGAAAACCGAAAAAAAGGTGGTCGGGATCAAACAGCTTCGCCGCGCGCTGACGGATCAGACAGCGGAACTTGTGTTTCTGGCGAAGGACGCCGACCCCGCGCTGACGGAGCCGCTGATGGCGCAGTGCCGCGAAGGCGGCGTTGAGGTCGTGAGCGACGTGACGATGGCCGAGCTTGGAAAAGCCTGCGGCATATCTGTCGGCGCCGCCGCCGCGGCAATCCTGCGGCGCTAACATTTGGTCCCTGCGGAATATCCTGTGATATTTCGGGACAATATAAAAGCTGTAATTCAGCATCATTCGAGAAAGGAGGAAAAATCATGCCTACTTTTAATCAGCTTGTAAGAAAGGGCAGAGAACAGTCCACTTACAAATCCACGGCACCCGCGCTCCAGAAGGGCATCAACACCCTGAAGAATCGGACCACCGATCTGTCTTCTCCCCAGAAGAGAGGTGTCTGCACCGCGGTTCGTACCACCACCCCGAAGAAGCCGAACTCCGCTCTGCGTAAGATCGCCCGTGTGCGTCTGACCAACGGTTACGAAGTTTCCGCTTATATCCCCGGTGTTGGCCACAACCTGCAGGAGCACTCTGTCGTGCTGATCCGCGGCGGTCGTGTCAAGGACCTTCCCGGCGTTCGTTACCACATCATCCGTGGTACGCTTGATACGCAGGGTGTTCAGGGTCGTATGCAGGCTCGCTCCAAGTACGGCGCGAAGAAGCCGAAGGCTGGCAAGAAGAAGTAATCTTCCCGGCGCTTTACTGCAATGATGCCTTTCGCAAGGCAACGCCTTGCTAAGAGTTTTTATATATATGACGTAAAACCTCTTGGCGGGCACAAAGAACGGAGGATATGGCCTCCGAAGTACCTATGAAATCATTTTATGAAGGAGGGAAGCAAAGTGCCAAGAAGAGGTAACGTTCCCAAGAGAGAAATTCTTCCGGATCCGATCTACGGCTCTGTCCTGGTCACCAAGCTTGTCAACAGCATCATGCTCGACGGCAAGAAGGGTGTTGCACAGAAGGTCGTTTATGGCGCTTTCCAGATCGTCGAAGAGAAGACCGGAAAATCCGGTCTTGAAGCTTTCCAGCAGGCCATGGAGAATATCATGCCCGCCGTGGAAGTCAAGACCCGCCGCGTTGGCGGTGCAAACTATCAGGTCCCGATTGAGGTCCGTCCCGCAAGACGTCAGACCCTGGGCCTGCGCTGGCTGACGAACTACAGCCGTGCAAGAAGTGAGAAGACCATGAGAGAGCGCCTCGCCGGCGAGATCATGGATGCCTGCAACAACACCGGCAGCGCCGTCAAGAAGCGTGAAGACACGCACAAGATGGCCGAGGCCAACAAGGCGTTCTCGCATTTCCGTTGGTAATTACAAAAGGAGAGCAGCATGCCAAGACAATATTCACTTGAGAATACAAGAAACATTGGCATCATGGCTCACATCGATGCAGGCAAGACCACGACCACTGAGCGTATCTTGTTCTACACCGGTGTCAATTACAGACTCGGTGAAACGCATGACGGCACCGCGACGATGGACTGGATGGAGCAGGAGCAGGAGCGTGGCATCACGATCACCTCTGCTGCGACCACCTGCCATTGGAAGGGCGTCCGCATCAACATCATCGACACGCCGGGCCACGTCGACTTCACTGTAGAGGTCGAGCGTTCGCTCCGCGTGCTTGACGGCTCCGTGACCGTCCTTTGTGCAAAGGGCGGCGTCGAGCCGCAGACCGAGACTGTATGGAGACAGGCCGACAAATATCATGTCCCCCGTATTGTGTATGTCAATAAGATGGATATGATGGGTGCCGATTTCTTCAATGTCCTGAAGATGATGGACGAGCGTCTCAAGTGCACCGCAGTTCCGCTCCAGCTGCCGATCGGCGCTGAGGATACGTTCCGCGGTGTGGTCGACCTCATCCGTATGAAGGCCTATGTTTTCTATGACGAACTGGGCAGGGATATGCGAGAGGAAGAGATCCCCGAAGAGCTTGCAGAGCTTGCAGCGCAGTACCGGGATCATATGCTTGAGCAGATTTCCGATCAGGATGAAGAGATCATGATGCTTTATCTCGAGGGTGAGGATATCCCCGAGACGAAGATCCGTACCGCACTTCGCAGAGCCACGATTGCAAATAAGATCATTCCGGTTCTGTGCGGTTCGTCTTACAAGAACAAGGGCGTACAGGAACTGCTCGACGCGATTGTCGACTATATGCCGTCACCTTTGGACAAACCCGCGATCACGGGCATCAACCCCAAGACCGAGGAGGAGGAGACGCGTCCGTCCGATGACAACGCACCCTTCGCCGCCCTCGCCTTTAAGATCGCAACCGATCCCTACGTCGGTAAGCTGGCGTTCTTCCGGGTCTATTCCGGTAAGCTGGAAGCCGGCAAAACGGTGCTCAACACCAACAAAAATGTCCGTGAGCGTATGGGCCGCATCCTGCTGATGCACGCAAACCACCGCGAGGACATCGACTGCGTCTATTCCGGCGACATCGCCGCCGTCGTGGGTCTGAAGAACACGACGACCGGCAATACGCTCTGCGATATGGAGCATCCGATCATCCTTGAATCGATGGAATTCCCCGAGCCTGTTATCCGCGTGGCCATCGAGCCGAAGACGAAGGCAGGTCAGGAGAAGATGGGCATCGCACTGGCGAAGCTCGCCGAGGAAGACCCGACGTTCAAAACCTATACCGATGAAGAAACCGGCCAGACGATCATCGCCGGCATGGGTGAGCTTCATCTGGAGATCATTGTAGACCGTCTGCTGAGGGAGTTTAAGGTCGAGGCCAATGTCGGTGCGCCGCAGGTCGCCTACAAAGAGACCATCCGCAAGAAGGTCAATCAGGAGACCAAGTACGCACGTCAGTCCGGCGGTAAGGGTCAGTACGGCCACGTCAAGATCACCGTCGAGCCGAACGAGAGCGGCAAGGGCTTTGAGTTTGTCAACGCCACTGTCGGCGGCTCGATCCCGAAGGAATTCATTCCTGCGGTCGAGCAGGGCGTTCGCGGCGCGATGGAGGCAGGCGTGCTTGCCGGCTTCCCGGTCGTCGATGTGAAGGTCACGCTGTACGACGGCTCCTACCACGAGGTCGACTCCTCCGAGCTTGCGTTCAAGATCGCCGGTTCCATGGCGTTCAAGGATGCCTGCCAGAAGGCCGATCCCGTCATCCTCGAACCGATCATGAAGGTCAGCATCATCGTCCCCGACGATTACATGGGCGACGTGATCGGCGACATCTCCGGCCGCCGCGGCAGTGTCCGTCAGCTTGAGGCGCGCAACGGCGCGCATCAGATCGACTGCGACGTACCGCTGTCCGAGATGTTCGGCTATGCAACCAATCTCCGTTCGCGCACGCAGGGCCGCGGCCAGTTCTCGATGGAGCCCAGCCATTATGTTGAGCTTCCCAAGAATCTCGCCGAGGAGATCGTGAAAAAACGCAGAGGATATTGATTTTCAGCAGATTTTCCTGCAATGATTTTTAAAAATTCCCTTGTCAAATACGCGATTGTCGTGTATTATGAGGGGGATGTATTATGAAAATTTTTAGTACGTTCATAAACTAAGGAGGATATTTTCATGGCTAAGCAGAAATTCATTAAGGATAAGCCCCATGTCAACATCGGCACCATCGGTCACATCGACCATGGCAAGACCACGCTGACTGCTGCTATCACCAAGTACCTCGCTTTCTTCGGCGACGCTGAGTACACCGATTACTCTTCCATCGATAAGGCTCCGGAAGAGCGCGAGCGCGGCATTACCATCAACACTGCCCACGTTGAGTATCAGACCAACAACCGCAAGGGCCACAACTACAAGACCGGCGAAGACAATTTCGACATTCAGGGCCGTCACTACGCCCATGTCGACTGCCCGGGTCACGCTGACTATATCAAGAACATGATCACCGGCGCTGCGCAGATGGACGGCGGCATCCTTGTCATCGCTGCTTCCGACGGCCCCATGGCTCAGACCAAGGAGCACCTGCTTCTGGCCCGTCAGGTTAACGTTCCTTCCATCCTTGTCTTCCTGAACAAGTGCGATCAGGTCGACGACGAAGAGCTCCTTGAGCTCGTCGAGATGGAAGTCCGCGAGACCCTCGACTTCTACGGCTTCCCCGGCGACGACACCCCCATCATCCGCGGCTCCGCTCTGAATGCTCTGGCTTCCGAGTCCACCGACCCGAACGCTCCTGAGTACAAGTGCATCGAAGAGCTCATGCAGGCTGTCGATACCTGGATCCCCACTCCTCCCCGTGATGACTCTCTGCCGTTCCTGATGCCGGTTGAGGACGTCTTCACCATCTCCGGCCGCGGCACCGTTGCTACCGGTCGTGTCGAGCGCGGCGTCATCAAGAAGAACGAGCCGGTCGAGATCGTTGGCCTGTCCGACGAGAAGAAGCAGACCGTCGTTACCGACATCGAAATGTTCCACAAGCTGATGGACTACGCAGAAGCTGGCGACAACATCGGCGCTCTGCTCCGCGGCGTTGACAAGAAGTCCATCGAAAGAGGTCAGGTCCTGTCCAAGCCCGGCTCCATCCATCCGCACACCAAGTTCACCGGTCAGGTTTACGTTCTGTCCAAGGACGAAGGCGGCCGTCACACCCCGTTCTTCAACAACTATCGTCCGCAGTTCTACTTCAGAACCACTGACGTTACCGGCATCATCACTCTGCCCGAGGGCGTTGAGATGTGCATGCCCGGTGATAACATCGACATGAAGGTCGAGCTGATCACCCCGATCGCCATCGAGAAGAATCTCCGCTTCGCTATCCGCGAGGGCGGCCGTACCGTTGGCTCCGGCGTTGTCATCGCCATCGACGAGGACTAATCCACAGCCTTTGAAAGAGGACGCTTCGGCGTCCTCTTTTGAGCTTGTCAAAAAGTCTTTTTGACAAGCTCTCAAACGCGAACCGCGTGGCTGGGTT
>OHKI01000135.1_pt1 | contig 29464 bp, 18 predicted proteins | sample 1568771 | NCBI WGS metagenome assembly OHKI01 (sample SAMEA3879540, study PRJEB24766) | human gut metagenome | biome: human-associated habitat; feature: feces | place: USA | collected 1985/1987 | reverse complement strand
TGCTGAAAGTACTTGGCTGGACACGGCCCGGGAGGATAAGTCGCTGCCGGATTCCTATTAGCCCTTGATTCGCGAGAGTCAAGGGCGTTTTTTTGTCGTGGGGGGGAAAAAGAGAAAATCCCCCGCGCGAACGATTGGGCGCAGGGGATGCGGCTGTCTTTTCCTATGATATTGGTCTTTTCCGCGGGTTCCAGAGGGCAATGGAAACAGACGAAGTCTGCGGTCGCCCTCTGGACGCCTTCGACTTCACCTCCCATGTTACAATGGAAAAGACGGGGCTTGGGGAACGGATGACGGATCAGCACGCGGGCATAGTGTGCAGTTGTCACCAACTGAATCGCGCGAAAGGGTCAAGGGAGGGGACTTCGTCCCGTTTCATTCTCCCTTGCAGGGTGCAGGGACAGCGTCCCTGCTGGGGTCAAGGGGCAAAGCCCCTTGGGTCTTCCAACGCCCTTGTCACCCGAACGGCGGCGGGGGGAATAGCGGCAAATCCGGACAAGTCGGCGCAGGGGTGCCGCACGCTTCCCATCGTGTCATGTAGGCTTCGACGAGCAGCTCAATCGTGCAATCAAACACAGGGGGACGGCAGTCATCCGCACACACAGGCGCGCCGCCGTCAATCAGCCGAACACACGGAAGCACCATCATCTGGTTGCGCCAGCATTCCGCCTGCACACAGCGAATCGGCAGCGCAACATCCGTTGTCAGCACACTTTCGCCGCGCAAAACCTGCCCGCACTCCGCCTGCACTTGGCAAACAACCGGAATATTCACCCGCAGAAGGCACGGCGCGGGTCGAGATGGTCGGCATCCGCGGCAGCCGCACGGGCGCGGTTCTTGGTACGGCGCAATCTCCCAATCCGCGTCACCGCACGCCGTAACGCCGACGAGCTGCAGCCGCCCGTTCGCATCCTCCGGCAAACCGCCGACGTACAGCGCCACACACGCGCGGCGCTGCCACTCCCGCCCGCTGGCGAGGATTCGCGGCAATAAAACGCCCTTCTGCGTCGGCGGACAAGACGGGCAAGGTGGTCTGGACGGGCAAGGCGCTTGCGGCGGCATGGGACGGCAGCAATTCGGACGCTGATTCATGGCGATTCCTCCCATCGTGTGAGCTGTTCACTCCCAGCATATGCGCGGCGGAAAAATCGGGCACAAAAAAACCCGGCACGAAGCCGGGAATTTTGCGATTAGTTCAAGGATTCGGTCTCGTTCTCGATGGTCACATCTTCCACCGAGCGAATCGCCCAGCGCGCAACAACCATCGTCTGGTCGCCCTTGCCGACGCTCAGGGTGATGGTGTCGTCCTTGATGCTCTCGATGGTGGCGTAGATGCCGCCGATGGTGCACACGCGGTCGCCCTTCTTCAGGGACGCGAGCATGTCCTGCTCCTTCTTGCGGCGCTTCTTCTCCGGGCGAATCATCATGAAGTACATCAGGACGAAAACCAGCAGCAGCGGCAGAAGGCTGAAGAGAATACCGACAATGCCGCCAGCGGCCGAATCCGTGGTGACGGCGGCAGGGTCGGCAGCACCGGTGGTGGTGGCGGTTTCCGCAACGGCGGTGGCGATGCCCAAAAGCTTGGTCAGAAATTCCATGCGAATTAGCTCCTTTCAGTAATCCGGAATACTCTATCTATTGTAGCATATTTTTTCGCGCTTCACAAGAGGGGAAAGCGGGCTTTTGCGCCATTCACAGAAATTTTGCATGACGGCATCAAGCATTTTTCCGCGAAGCTGCGCTTTCAGGCGCAAATTTGCATCTTTGGGGCACGGAATTGTAAAACTTGCGCATATTCGCTTGCAACAGGTGTTTTTTTTGATATAATGGTAATGGAATGCTGAAAAGCGCACAAACGAATGTCAAGGAGGCTGACGAATGAAGAAGCTGCTTGCGATTCTGCTGACGCTGGCGATGCTGGTGCCGATGTGTGGTTTTGCGGAGGAAAGTGCGCCCGGCGCGACAAGGACAGTCATTTTCCTGAAAGACTTCAATGCGAAGGTGCTGGGGGCGGACATCGACGAAGCGGAGGAAAAAGCCGTAAATGACTTTCTGGATGCCCTGCGGGTGATAGTCTATCAGCAGGGGACAACGTCAGCCGCCTATGAGGTGACGCTGAACGACCAGCCTATTGTCGATTATGCCGTGCAGTTCAGCGGCGCGGATGTCTATGTCAGCAGTGACCTGCTGGGCGAGACGCTGTATCTGAACCTCGACGAGGACATGCAGCATTTCGGGGAGCTGGTGTACCGCCAGCAGCTCAGCCAGCGCGGTCTTACGGCGGAAGTCATCAACGAGACGGTATCCTCTGGGTACTACGCGGAGCAGATTGCGCAGGTGGGACAGATGGGCGCAATGACGGCGAAGGTACTCAAAAATCCCCTCTTCACGGAAAACGTGCAGGCGGAAGAAGTGCTGAATAGCCTTGTGGCGATTGACTTTACGGAGATGCAGCGCCGCTTGGCGGAATATCAGCCGTCCATGACGATTGACCCTGTGACGGAGCAGCTCGAAGGCTGTGACCCGGTGATACAGGTGTGTACGTTCACGCTGACGAACGAACAGCTGGTCAATCGGCTGGCGATTCTGCTGGAAACGGCGATGCAAGTGCCTGTCGTCCAGAACTTCGCGGATTTGGCGGCGGATTATGACAATCTGATGCAGTTCATGTCGCAGACGACGACGGAAGAGTATGTGCCGCAGGAAATCGACTGGGCGGCGCAGGTGCGTCAGCAGACGATGCTGTACAGCGACGCGCAGGTGACGCTGTACACGGATGCGCAAGGGCAGCTTGTCAAGCTGATTGTGAATTATTCCGCGCTCCCGGACTGGGCGGAAAGAATGTCCGAGGTGGAGCCGACCGAGGGAATCCTGAAGCCCGTCACGTTCACGCTGAACCGGAACACGCTGGCGGACGGCTTGCAGTACGACTGGACGCTGGAAAAGGAGGAGAACAGCACGACGGGACGCCTCACCATCGGTGAAAAGAATGCCGAACTGGTGCTTATGCCGGATGACCAGACGCAGACGACGATTTCGCTGACGGTTGAGCCGAACCGCAGGGGCGGGAGGGTCGATGTAGAAGTGCGCACGACCTCCGAAGCGAACGGGACGGACAGCGGCATACAATTCGGCGTGTTTACGTCTGGTTCGAGCAGCAGTGTATATCGGGAGTCGAGAATTCGGCTCTTGTCTGGCGGTGAAGTCGGCTTGACCATCTACACGACGACCTTTTCGTGCAAACCGCGCCCCCTGCTGTCCGACGGCGACGTGCTGGACTTGGGCGAAATCAGCAGCGCGCGCTTCAACGCCTACATGCTGACCTTGGCGACGAGCATTTCGAAGATTCTGCCGCGCATCCTGATGAATCTGCCGAACAGCGTGCGGCAGCTCATGGACGGTACGACGACGCTGCCGAGCAGCACCATCATTTTGGATAACGCCGACTAACATCAACCGAAAGCATCACTGCCCACGCAGTGTTCGCTATAAAGAAAAGGGAAACCAAATAACAAGGAGGAAAACCCCATGAAGAAATTACTTGCGGTACTGCTCAGCATCATGATGCTGGCGATGCCCCTGACCTCGATGGCGGAAAACAGCGTGTGGGAGAATGCCGCGCGTCAGGAAACCACCATTACCATCCACGACCTGAACGCTGACCTCGTGGCGGCGCTGGGCGGGGATGACACCGCGATGGCCGCCATCAACGACCTGCTGGCGGCGCTGTCCCTGACCGGCTATCAGCAGGGCGACGAAGCTGGCTTTGACCTGAACCTGAGCGGCAAGAGCGTGCTGGGTATGGCATCGCTGACGACTGCTGCGGAAGAAAACCAGCTGATGTATGTGTCCAGCGCGCTGCTGGGCGGCGTGATTGCTGTGAACAGCAAGGACATGGAAGCCATCAAGGAAAAAGCCCTCCGCGCGACGATGAAGATGTCCGGTCAGAGCGACGAGGAGATCGACAAGGCGATTGAAGAATCGAAGGAACAGCTGAGCGGCAATGCGGAATACACTGCCCTGATGGAAGCATCGGCGAATCTGAGCAGCATGACGGAAGAGCAGCTCATGGAAGAACTGACGCAAGCGGACACCACGGCGTTCATGACCATGATGAACGAAATACTGTCCGGTGCAGAAATGGCAGAAGTGACCGAGCAGCCCGGCGACTGCGACGCGGCGAAGAGCTACGTCAAAGTCACCGTTCCGCCGGAAAAGATTGCCGAGATGACGAAAGCCCTGCTGGAAATGATCCACAGCGTTCCGAGCATCGGCGCTTACATGGACGCGTTTTTTTCCGCTGCTGACACGAGCTGGGACGACCTGCTGAAAGAGCTTGATGAAGCAGATCTCTACGCGGATGACATCGTTTATGAATACTGGATGACTGAGGCAGGCGAGCTGGTTCGCATGACGGCTTCGGTGAAGATCAACAATGGCGGCGAAGAACCCTTGCCGATCTCCTTCACGATGACCCGCAACACGGCGGACGGCGTGGCGACGTGGCTTGTGACCATCAAGAGCGCGGAAGATACCGCGGCGACGCTGACCTTCGCAGGCGACTTGGAGAACTTCACGGCGAACCTGACCGCCTATGCTGGCGAAGACCCCGTTGAAATCAACGTCAGCGGCAAGGGCGTCGGCACGGACAGCAGCGTTGTTGATGTGGAAATCAAGGAAACGGTGGACGGTGTCGAGCAGGGCTTCGGCGTTGTGGTGACGACTTTTGCGACGATGGACGGCGAACAGGGCGTCCGCAAGGTGGATGTGCTGGTGCGCTTCATGGGTCTGGATGTTGTGACCATCACGGCGGAAACCCGCACCTGCGACGCGAAGGACGCGCTGGACGTGAGCAAGGCGCAGGATTTGGGCGCGATGACGGACAGTGAGTTCCAGACGTGGTTCGTCAAGGTGATGAACAACCTGCAGAACCTGCCCATGACCCTGCTGATGAGTCTGCCGGAGAGCATGCTGACCCTGCTGATGGGCGGCAGCAACTGATACGATTTCCTGCATTCGCCTGTGCCATCTGCTTGCGCCTTTCCCATGCTGGCGTTTGCGTTAGCCAGAACGAATCATTTGCGGTGCATCTCGGCGCATTCTCATTTGGAAATAGTATCCGCATGGGAGGCTGACTGAAAAAGTCAGCCTTCTTTTTCATTGCCGGAACATGCTGATTTTCGACCAGAAAAGCAATCCAATTGTAAAAATATGCGCGGAATGGTTGACAAGTCGGGCGGATTGCTTTACCATAGTACATGGATTATTCTGTGACTTTACTCCGCACGGCTTGCGGATGATTCAGATGGAGGAACAGGCAAGATGAGGATGCTTGGCAAGCGATTTCTGTCACTCCTGCTCACGCTGGGAATGCTGCTGATGCTGCTTCCCGCGGCTGCGGCATCGGAGCTGACGATGCTGCAAGTGGATTTTCTGGGCATGTATGCCACAAGCGCGGGAACGTATGAATCCCGGAAATTCACGGGCGATTTTACTGTCATGCAGAACGGGGCGGCGGTCGGCACGATTCGCCTGACCGACTTCGGCAGCGACCCGATTTCCGTCCCTGGCACGGGCAATGTGCAGCTTGTCCCGGTGGCGGAAACAATGCCGGAGGACGCCATTATGGCGGCGAGCTACACCGTGTCGATTGTCGATGGACGGCTGAACAAAGCGGTCATTGCTGTGCTGACGGACACGGGTCTGTTCACCGTGCATACGGAGAGCAGCTCCTCTTTTGACCTGATTAACGAGCGCGGCGAGACGATTCTCTCCTTCGACACCGACAGCCGGGGCGACTATGCCCTGCCGGCGGCGATTCACACGGGGCTGTATACCCTGCGAATGACGAAGGCTTCGCTGGCCATTGAAAGCTGGCGCGACAAGATTATCAACATTGAGCGCTACACGGGTGCGGATTCCGTGACGAAGGTGAACGCTTCCTATTACTATGTGCCGCCGACGATGGCGCCGACCGCCACGCCTGAACCCACGCCTACGCCGACGCCCACCCCGACACCTACACCGACGGCAACGCCTACGCCAACGGCAACGGCAACACCTACGCCGACCCCGACGGCTACCCCGACCTTAGCGCCGACGGAAGCGCCGACCGAGAATCCGACGGAGGAACCGACGGAGAAACCCACGGAAGCGCCGACGCCAACCCCGACGGCTACCCCGACCCCGAGCCCGACGCCCACGCCGAGCCCGACGCCTACGCCTACGCCGACCCCCACCCCTGAACCCGTGGACGGCACGCTGACGATGCTCATGCGCGGCGTGAACGCGGCAGTGGCGTACCAGATTGTCAGCGAGGACGGCAAAACGACCCGCACGGGCTACCTGACTGATGGCGAGACGGTGGAGGAAGCCGACCTCTTCCACGGGACATACGCCGTCACGGTGACGCTGCCGGAAGGCACGCTGCTGACGGGCGTGAACGGCTGGCCGAACCTGCAGAAGGGTCAGGCACAGTGGCTGGTGAACATTCAGGCGATGCAGACCAGCCGCTATGAACTGGATCTGACGCTCAGCGGCGGCATGACCGGCAGCATCGACGACCTGTCTGCCCCGGCGGAAGTGACGATTTCCGGCCAGCGGATGAGCGAACAGATGACGGTCAGCGGCGCGTTTGCGCTGAACGACCTGTATCCTGATACTTATCAGATTACGGCAGCCCTGCCGCGCGGCTTGTATGACACCGAGGGCTGGACGCTCAGCACGACCGATACGGGCGTGACGGCGAGCATTCTGGTGGAAATCGGCGCGGGCGAAACCGTTGTGCTGCCGGCGCTGGCGAACCATGCCACCGGCGACGCTTCCGGCGTGGTGCTGGGGCTGGACGGTCAGCCGATGAGCGGCGTGCAGGTGCAGCTGGTCAATCAGGCGGGCGAAGTCGCGGCGGAAGCGGTGACGGATGAAAACGGCGCCTGGCAGGCGGAGTTCCTCGAATACGGGACGTACGTCGTCCGCTATGACGCGGGCGTGACCCTTGCCAACGGCGCGCTCGTCATTAGCGACGAACCCGCGACTGTGACCGCGAAGGCGGCGAATCCGGCGGCGCTGACCATCCACGCTTTCCGCGACAACGATAACAACGGTTCACGCGGAAAGTACGAGGAAGGCGTGTCCGGCGCGACGATGAGCCTCATCACCGAAGTCAACGGCGTGGAGGTTGTTGTGGCATCCGGCGAAACGGACAAGAACGGCGAAGTGTCGCTGGCTGTGCCGGCGGGGACGTACGTCCTGCGCAGCGAGCTGCCCGCGGGCTTCGGCCATGGCGCGCACGGCAAAAATGTCAGCGCGAACATGTCCATCATGGATGAAACGACCGAACAAGTGCAAAGCAGCGTGCCGCTGACCCTCGAAGCCGGTTCTGTGACCGACGTGGGCGTCGGCGTGATGACGATGGCGGCGCTGCAGGGGCTTGTGTGGCTGGATGAAAACGACGACGGCGTGTATCAGGACGGTGAACCCGGTCAGGCGGGCATCAAAATCCGCGCCGTCGGCGTGAAAAACGGCTTGGTGTACGAAACCGAGAGCGGCGAGGACGGCAAATTCTACATCGGTCAAATGCGCTACGGCACATACAATGTCGAATACAGCCTGCCGGACGGCTTGGTGTTTGCGCGCTACAGCCAGACGGGCGGTAATCGCCGCTCCATCATCACCAGCGAATTCAAGCGCTCCGAAACGGATCAGGTGATTCTTGAACGCGGTGACTTGGAGGCAGTCCTCCTTGGCGTGATGAAGGGCTCTAACATCAACGGCATCTGCTTCCTGGATGAAAACAACAACGGCGTGTACGACGAGGGCGAAAAGACGCTGGAAGGCGTGAAGGTCGTCCTGTACCGTCAGGCCATCGGCAAGGAGCTGCTGAACACCGTCTCCGACGAGAACGGGCGCTTCACCTTCGCCAACATCCGCGGCAGCACGTTCCGCGTCAAAGCGACGATTCCGCAAGGCTATGTGTACACCATCGCGGGCGATGGCGAGTACGGCAACCTGTTCGCGCCCGGCACTGACCGCCGCGAGTACACGATTTCCGACGTGGTGCTGGAGAATGACAGCGAGATGACGATGGCCATCGGTGCGATTACTTACGGCAGCATCTCCGGCACGGTGTATCTGGATGACGACTTCTCCGGCAGCCGGATGGACGCGGAAAAGATGGTCAACAACTTCACCGTCACCCTGACGGATGAAAACGGCAATACCCGCACGGCGAAAACGAACCGCAGCGGCGTGTATACCTTCGATGACCTTGCGCCGGGGCAGTACACCGTGAGCGCGACCGCGAACCGCGGCTTGGCGTTCACGCGCACGGGCGACGGCAATATCCTCCGCAACCTCTCCGGCGGCGCGGGCGAAAGCGAACCGGTGGCGCTGACAATGGGCGCGGATTTGACGGGTCTTGATATCGGCATGATTACCCCCGGCCATGTGTCCGGCGTGGTGTTTGCCGACAAGAACGACAATGGCCTGCGCGACGCAGATGAAGGCGGCTTGCTCGGCGCGGTGGTTCACCTGATGGACGAAACCGGTGACGTGGCGACTCGCACCATCGGCGCGGATGGCAGCTTCCTGTTTGACGCGGTGCTGCCCGGAACGTACCGCCTGCGCTACGAGCTGCCGGGCGACGGCGTGTTTGCTCCCCTGACGGACGGCGGCAACACCATCGCGCCGGATTCCGACGGCACGACGGATTCCTTTACCATCGGCGTGGGCGAGGAAGTCACCGTGCCCCTGTGCGGCGCACTGGCTTTGGGCGACATTGAAGGCATGGTGTTTGCCGATCACAACGGCAACGGCGCGCAGGATGCAGACGAAGCGGCGCTTGCCGGCGTGACGCTGATTCTGACCCCCTCCCGCGAGGACTTGACGGAGCAGACCGTCCTCACCGATGCGACGGGCGCGTACAGCTTCACCGGGCTGCGGCCGGACACTTACACGCTGACCCTGCGCTTCCCGGAGGGCATGGTGCTCTCCAAGCTGGACGGCAATGTGACCCTGCCGCTGATGCACGGGCTGAACGAGCAGCAGGTGAACATCGAAATCGGGCTGGGCGAGGAATGGCTGAATCAGGCGCTTGGCGGCGTGATTCCGTCGAAGATGTCCGGTCAGGTTTGGGTGGATGAGAATGACAACGGCCGCGTGGACGCGGGCGAAATCACCCCGGAAAACGAGACGCTGACCCTGCTGGATGAAACCGGCGCGGTGTTTGCGCAGGTGCAGACCGATGCGGAGGGGCGGTTCGCCATCGACGGCATTGCCCCCGGCGTGTACAGCCTTGCCTACGATCTCAAGGAAGGTACGCAGGCGGCGCGTCTGGGCGACAGCACCTTCACCACCGAGGGCAGTCAGCTCGTCATGACCGAGATTGAAATTAGCGAAAACAACAACTATACTGCTCCGATGCTGGGCTTGAAGATTGACACAAGCATCGGCGGCATGGTCTGGTGCGACAACGCGGGCGAGATTGCGCCCCTGTCCGGCGCGGAGGTTATCCTGCTGGACGAAAAGGGCAGCGAACTGCAAAACGCGACGACGGGCGAGGACGGCATCTACCGCTTTGACGGCTTGATGCCGGGCAACTACCGTCTGCGTGTGACGCTCCCGAACGGCTACGTCGTCGTAGAAAAGGACGACACGCGCCTCAAGGACGGGCAGAACATCAGCGTGATGACGACCTACACCGCCCGCGAGGGAGAGAGCGACCTGATTGCCCTGCGCATGAGCCAGCATCAGCTGGAGCAGAACATCGGCGCGGTGCAGCCGGGCACGCTGGGCGACTTCTGCTGGCTTGACCTGAACGGCAACGGCCTGCAGGACGCGGGCGAACTTGGTTTGGGCGACATGCGCATCGAGCTGTGGCGCAACGATCAGCTCGTCGCGGAAACGACAACCGACACGTACGGCTACTACACTTTCGAGAACCTGTATCCCGGCGTGTACACGCTCAAGCCCATCTACCCGACGGAAGTTGTGCCGACGCGTATGCGCACGGATATTCCGCTGATTGCGTCGATTCTGGGCGAAAACGGCGAATCGAACCCGGTGCAGGTGACCTCCGCCAGTACGACCTACACGGCGGATTTGGGCTTCGTGCTGGTTGATGACGACGTGCTGCCGGCAAACTACGGCATCGGCGAAAAGCAGGACTGGACGAAGAAGTAAGGGACAATGCGGAATGCGGAATTGCGCATCCGCGGATGGCGGGGTGCTGCGGGGGCAAAGGCTCTCGCGGTGCCCCGTTTTTTGTGAAGGGGGAGGGAGGCAAAGTCCGCTTTTACGGAAAGAATCAACTGTTTGTTTTGGTGAGAATTGAAAAGTAAATAAAAGTTACTTCACTCGCATTTTCCGAATGAAAATGGAAGCTGCTTCATTCTGAAATCCCAAATCCGCGCGAATCAACCGTTTTCCTGCGCGAAAGCGTATTGCAAAAGCGGCTTGCATCTGGTACTATAAACGTTACCAGATGTGGCTGTTTAATATGGAAAGAAATCAGCCGAATCATGCTGGGAATGAAAGGACGGAAACAAATATGAAGAAACTCCTTGCTCTCCTGATGGCGCTCATGATGTGCTGCACTGCCTTTGCGTTCGCGGAGGAAGAAGCGGAAGTGCCGGCAGTTGAAATGAATGTCAGCTTCGAGGCGCAGACGGTTGCGCTGGGTGAAACGGGTCTGACGATGCAGATTCCGGCGGACTGGGCGGTTCAGGAAGTCCCCGCAGGCACGGAAAACGCCGAGAACATCCTGCTCTTCGCCGTCAACGCCGACCAGACGGTCAGCATTACGGCGCAGCTGTCCGCGATGAGCTTTGAAACGCTGCTGCAAGGCATTCAGGACGCGGGCGCGACGGAAGAAATGCTCGCTGAGCTGTATGTCAACGAAAACTATTGCCTGATGTACACCCCCGGCGACACCGTGCTGGCGCTGTACACCTTCCTTGATGACGAGACGGTTCTCGCTGTGACGTTCCAGGTCGCCAGCAAGGAAGTGGGCGACGCGCTGGAAAACATGCCGCTGGAGATCTTCGGCAGCTTGGCGGCAGCGGAGTAATTCACTTCGTTACCACGATGCAGGACGAATGAGCGTCCTGCATTTTTTGTGCGCAAAAATGAACAGGGACTTGCAGAAAAACTTGATAAATGCAACAACTTGGACGAAAATATTCAAAATACACGAGAAAAACATAAAAAAAACACAGTTTGTGCAACAAAACACTTGATTTTCTCCATACAGTGTTGCATAATAAAGCATCGACGCGGTGAAACCGGTTGGTTTTGCGTGTCGATGAACAAGAAACGCAGGCAGACGCGGCAGCGCCCCTGCCGGGAAGGTGGAGCGGATGAATTCCAAGATGCTGTTTTATATCCTCAAGCGCGTGCTGCTGGCGCTGCTGACCATCTGGATTGTCATCACGGTAACGTTCTTCGTGATGCACTCGATTCCGGGTGGACCGTTCGCAAGTGAAAAGGCAATTTCCGCGGAAGCGCAGGCGGCGCTGGAGGCCAAGTACGGGCTGGACAAGCCGCTGGGCGAACAGTATGTGACATATCTGCGCGACGTGGTGACGAAGCTGGACTTCGGGCCGAGCCTGAAGCAGCGCGGCCGTCAGGTCATCGACATTATTCTGGATGGCATGAAGACCTCTGCGAAGCTTGGTCTGATTGCGGCGTTCAGCGCGGCGATTGCCGGCATCGTCCTCGGCGCGCTGGCGGCCCTGCGGCGCAACACCGTGCTGGATAAGATTATCATGGTAATTACGACCGCGTTCGTGTCCATGCCGTCGTTCATTATGGGGTCATTCCTGCTGATAGTGTTCTCAGTCAAGTTAGGCTGGGTACCCGCGAACGGCGCGACGGCCGAAGGGCTGATCCTCCCGATTATCACCCTTGCGCTCTACCCGATGAGCTACATCACGCGTCTGACGCGCTCCTCCATGCTCGACGTGCTGGGGCAGGATTATATCCGCACCGCGCGCGCCAAGGGCGTTTCGGGCAAGAAAATTATCTTCGGTCACGCGCTGAAGAACTCGCTGATTCCGGTTATCACCTATTTCGGCCCGATGCTGGCGTTCATCGTCACCGGTTCGATGGTCGTCGAGCAGATTTTCGCCGTGCCGGGTATCGGCCGCCAGTTCGTATCCAGCATCACCAACCGCGACTACACCATGATTATGGGGACGACCATTTTCCTCGCCTCTTTAATCGTGATTATGAATCTGATCAGCGACCTGCTCTACAAGGTGGTTGATCCGCGCATTGATTACGAATAAGGAGGCATCTGCACCATGATGATGAACAAGAAAAAGCCCTTTAGCCTGCATCTGGATGTGGATTCCTTCATGCCCGCGACGGCGGAGGAAAAGGAAGTCATCTCCCGGATGCGGCCGTCCTCGACCTTTTTCCGCGATGGCGTGAAACGCCTGCTGAAGAACAAGGTCGCGACCATCAGCCTGATTCTGATTGTGCTGATTACGCTGTCCTCCATCATCATCCCGATGTTCTGGCCGTATTCGTATGACCAGATGCTGGGACAGACGAAGGGTCGCCCGATGGACAACAGCTACAACAACCTCGCGCCGTTCCAGTACGGCAAGACGGAACTGAAGAAAATCGACAAAGGGGAATCTGTTTTCCCGCACATCTTCGGCACGGATGCGCACGGACGCGACTACTTCATCCGCGTCGTCTACGGGACACGCATTTCCCTCGCCGTCGGCTTCTTCGCCAGCATCATCGTGCTGGTGATTGGCATGATGATTGGCGCAGTCGCGGGATATTTCGGCGGCAGGGTGGACTTGTTCATCATGCGAATCGTCGATATTATCTACTCATTGCCGGACATGCTGGTCATCATCCTGCTGGCGGTCGTGCTGGGGCAGGTGCTGCATGTGGAAGGCACCATCTTAGAGAAAATCGGCTCGAACATCATCAGCATGTTCATCGTCTTTGGTCTGCTCTATTGGGTGGGCATGGCGCGCCTGATTCGCGGTCAGATTCTGTCCCTCCGTGAGCAGGAGTACGTGCTGTCGGCGCAGGCGACGGGCGCGAAGGCACGGTGGATTATCCGCAAGCACCTTCTGCCGAACTGCATCAGCGTCGTGATTATTTCGACTGCGCTGCAAATTCCGAACGCGATTTTCACCGAAAGCTTCCTGTCCTTCCTGGGTCTGGGCGTCAACGCGCCGATGCCCTCGCTGGGCTCGCTGGCTTCTGACGCGCTCAACGGCATCTATTCCTACACCTATCGCCTGATTATCCCCGCCGTGGTCATCTGCCTCATCGTGCTGAGCCTGAACCTGTTCGGCGACGGTCTGCGCGACGCATTTGACCCGAAGCTGAATGCGTGATGAAAGGAGCTGGACAAAATGGCATTGCTGGAAGTCAATGACCTGCATACATCCTTCTTCACCGACGCGGGCGAAGTCAAGGCGGTGGATGGCGTTTCGTTCCGCCTTGACCACGGCAAGGTGCTGGGCATCGTGGGCGAAAGCGGTTCGGGCAAGAGCGTCACGGCGTATTCCATCATGCAGATTCTTGCGCCGACGGGCAAAATCGTCAGCGGCAGCGTGAAATTCGACGGGCAGGAGCTGGTCGGCGCGGACGAGAAGCTGCTGCGCTCCGTGCGCGGCAACCGCATCTCGATTATCTTCCAGGACCCGATGACGTCCCTGAACCCGACCTACACCATCGGTCGGCAGCTGATGGAAGCAATTCTGCTGCACACCGACCGCAACCGCCATCAGGCGCGCGAACGCGCGGTGGAGATGCTGAAGCTGGTCAACGTCAACGAGCCGGAAAAGCGCATGAAGCAGTACCCGTTCGAGCTGTCGGGCGGTATGCGGCAGCGCGTAATGATTGCCATGGCGCTGGCGTGCGAGCCGGACATCCTGATTGCCGACGAGCCGACGACCGCACTGGACGTGACGATTCAGGCGCAGATTCTTGATTTGATGCGCGATTTGCAGAAGAAGATGGGCATGGCGATTATCATGATTACGCACGACTTGGGCGTTGTCGCCCAGATGTGCGACGAGGTCATCGTCATGTACGCCGGTTCTATCTGCGAGCAGGGGACGGCGGATGAAATCTTCTACAACCCGCGCCACGAGTACACAAAGGGCTTGATGCGCTCCATCCCGACGGCGGAGAACAACGGACAGCGCCTGGAGCCGATTACCGGTACGCCGATTGACCTGCTGAACATGCCCAAAGGCTGCCCGTTCGCGCCACGCTGCGAGGCGGCGATGAAGATTTGCCTGAAAGAGAAGCCGGTTCGGATGCTCATCAATGACGACCATATGGCAACCTGCTGGATGAACGTCAAGAAGGGCGTGGAGGACGGCAGCATCACGGAGGAAGGAGGAGTGCCCTGTGTCTGAAGCGCAGATGCACCAGCCATTGCTGGAAGTCAAAGGACTGAAAGAATACTTTGACATCAACATGGGCTTCTTCCGCACCAAGCCGCTGAAGGCGGTCGATGATGTGTCTTTCACCATCAACAAGGGCGAAACGCTCGGTCTGGTGGGCGAATCCGGCTGCGGCAAGACGACTGTTGGGCGCACCATCCTACAATTGTACAAGCCGACGGCGGGCGAAATCATTTACGATGGCAAGCCCGTCAAGACGAAAGCGGACTTGCAGAAGTTCCGCACGAAGGCGACGATGGTGTTCCAAGATCCGTACTCCTCGCTGAACCCGCGCATGACCGTGTCGGACATCGTGGGCGAACCGCTGGATGTGCACCACCTGTATTCCTCCAAGAAGGAGCGGGAGGAGCGCATTTTGCAGCTGCTGGGCTATGTTGGGCTGAACAGTGAACACGCCTCGCGTTACGCGCACGAGTTTTCCGGCGGTCAGCGGCAGCGCATCGGTATTGCCCGCGCGCTGGCGGTGAATCCGGAATTCATCGTCTGCGACGAGCCGGTGTCGGCGCTGGACGTGTCGATTCAGGCGCAGGTCATCAACATGTTTGATGATTTGCAGGATCGGCTGGGGCTGACATACCTGTTCATTGCGCATGACCTGCTGGTTGTGCGGCACATTTCGGACAGAATCGCCGTGATGTATCTGGGCAAGATGGTGGAGCTGGCGTCGGCGGAGGAAATCTACAATCACCCGCTGCACCCGTACTCCAAGTCGCTTTTGTCCGCCGTTCCGCTGCCTGACCCGAAGGCTGCGCGCGCGAACAAGCGCATTGTCCTCTCCGGCGACATTCCAAGCCCCCTGAACGCGCCGTCGGGTTGTCCGTTCCGCACGCGCTGCCCCCACGCCACCGAAGCCTGCGCGCAGTCGATGCCGCCCTTCAACGAAGTCGAGAAGGGGCACTTCGTCGCTTGCCACCGGGTGAAGGAGTTAGGGTGAGGGGAAGCGCCAGAGGCTCTGCCTCTGGACTCCGGCAGGGCTCTGCCCTGCACCCGCGAAGGGTCTTCGACCCTCTCGACACCCTTTTCGCGATTGAGTTGGTGACACTGGCATAGTGTGCCCGCGTGTTTATCCGCGCAAAAAAATTGCTTCAAGGATGCGTCAACACGCATTTTTGATACAGACAGTCTACGAAAAGCAAGGCTGTCACAGAATATTAAGGGAGGTTTTTTCATGAAGAAGCTGACTGCTCTCCTGCTCGCCATCGCAATGATGGTGACCTGCACCCTGTGCGCTGTCGCCGAAGACGGCAAGACGTACATGGCTGTCTGCATCGCGTCCGAGCCTGATACGCTTGACCCGGCGCTGAACTCCGCTGTGGACGGCGCGACGATGGTCGCTCACCTGTTCGCAGGCCTGTCCACTTGGGCGCAGACCGACGACGGCAAGCTGGAAATCCTGCCGGACTGCGCGGTGGAACTGCCGGATCCGGTGGTCAATGACGACGGCACGGTGACGTACACCTACACGCTCGTTGACGGCCTGAAGTGGTCTGACGGCAAGGATCTGACCGCCAAGGACTTCGAGTTTGCGTGGAAGCGCGCTGCTTCCTCCGAGCTGGGCGCGGACTATGGCTACATGTTTGAAGTCATCAAGGGCTACACTACGGACGGCTCCGACCCCAAGGCGGAAAACCTCGCTGTGACCGCCGTGGACAACAAGACCCTGACCGTTACCCTGAACAACCCCGTTGCCTACTGGAACGAGCTGCTCGCCTTCCCGGCGTACATGCCCGTCCGTGAGGACGTCGTCGCCAACGAAGCGTGGGCGACCGATCCTTCCACCTACATCGGCAATGGCCCGTACACCATGACCGCGTGGGAACACAACAGCAAGATCACCCTGACCAAGAACCCCTACTATCATGCGGTGGACAAGGTCACGATGGACGAGCTGGACTTCTACCTCTCCGACGACGCGAACAACATGCTGGCGAACTTCCAGAAGGGCGACTGGCAGCTGATCGACGACGTTCCCACCTCTGAAATCGCTTCCCTGAAGGAACAGTATCCGACGGAATTCGTTATTGCCGGTCAGATTGGTACCTACTATGTCTGCTGGAACATCAACGAAGAAATCCTGCCCGCTGACGTGCTCGCGAACATGACCCCCGAAGAAGCGGAAGCGGCGCGCGCAGAAATCCGTCAGGCGATTGGCCTGCTGTTCGACCGCAACTACATCGTTGAAGAAATCGGTCAGGCGGGTCAGGTGCCTGCGTCCAGCTTCGTTCCGATGGGCATGACCGATGCGGACGGCTCTGAGTTCTACAAGAACGCGGGCCATGTGGAAGGCATCACCGGCTACTACGACGTGACCGACGACGAAGACGTCTACATGGCGAACTTCGACAAGGCGGTTGAGACCCTGAAGAAGTACTACACCTACGACGAGGAGAACGGCGTCTTCACCAACTTCCCGTCCCTGACCTACCTCTACAACACCTCCGAAGCCCACAAGGCGATTGGCGAATACCTCCAGAGCGCGGTTTCTGCGGTCGGCATCACCATGAACCTGACCAACCAGGAATGGAACACCTTCCTGAACACCCGTAAGTCCGGCGACTACTCCATTGCCCGCAATGGCTGGATTGCCGACTACAACGACCCGATCTGCTTCCTCGACATGTGGGTGACCGGCTCCGGCAACAACGACGTGCAGTTCGGCAAGGGCGCGAATGCGGATCTGAAGATCTACAACCTCGACCTGACCCCCTACGGCTATGACGTGAAGGTGGAGAATGGCACTTGGGCGGAAACCTATGACGTGCTGATTTCTACCATCAAGAGCTGCACCAACAGCACGAACCGTTATGCCATGATGCACATCGCGGAAGATATGCTGATGAATACCGGCTGCATCGTGCCGCTGTACTACTACACCGACATCTACATGCTCGACGACTCCGTGCAGGGCTTCTTCTCCAACCCGCTGGGCTACAAGTACTTCATGCACTGCACCATCGCCAAGTAATTCCATCCAAGTTTGGACAAATCCACGGGCGAATCGGCTTCAAAACCGGTTCGCCTTTTTTCGTATGTTGGAAAGATGTACTTTGCCATCCTTGGCAATTGATATTTCCTGCCTTGGAAAGGTGCATCCGGCGGGAAACATGCGCGAATTGACGTGAAACATGCGTGAATGCAGGAATTTTCAGCAGGAAAAGGGCAGGGAAACGTCCAATTAATCCATTGAATGGCGGTGGCGAACAGCGCTTGCCGATGGTATACTGAAACCAGAAGGGGCGTTTTCAATGGGAAAAAGCCCGCGGAAGCTATCATCAAGGAGGAAGCAGCATGAAGCGAATCGCACGATGGAGCACCATTTTCCTGCTCTTATGCAGCATCATTTGGGCGGGTACAGCATCGGCGGCCATGATTGTGGAAAACAACATGAGTGCGCTGAACACACTGAACACCATCAACAAGAATCAGACACCACAGGGCAAGGACTCGGCGCTGGAGCGGCTGGCGAAAGAAATCGGCGCTGGCATATGGGACAATACGGACTGGGATGACCCGGCGTTTCAGGAGAACATCAAGCAGTTTGGCATCACCGTGTTGAATAAGGACACGCAGCCGCCGGAAGCCTTCATCGGCGACGCGATTCTTGACCATCTGGGCGACACGGAGTTCAATGTGCCGGAAATGAACGGCAATCTGCTGGTTCTCGGCGGGCTGAACGCCAATCTTCCGTCCGGCAAAATCGACCGCCTGTATGTGCTGTCGGACGAGGACGTACGGCTGAACATCGGCGCGGCGGCAGATGTTCAGGAGCTGATTCTGGGCGCGTCGGGGAATGTGTCGCTGAACGGCGAGGGCAATGTCCGCTCCACCATCGTGGTGGACAAGCCGATGAATCTCGATATCGGGATTGCGACGAACCTCGTGAACCTGACAGATGACCCGCTGCCGACGGGCGATATTGTGCTGAATCCGGGCAAGAACGCGCTTGTGCCGGGGCAGCAGCTGCATATGGGCAGCGAGCTGAAGGTGGAGAAGAAAATCAGCCTGACCGTGCGCTTCCGCCTTGTTGACCAGAGCGCCAAGGACATGCAGCTGGAAACGGCGGATTGGGACGGCGCGCTGCTGACCGAAGCGACGGTGCAGTACACGGGCGACAGCTGCCCGATGGGCGCGGTCAACATGATGGACAGCATCGAGGCGGCGTTTGCGGAGAAGTATCCGGATTTGCAGGAGCAGTATGTGCTGCTGCCGGAAATGCGCAGCGCAGACCCGTGGAGCAAGGTCTACCGCCTGAATGGCGGCGAATCCTGCTTTGCCGTGGCGGAAAATTATGTATATCTTTCCCGCGAGGGCGATGTTGTGTTTCCGCTGACCGATGACAGCACGCTGGTAGCGGAATTCCCGGTGTACGTCTACCGCTATGGCGAGCAGGACGGGCGCATCACCTACCGCGTTCGCATCAGCGGCGCGCGCCCGGATTACTTCACGCCGAGCCTGACCCTGCGCAGCGGCGCCGTGGCGAGCTTCACCTTCGATAAGGAGCGCGGCGAGTGGGTGACGCAGTTCAAGCGCAGCGACTTCGGCGCGGACGAGCGTGCCCTCATTCACCTGACGGGACTGCGCGGCGAGGAGACGGCCGCATTCCTGCCCGTAACAGGGCGCGAAGAAAAGCGCATCGTTACGCTGACGTGGACGGCGGACGCGCAGCGCGTGACCATCGACGCGCAGAACGTCCTCTGGGGCAGCGACATGCCGGCGGAGGGCAACGACCTGCTGTGCCGCGCGGGTGAGCAGGTGACGGTGCAAATCGCGCCCGCAGCGGGCTATCGCGGCATCCACGTTTTCCTGAGCGACCCCGCTATTTCCCTGAGTATCAGCGAGGGGAACGACGCGGTTTCCTTCCTCATGCCCTACGCGCCGCTGACCTTGACGCTGACGGCGGACAAGCTTTATACCGTCACGATGGACACGGCAGGCGGCGATCCGATCCGTCCCATCCAGTACACGGTAGAATCGGAAGCGTTCCAGCTGCCGACCCCGGTTCGCACGGGCTACATCTTCCTCGGCTGGACGGGCGAGGGCATCACCGAACCGCAGAAAACCATTGAAATCCCGCAGGGAAGCACGGGCGACCGCACTTACACCGCGAACTGGCAGGTGATTGAATACACCATCATTACGCTGCTGGAAGGGGGCAATGCGGGCTCGTCGCAAGTGTATTTCTACACGGTGGAGCAAACCGTAACGCTGCCGACCCCGACCCGCACGGGCTACACGTTCCTTGGCTGGACAGGCGAGGGCATCACGACGCCGCAGCCGAACGTGACCATCCCGAAGGGTTCGACGGGCGACAAGACGTATATCGAGAACTGGAAACTGACAGAATACAACATCACCATGGATTTGAACGGCGGCAGCGGTCAAGAAAAGGTGGTTTACACCATGACGGACGAGGATTTCGAGCTGCCAACCCCGACCCGCAACGGCTACGAGTTTGTCGGCTGGACGGGCGAGCGCATCACGACGCCGCAGACAAGCGTCAAAATTCCGAAGGGTTCGACGGGAAACAAGGCGTATACCGCAAACTGGAAGGTGATCAGATACACCATCACACTGGTCACGAACGGCGGCGCAGTCATAGCTTCGATACGCTACACCGTGGAGGATTCCGTCACCCTGCCCATCCCTCCCGACCGTCCGGGCTACGAATTTTCCGGCTGGGTCCTCGATGGCAGCGGTCAGTTCCCTTCAACGCCGATGATTATCCCCAAAGGCTCAACCGGCGACCGCATTTACAAGGCGGAGTGGCGTGTGGCGACGTACACCATAACCTTCGTGAGCCACGGCAGAGTATATAATTGGGTTCAATACACCATCAACAACCAAATTTATTTCGGGCTACCGGAAGAAGACCCGTCCTACTACCTCCCGGGCTATACCTTTGTAGGCTGGAAAATCGACGGCGTAGAAGGAACGCCGCGCTCCTACATGCTGCCCAAGGGCTCGTATGGCAATCGAACGGCGACCATGCTTTGGGAGCCAATTCCGTAAGCGTAAACAAGGAGAACAAGGAGGGGATGCGCATTGGACTACCTCAGCGTAAAGGAAATAGCGGAGCTGTGGGGCGTTTCCATCCGCATGGTGAATTACTACCTGAATACCGGGCGGATTCAGGGGGCAATCCGGAAATCGGGCGGGTGGCTGATTCCGGCGAATACGCCGCATCCGGCGGATTTACGCAAGAGCGGGCAGCGCGGGCAGGAAAAAATCCCCCCGCGGATGGCAAAGTGCTATATGCCGCTGATTTCCCGCCCGTGTGACAACGGCTTCCAAAATCTCCTGCTGACCATGAACGACGAGGAGGAACGCGACATCGCCCGCGCCCTGCACCACTATTTCCGCGATGAGCACGAGGAAGCCCGCGAAATCAGCGAGAAATACCTGACGAGCAAGTGCCCCGAAATCCGCCTGTCCGCGCTGATTACCAACACGATGGCGATGCTGCAGACGGGGGATGCCGCCAAGTGCCGCCGGAATCTCGAAATGATTCAGCGGGATGGGCAGCGCGCAAACGATGATTCGTGGCGGCTGTACAGCAGCATTACCGACGCGCTCATCAGCGTGTTCTTCCACTCCGAGAAGCTCGACCTGACCCCTATCCGCCCCGCCATCGGTATTCTTCCGCCTGGAATGCAGTATTTCGCCATGTACGCCATCGCCCACGCGCTCTACATCCGCCGCGAATACGAACACGCGATGGGCATTGCCGAATCCGCCCTGCTGATGGCGGGCACGCGCTACCCCATTGACAGCATCTACCTCAACATCGTCCTGTGCATGATTTGCATGAGCCTGAAGCAGGATGAACGCGCGGAGCAGAAGTTCGATGCCGCGTGGAGCATCGCCAGCCGCGAGGGGTACATCCACCCGTTTGTGGAGCATCACGGCATTTTGCAGGGGCAGGTGGAGCGCGCGCTGCGCAAGCAGGAGCCGGAAACGTACAACAAGATTGTGCAGTCGGTCTACCGCTTCAGCCGCGGGTGGATGAAAATTCACAACCCCGTGTCGACGCTGCAGGTGACCGACGCGCTCACACCCTACGAGTTTTCGATTGCCATGCTTGCCGCGAAGGGACGCAGCAACAAGGAAATCGCCGCGCTGATGGGCGTTTCCGTCAACACGGTGAAGTCGTACATGGAGAGCATTTTTGAGAAGCTGCAAATCTCCAGCCGGAACGAAATCGACGCATATGTGAATCGGTAATATCAACAAAAGCACGCACTCCGAATGTGGAATGCGTGTTTTTGTATTCATACTATTTCCAAATTCACCCGCGCCATCTGCTTGCGCCTTTTCCGCGCTTGCGTCCGCTCATTCCACTTAGCGTAGCGCTGCTACGCTGCGTTTCATTCGCGTTAGCCAGCGCGAAAAATTCGCTTCGCATCTTGGCGCATTCTCATTTGGAAATAGTATCAGATTTTTCATTGCAGAAAAAAATATATGAAAATTGAGGAAAATGCTTGACAAATAGAAAAAAACGGATATGATACACACAAGGAGGTTGAGAAACATGGATTTTGCGTATTTTCTGATTGCTTTGGTTGCAATTGCAATCAACGTTGCATTTGCAATGTATGCGGGCGGCATTGCTGAGCAGAAAGGGTACAGCAAAGGGAACTGGATTGCCGTGTGCATTATCTTCGGCATCATCGGCTACATCCTCATTGCTGCTTTGCCTGATTTGGAACTGCGTGCAACATTGGAAAATATAGAGAAAAAACTTGCAAAAGATAAAAACGACAACTATCTGCCGCGAAGTAGCAGTAGCGATAGCAATAGAAATAGCAATAGCAGTAACAGTAACAGCACAATCAAATCGCTTTCGAAAATGACGCCGTTAGCACCACTTTCAGATAGTATGGACGACTGGACATGCAAGTATTGCGGCTTAGACAACCCGAAGGAAGCGCGCTACTGCCAACACTGCGGTGGATACAGGTGAATAAAAATCAGCCGCGGCGAGCATATTCACTCGTCGCGGCTGTGTTTATCTATGCGCTTCCTTATTCTGATACATCCGCGCGTCCGCCCGCGCCAAGGAATCCGCCAAATCATCCGTCGACGGATTAAAATGCGAACAGCCCACCGATACCATCGGCAGAACCGGATTCTCCGCCCGCGCCGCATCCATCAGGTGCTGGAAAATCTCCGTCATGGTGTTGTATTGCGCGTTCCGCCGCGTCAGTATTACGCAGAACTCGTCGCCGCCGATGCGGAAGCACGTCCCGTAATTCCCATACGCGCGGCGGATGCAGCCGGCAATCGTCCGCAGGCAGGCGTCGCCCATCAAGTGCCCATGGCAGTCGTTGACGTCCTTGAAGCGGTCAACGTCGAACATCAGGATGGTAGCAGGCACGCGCAGGCGCGCCAGATAATGCTCGTAGCCCAAGCGGTTGACAAGCTGCGTCAGCCCGTCGGTTTGCAGCACCATGTCGCTGGAGAATTTCGACATCATCAGCGCACCGCAGCTGATGGTAATCCAGTCGATTTTGACCATCGGCAGGAACAGCTGCACCATCAGCCCTAACAGCACGAACAGCGTCGCGAGCAGCAGCTGTGTGCCGCCGGTGTACTGGTAGGCGCGGCAGGCGAACCAAATCTGCACGAGGAAGAACACCGTGCTGCCCCCGTAGGCGAGCATGTAGAGTGCGTAGAGCGCCCCGTGGTGGTAGAAATTCTGCGCATCGACATAGAATATCAGCCCCGTGAACGCCGAGAGCAGCACCAGCAGCGCGTGGAAGCCCGCAAGGCACAGCAGCCTGTGTACCACTTTCCGCGGGCAGGGATGGATAATGCAGCCCGCGAACAGCCCGATTAGCGGCGCAAGCGAAAGTTCGATGGTCTTGACGGCGATATGCAGCGGAATCAGCGCGGGCGGCGTGCCATCCATCTGCACGCCCGACCACTCACACAGCGCGCAAATGGCGATGGTGGCGTACAGGCCGCCGCAGAGCAGGTTTCGGATCTTGGATTGGCTGATGTCGCCGCGCAGGGAGAAGAGCATAATCGCCATGGCGAAGACGCTGAGAGCAATATTTGCCGTGTATAATTCATTCATGCTGATTGTGGAGGCGGTTGACAAGCAATCGCGGCAGATAAGTTTGAAAAGGGCAAATTCCCCCTTCTTATAATAATGATACCACGAAAAAAAGAGGATGAAAAGTGGGTTACATAGGGCAAATTGCAAATGTGGCAGATTTCAACAAATGCGGGGAAATGGTTACATGGCAGGCTCCCATCTCCCCACAAGAAAAGGGACTGACCGAAGCCAGTCCCTTTGATGATTATTCGTATTCGCAAACGCTTGCCCAGCGGATGAGCAGGTCGCGCTCTTCGGGCTTGCCCTTGAGGGACTGGCTCGCGGCGACGATCGGAATCCACTGCTGGACGTACTGCTTGGCGGTGTCGCTCTTCTTGCAGAAGAGGGAGAGGTACTTTTCCGCCAGCGCTTCCTTGCCTTCCAGGACGAAGAGCAGGTAGGTGCGGGCGACATCAGCGGACGCATTGCCCTGCGTGGCATGCGACCAGTCGAGGATGTACCACTGCCCGTCGGGCTTCAAGATAATGTTGGACGGGTTGAAGTCGCCGTGGCAGACCTTCTTGTGGACGTGCATACTCGCCAAGCGGGTGTGCAGCTCGTAGCGGGTGGTCGCGTCGAGGTCAGTGGCGGAAATCTTGCGCTGCATCTTCTCCGTCAGGCTGTTGAGCATCGGGCAGGTGCAGGCGTGAACCTTCATCTGAATGTCCACAAACAGGTTCAGGTACTCGTCTTCCTTTTCCGGATGCGCCGCCATCAGCGCCGCCAGCGTGTCGCCTTCAACGAACTCCGTCGTAATCGCCCATTGACCGTTCACCGTGTCAACAGCAAGGAGCTTCGGAATCGGCAGACCCGTCTCTTCCACGCGCGCCGTGTTCAGCGCTTCGTTCAGAATGTCCGCCTTGCTGTACCCTTCGGCAAACACCTTGATGGCCTTGGCGCCGTCGCGGTAAATCTTCTTATTCTCCCGCTCGGCAATCACATGCGTCAAATCCATAGGGAAACCTCCTTCTATATGGTTCATGTTTATTGGGGGGAGAGGCGCAAGGGTGCTGCCCTTGACCTGCCAAAGGATCTTCGACCCTCTGGACTCCCTTTTCGCGATTGAGTTGGTGACGCTATCACACAACGTCCGCGTGTTTATGCGAGGATTCGCGTCTGCGGACGCGACCAGAGGGCAATGGAAACAGACGAAGTCTGCGGTCGCCCTCTGGACTGCTTCGCCCCCCTCCTGCGCTTGTTGGTTGATAAAGCGGCAGTGGAGAACGCAAAAGTCGATATTTGTCCTAAATATCTATTCGCCGCCCAAATGCGACATTCCTGCAAGCGGACAAAATTTTTTGTGCTCAAAAATGCCCGGCCCAGCAGAAGCATTCCTGCCAAGCCGGGGAGAATGGCGCATTACTCGCCGTAGTACGCCTTCAGATACATTTCCTTGATTTCGCTGATGAGCGGGTAGCGCGGGTTCGCGCCGGTGCACTGGTCGTCGAACGCCTGCTCGGACATTTCGTCCAGCGTCGCGAGGAACTTCTCCTCGTCCACACCGTAGTCGCGAATCGTGTTCTTGATGCCGACGCGCTCCTTCAGGGCATGGATGTTGCGAATCAGGTTCTCCACCGTCTCGTCGTCGTTTGCGCCCTTGAAGCCGAGGAATTCGCCGAATTCAGCGTAGCGGCGCTTCGTGTGCGGATAGGCGTACTGCGGGAAGGTGCCCATCTTCGTGGGAACTTCGGCGCTGTTGTAGCGGATGACCAGCTCAATCAGCAGCGCGTTGGCGATGCCGTGCGGCAGGTGATGGAACGCGCCCAGCTTGTGCGCCATGGAGTGGCAGACGCCGAGGAACGCGTTCGCGAACGCCATGCCAGCCATCGTGGCGGCGTTGCCCATCTTTTCGCGGGCAACCGGCTCGTTCTGACCGTTGTCGTAGCACGCGGGCAGGTACTCGAAAATCAGCTGAGCCGCCTGCTTTGCCAGACCGTCGGTGAAGTCTGTCGCCAGCATGGAGGCGTAGGCTTCCAGCGCGTGGGTCAGCGCGTCGATACCGGAGGCGGAGGTCAAGCCCTTCGGCGCGGACATCATCATGTCAGCGTCCACAATCGCCATCTTCGGCAGCAGCTCGTAGTCCGCCAGCGGGTACTTCACGCCGGTGTCCTGATCGGTAATGACGGCGAACGGGGTGACTTCGGAGCCAGTGCCAGCGGAGGTCGGGATGGCGATGAAGTACGCCTTTTCACCCATCTTCGGGAAGGTGTACACGCGCTTGCGGATATCCATGAAGCGCATTGCCATGTCGAGGAAGTCCACTTCCGGATGCTCGTACATGACCCACATAATCTTGCCGGCGTCCATTGCGGAACCGCCGCCGATGGCGATAATGCAGTCCGGCTGGAAGGAAGTCATCGCCTTGGCGCCTTCCTTTGCGCAGGCGAGAGACGGGTCGGGCGCAACATCGTAGAACGTGGTGTGGACGATGCCCAGCTCATCCAGCTTGTCGGTAATCGCCTTGGTGAAGCCGGATTTGAACAGGAACGCGTCGGTGACGATGAAGCAGCGCTTCTTGCCCATAACTGCCTTGAGTTCATTCAGGGCGACAGGCAGGCAGCCCTTCTTGAGGTAGACCTTTTCAGGCGCACGGAACCACAGCATATTCTCCCTCCGGATGGCAACAGTCTTGACATTCAGCAGGTGCTTGACGCCGACGTTCTCGGAGACGGAGTTGCCGCCCCAAGAGCCGCAGCCCAGCGTCAGCGACGGACGCAGCATGAAGTTGTACAGGTCGCCGATGCCGCCCTGAGAGGAAGGCGTGTTGACGAGGATACGGCAGGTCTTCATGCGCGCGGCGAAGCGGTCAATCAAATCCTTGCGGGTGACGGCGTTCAGGTAGATAGAAGAGGTGTGGCCGTAGCCGCCGTCAGCAATCAGGTGTTCCGCCTTGTCGAACGCATCGTCGATGTCCTTGGCGCGGTACATCGCCAGCACGGGAGAAAGCTTCTCATGCGCGAACTCTTCAGAAATATCCACGGATTCGACTTCACCAATCAGCACCTTGGCGGTTTCCGGCACGTCCACGCCCGCGAGCTTGGCAATGGTGTGCGCCTTCTGACCGACAATCTTGGCATTCAGCGCGCCGTTGATGATGATGGTCTTGCGCACCTTGTCCAGCTCTTCGCCTTCGAGGAAGTACGCGCCGCGCTTGGCGAACTCCGCCTTCACCGCGTCGTAGATGCTGTCCAGTACGATGGTGGACTGTTCGGACGCGCAGATCATGCCGTTGTCGAACGTCTTGGAGTGCAGGATGGAGTTGACGGCCACCTTCACGTCAGCGGATTCGTCGATAATCGCGGGCGTGTTGCCAGCGCCGACGCCCAGCGCAGGCTTGCCGGAGGAGTACGCCGCCTTGACCATGCCGGGGCCGCCGGTGGCAAGGATGATGTCGGCTTCCTTCATCGCCATGTTGGTCAGCTCCAGCGAGGGAACATCGACCCACGAGATGATGTCTTCGGGCGCGCCGGCAGCCACAGCGGCTTCCAGCACAACCTTTGCGGCGGCGATGGTGGACTTCTTCGCGCGCGGATGGGGAGAGATGATGATGCCATTGCGGGTCTTGAGGCAAATCAGCGTCTTGAAAATGGCGGTAGACGTGGGGTTGGTGGTCGGGATGACCGCCGCGACAACGCCGATAGGTTCTGCAACCTTCATCATGCCGAACGCCTCGTCGCGCTCCAGCACGCCGACGGTCTGCGTGTCCTTGTAGGCGTTGTAGATGTATTCAGCGGCGTAGTGGTTCTTGATGACCTTATCTTCCACCACGCCCATGCCGGTTTCTTCCACCGCCATCTTCGCCAGCGGGATGCGCATGTTGTTCGCGGCGAGGGCAGCTGCCTTGAAAATCTTGTCCACCTGCTCCTGCGTGTAGGTCGCATAGACCTTTTGTGCCGCGCGGACGCGGGCGAGGGCCGCCTCGAAGCTCTCCACGTTATCGACGATCGGATACTCTTTCGCCATGATACTCTCTCCTTATGCTTCATCCGTCCTGCGGGGATGCGCCCGCGAACGGGGAATGTCGGTGTTTGTCGGGGTGACGAGAACAGTGTAGCAGATTGTTAAGCTCTTGTCAAGTGGCTGACACGATTTTAACGATATTTTTTTCACAATTTAATACGTTTTCGGGACAAGATGAATGGAACGGCGGATAGATGGACGAAGAGGGCAAGAACGCGGATTCGCTATTTGGGGAGCGTCGGAGCAACGTCCCCGCGCCGCAATCAGGCGGAGGAAGTTCGCGCGGCATAAGCCATCATCATATAAATAGGTAGCAATTCAGGCACTGCATCATCCCTCCGAAAAAAATCCGAGAAAATTTATGCAGACCTATTGCATTTTTATTCATCTTGGTGTATAATCCATCTTGTCCGGCAGACGGACACAAAAATGATGAAAATCAGGATGAAGATAAAGGAGTCGATTGTTATGGCGAAGATGCGCGTATTGCTGGCTTATTCCGGTGGTCTGGATACCTCGATTATCGTGCCGTGGCTGAAGGAAAATTATGACTGCGACGTGGTCTGCGTTGCGGGCGACGTCGGGCAGGGCGAAGAGCTGGAGCCCCTCCACGAGAAGGCGAAAAAGTGCGGCGCGGAAAAGCTGTACATCGAAGACCTGCGCAAGGAGTTCGTCGAGGACTTCATTTGGCCGACGCTCAAGGCGGGCGCGGTCTACGAGGGCAAGTATCTGCTGGGCACGTCCTTCGCACGGCCGCTGATTGCCAAGCGCCTCGTCGAAATCGCTCACAAGGAGAACTGCACTGCCATCTGCCACGGCTGCACCGGCAAGGGCAACGACCAAGTCCGCTTCGAGCTGACCATCAAGGCGTTCGACCCGAATATGCAGATTATCGCACCGTGGCGCATCTGGGACATCAAGACCCGCGAGGAGGAAATTGACTACGCCGAAAAGCGCGGCATCCCCGTCCCGGTCAAGAAGGATCGCCCGTATTCGATGGATCGCAACATCTGGCACATCAGCCACGAGGGCGCGGATTTGGAAGATCCGTGGAACGAGCCGCCGGAAGACCTGCTGCTGACGATGGTCACGCCCGAAAAGGCGCCTGATCAGCCCGAATACGTCACGGTGGACTTCGAGAAGGGCGTGCCGGTCGCCATCAACGGCGAAAAGCTGGACGCGGTGGATTTGCTGACGAAGGCGAACGAAATCGCGGGTCGCAACGGCGTTGGCTGCGCGGATTTGGTGGAGAACCGTCTGGTTGGCATGAAGTCCCGCGGCGTGTACGAAACTCCCGGCGGAACGATGCTCTACGCCGCGCACGGCATCCTCGAATCCATCACGCTTGACCGCGCCACCAGCCACTACAAGGAGCTGGTCGCGAGCAAGTTCGCGGAGCTGGTGTACGACGGCATGTGGTACACGCCCCTGCGCGAGGCGCTCTCCGCATTTGTGGACAGCACGCAGCAGGCGGTCAACGGCACGGTGAAGCTGAAGCTGTACAAGGGCAACTGCATCAATGCGGGCGTGAAGTCGCCGAACAGCCTGTACATGGAGGAAATCGCCACCTTCGGCGACAGCCACGACCTGTACAGCCACAAGGATTCCGCGGGCTTCATCAACCTGCTCGGTCTGCCGCTGAAGGTCAAGGCGATGGTGGAGCAGAAGAATAAGAAGTAATTTAAAGCAACACCGCACAACTCGGCGGCTGACCGCCTCATTTGTGTAAATGTGATAACTGTGGTGTCCAGCAAGTCCTGCACTGAATTCGGGAGTAGAGCCCCAATAGTATAAACGCGCTCGTCGGAAGGTCGGCGGGCGCGTTTTCTGTGCGAATTTGAAATTTGGAGGGGGGATTTGAGGCAGCTGATTTCAGAAAAAAACGATTTTCTGAAATGTGGTTACACGCCGACACGAAAGTCGTTGTGAAGATACACAACAATTTGCCATGCTTTTGTCAGAAATG
>OHKI01000132.1_pt1 | contig 29717 bp, 25 predicted proteins | sample 1568771 | NCBI WGS metagenome assembly OHKI01 (sample SAMEA3879540, study PRJEB24766) | human gut metagenome | biome: human-associated habitat; feature: feces | place: USA | collected 1985/1987 | reverse complement strand
ATGTGTCCTGCTCTCCCTTCCGCGTGCCCATCGCTCGTCTGGCCGCCGCTCAGGCAGCTATCAAAAGTAGGTAGGAGTTCTCTTTCCTTTGAATTACCGCTTGGTTTCAAGGAAGCAGAAGCCTATCGAAAGGCTAACGGACAGTATTTAAGGAAAAATCAATGGAGAGATACCACCGTAAGGGTGCTTATCGACCTTGATTGAAAACCGAACTATAATAAGCGTATCATTAGAAATAGTGATACGCTTATTTTTTTATCTCTTTGCAAAGTTGTTCTTCCCCCTGCTCTTTTATATAATAAGATTAGCAAGGAGGTCGAGCGTATGAAAGACAAAACCACCCATCTATATGTAGACAGTCACGAAAGGACGCTGATATTACATAGCCTTGTGGAGCTGAAAAACGCTCTCATATGGCAAGGCAGATATACGGACTGCGTTGACGAACTCATTTTCAAGGTAGCCAATGCGCCCGTCAAGAAAATGAAAATCGAATATGTCTAAGGCAAATCAAGAGTGAGCCGCTTATTCTTTTCCATAAGAGTAAGCGGCATTTTTGCGTTCTCTGTACGATTTACATAGCCGCCTTGACAAAGCGGCTAAATCTATGCGAAAGGAGGACGCAGCTATGTCAAATTGCAAAGTGATTGCTCTGACCAACCAGAAAGGCGGTGTAGGCAAGACAACAACGGCGGTCAATCTGGGTGTGGGTCTGGCGAAGCAAGGAAAAAGAGTGCTGTTGATTGACGCCGATGCACAGGCAAATCTCACAATGGCTCTGGGTTACAGTCGACCAGACGATTTACCCATTACGCTCTCCACAATAATGCAGAACATCATAGACGATAAATCTTTTGATGTTTCGCAAGGGATTTTATCCCACAGCGAGGGCGTTGACCTGCTTCCGTCAAACATTGAGTTATCGGGCTTTGAAGTAAGGCTAATCAATGCGATGAGCCGTGAGCGTGTTCTGAAAACCTATGTGAATGAGGTTAAGAAAAACTACGATTATGTGCTTATCGACTGTATGCCGAGCTTGGGGATGATAACCATTAACGCTCTGGCGGCGGCTGACAGCGTGGTTATCCCAACACAGCCCCACTATCTTTCTGCAAAAGGCTTAGAGCTGTTGCTTCGCTCCGTGTCAATGGTCAAGCGGCAAATCAATCCCAAACTCAGAATTGACGGTATCTTAATGACAATGGTTATGCCCCGTACCAACATTTCAAAAGAAATTACGGCGACGGTCAAGAGCGCCTACGGTCAGAAAATCAAGGTGTTTGACACCGAGATACCTCATTCTATCCGTGCGGTGGAAGCAACCGCAGAGGGTAAAAGCATTTTCGCCTACGACAAAGGCGGCAAGGTTGCCGCAGCGTATGAACAGTTCTCAAAGGAGGTGGCAGAGCTTGGCGAGAAACAGAGAAACCAAAATCGAGCTGACCGCTTACGATGACCTGTTCCAGACAGACGAAAGCCGTGCGGAAGCAGCTTTAAGCAAGATACGGGATATTCCCCTGTCGGAGATTGATGAGTTTCCAGACCACCCGTTCAAGGTTTTAATGGACGAGGATATGGAGCAGCTTGTCGAGAGCATTAAGCGGAACAGCGTGATGACTCCTGCGACCGTGCGTTTGAAAGAGAACGGGCGGTATGAGCTTATCAGCGGTCACAGGCGCAAAAAGGCTTGTGAACTTGCGGGACTTGAAACCCTTAAATGCGAGGTAAAAGACCTTACCCGTGATGAAGCCATTATCATTATGGTGGAAAGCAATCTGCAAAGGTCTGTCATTCTGCCGAGTGAAAAAGCCTTTGCTTATAAAATGCGGCTTGAAGCGATGGACAGACAAGGAAAACGGAATGATTTAACTTCGACACCATTGGTGTCGAAGTCGAGGTCTAACGAAGAACTTGCCGACAAAGTAGGCGAAAGCCGTGAGCAAATTCGCCGTTTTATCCGATTGACCGAGCTTGTACCCGAAATTCTCCAGATGGTAGATGAAAAGCAGATTGCTTTCCGTCCTGCGGTGGAGATTTCCTATCTTGCCGAGGAACAGCAATACACCTTGCTTGAAGCGATGAGCTATAACGACGCTACTCCCTCATTGGCGCAGGCTATCAAAATGAAAAAGTTTAACCAAGACGGAAAACTGACGGACGAGGTTATCCAATCCATTATGGAGGAAGAAAAGCCAAACCAAAAGGAAAAGCCTGCTTTCCGTGATGAACGGATAACCAAGCTCATTCCGAAAACCGTTCCCAAAGGACAGGAAACAGATTTTGTTGTCAAAGCGTTGGAGTTTTACAACCGACACCTGCAACGGAACAAAGCGCACGAAAGATAGCCGCACACCGAGGGCAAGGTCTGCCTGTTTGCGTGAATAGCCGCATTTTGCGCTTCCCCCTCTCCACACCTCACCCCCTAACTACTGCCAAGACTATCCGAGAAAAGAATAGCTGCAATATCTCGCAAATCGGTTTGTACCTTTGAGAGCTTCCGCTGTTTTTCATATAATGAAGCCGTAAAGGAGGTCGATATGATGAGAAAATCAATATTTGCAGCGCTTCTTGTGCTAATAATGCTGCTTGGCGGCTGCTCCGATGTTTCAACAGTCCTCACACGAAATGATGAAAACGAGCTTGTGACGGAAACCGAAGCTGTTGCCGAAGCCGAAAGCACCAAGAGCATTTATTCCTCGGAAAGTAATGAGAGCAAAGCTCCAGAAACGAGTACGGCATTTGAAACTGCCGCAGAGGTAACGGAGCGTGAGTCTGTTCAGAGCGAAACGGTAAAGCAAACCGAGCCTGTCAAGCAGAGTGAAGCGGAAACACCTGCAACAAAACCCACTACGGAAAATAATAATCCGCCGCCTGCGGAAACACCGACACAAACCGCTTCCGAAAATACAAAGACAGCCTATGATTTTGAGTTCGATATGGAAGCGATAAAGGCGGATTGTATCAGTATCGGGCAGTCAATGGGGCTTCGTTTGGATACCTCTCTCACTCCGAGCAACGCAAGCTGGTGGAACCCCGTAACAGCATCACGGAGCAATCAAGGCGAAGCCTTAAAGCAGAGTCTTGAAGGCTATATCAAGTTTCATACCGCTGAAAATCTCAGCGCATACGGAATTGATGAAATCTCAGATTTTAATATCTGCTGCGAAGCAAAAGGAAACGGCGAATATCTGATTTACTTCCTTTTTGCATAAGCGGCAGCAAGGCTTATCCCTCTGTTTCAAAAACAGGGGGATTTTTTTATACCCAAAATCAAGAAAGGACGGTTTAACAGTCTATGAAAACAAAGTTTAAGAAGAACGGAAGGCAGCTTCTGGCAGCTATCCTCTGCCTTGTTATGGCGGTTATGGCATTGCCGATGTCCGCCTTTGCGTGGACGAGCGAGGAAGGCGTTAGCTGCACTTCCTCATTTGGGGACTACTATGTCGGCTCTGACGGAGGATACTACCGCAGCAAATCCTCTTATTCGTTCATCGTGTACGACAGCGACGGCAACACCTCTGTAAGAACAATCAGCGCAGGCAACGCCAAGCGTAAATACTTGATGACCGACGGCAGCGGAACGCACCAAGTTTACTGCGTAGAGTCTGGCATTGACTTTAATACGGGAAACAGCTATGTATCCCAGAACGGCAAAAACAGCTCCTATTTCCGCAAGCTACCGACCGAAGCACAGTTCGGCGTAATGATGGCTCTGATGTACGGTTGGCACGAGGGAAAATCCTCGCCTGTTACTGGCACGAACACAGATGATTATGCGTTTGCGACTCAAACGATTATCTGGGAATATCAGCAGCAGCTCCGCACAAGCCCGTCCGACCTGCACAGTGCAAACGGCATTGATGCGGACACTTACCGCTATTCCCTAAAGAGCAGACCTGCTGAGAAGTGTTACGACTGGATTTTGTCGCAGATGGCAAACCACTATACCATTCCGAGCTTTGCCGCAAGAAATCAGAACAAGGCAGACACCTATACGCTCAAGTATAATCCCGACAGGCAGAATTACAGCTTGACCCTTACCGACACAAACAACACCCTCGCTAATTTAAGCCTTTCGGCAAGCGGCATTAAGGTGTCCAGAAGCGGAAATCAGTACACCTTTACGAGCGACAAGATGATTACCTCGCCTATTACGGTATCCGCACAGAAAGCCGTCAATCTGGATTGCGACGAAATGCTTATCTGGGGCTGCGTAGGCAAGCAAACAATGGTTTCGGGCGCTTCCGACCCTGTATATTTCTATTTTAAGATTGATACCGAAACCTACGGAACGGGTCTTATCAAAAAGACTTCTGAGGACGGTGTTGTATCTGGCATCAAATTCAACATTTCTGGCAACGGTGTAAATCAAACCGTCGTGACCAAAGCAGACGGCACGGTAGATATTTCTTTGATGCCGGGGGTCTACACCGTCACAGAGCAGCCGATTGACCGATATGAGCCGCAGAGTGTTCAGAGAATTACTATCGTAAGTGGTCACACCTCTACCGTGACCTTCAGCAATACGCTGAAGCGTGGCAGTCTGGAGATTATCAAGAACTCCGAGGACAATCTGGTGGAGGGCGTGAAATTCCATCTTTACGGCACATCTTTAAGCGGTCTGCCCGTTGATGAATACGCCGTGACCGACGCAAACGGTGTTGCAAGATTTGAAAATGTGCTTATCAGCGGCTCTACACCTTACACCGTAGAGGAAATTGACACGGCGGTGCGCTATGTTATTCCCGCTTCTCAGACAGCGTCTATCGAATGGGAAAAGGTAACGAACCGCAGCTTTACAAACATTCTCAAAAAATTCAATGTGACCGTAACGAAATCCGATGCAGAAATGGGTACGGCGCAGGGCGACGCCTCTCTTGCAGGTGCAGTCTACGGCATTTATAAGGGCGAAGAACTCATTGACACCTACACCACCGATAAAAACGGTCAGTTTACAACGAAGTATTATGTGTGCGGCAACGATTGGACTGTCCGAGAAATCAGCCCGTCTGAGGGCTATTTGCTTGACAGAACAATCCACAGGGTCGGCGCAGAGCCAGAGCTTTACACCGTGGAGTTTAACTCTACCGCAAATGATGTGACCGAACAGGTCATCAAGGGCAATATCGCCATTATCAAGCATACCGACAACGGCGAAACGCAGATTGAAACGCCCGAAACAGGCGCAGCCTTTGAAGTATTCCGCAAGGCGGCAGGCAGCTTTGATGCTGCAAAGGAAACCGAGCGAGATATTCTCACTTGTGATGAAAACGGCTTTGCCCAGACAAAGAATATGCCTTACGGTATCTACACCGTCCGCCAGACCTCTGGCTGGGAGGGGCGTGAGCTAATGAAGCCTTTTGATGTGTTTATCTGCAAGGACGGTCAGACCTACCGCTATCTTATCAACAACGCAAACTTTGAAAGCTATATCAAGGTCGTGAAGAAAGATGCGGAAACGGGCAACACCATTCCGTATGCAGGCGCAGGCTTCCAGATTTACGACCCGAACGGAAACCTTGTGACGATGACCTTCACCTATCCCGAAGTGACGACCATTGACATCTTTTACACAACCGCCGATGGCGAGCTTATTACGCCGCAGACCTTGGAATACGGCAAGGGCTATTCTCTGGTAGAGGTACAAGCGCCGTATGGCTATGTACTGAACTCCGAGCCTGTCTATTTTGATGTAATGCAGGAGAACTCCGAGATTGACAGCGGCATTACCGTCATTGAGGTGGTACGCTCCAATATGGCACAGAAAGGCACGATTACCGTATCCAAATCGGGCGAAGTGTTCAGCTCCGTCAATGAAGCAGGCGGCTTGTATCAGCCTGTCTATGCGGTGCGTGGACTTGAGGGCGCAGTCTATGAGATTACCGCCGCCGAGGATATTTACACTCTGGACGGTACGCTCAGAGCTTCTAAGGGCGAGGTGGTCGATACCGTTACCACAGGCGCAGACGGTACGGCGGTAAGCAAGGAACTCTATCTCGGCAAATACGAGGTCAAGGAAATCACAGCACCGTTTGGAATGGTGCTGAACGAGGAAATTCACGCCGTTGAGCTTGTATATGCGGGTCAGAATGTCGCTGTTACCGAAACCGCCGCTTCTTTCTATAACGAAAGGCAGCGTGTAGAAATCGACCTTATCAAGCGCCTTATGGCGGACGAAGCCTACGGCATCGGTAAGAACGGCGAGATTTTTGATGTGACCTTTGGCTTGTATGCGGAAAAGGAACTGACTGCGGCAGACGGCACGGTTATCCCCGCCGACGGACTGATTGAGATTATCTCTCTTGACGAGAACGGAAGCGGCAAGGTCAAAACCGACCTGCCTATCGGGAGCTATTATGTAAAAGAGCTTGCGACCAATTCCGCATATATCTTGAACGGACAGAAATATCCCGTTGTTTTCGAGTATGCAGGACAGAAAACGGCTACCGTTCACATCACAGCCAACGGCGGCGAAGCCATTGAGAACGACATCATTTACGGCTCTGTAAGCGGCAAGAAATCCGATGAGGACGGCAACGCTCTCGGCGGTGCGGTCATCGGCATTTTCAAGACAGGCACAGAGAAATTCACAACAGAAAACGCTATCCAGACTACCGTTACGGCTGCTGACGGTAGCTTTTCTTTTGAAAAAGTGCCGTATGGAACTTGGGTAATTCGTGAAATCGAAAGCCCGACAGGTTTTGTACTCTCCGAGGAAGAAATCACGGTCACAATCGGTGCGGTTGATGAGGTCGTGGAAATCGAGCTTGTCAACTACTTCATTAAGGGCAATATCGAATTGACTAAGGTCGATAAGGACTACCCCGATAACAAGCTCACAGGTGCAGAGTTTGAGGTCTATGCCGATACCAACGGTGACGGCAAGCTGGATAACGACGATAAACTGCTCGGAACAATGACCGAGCTTGACGGCGGCGTTTATCAGATGAAGGAGCTCCGCTACGGAAAGTACTTTGTCCGTGAGAAAACTGCTCCGACGGGCTTTGTGCTTGACGAGAATGTGTATTCCGTATCCATCGAGGAAAACGGCAAGACCTATATCGTTGAAAACGAGGCAGGCGTGGGCTTTGTCAATGCGGCGCAGAAAGGCTCTCTTAAAATCGTAAAGACTTCCTCTGACGGTAAGGTTGAGGGCTTCTCATTCCGTGTAACGGGAGCTGGCGGCTATGACCAGACCTTTAAGACCGACAAAAACGGCGAGATTTATATTGAGGGTCTGCGAATTGGCGAATACACCGTATCCGAGGTAAGCGACAGCGTTTCAGCAGGATATATCCTGCCTGCCGACAAACAGGCTGCGGTCAAGGTCGGTGCTACCACAATCGTTGAGATGCACAACGAGCTTCGGGATACCCCGAAAACGGGCGATGACTTTAATCTTGCTTTGTGGGTAAGCCTTGCGGCTGCTTCCGTTCTGGGCGCAGGCGTTCTCGGCTTCGCAGGCTTCAAGAAAAAGAAAAAGGAGGACTGATTTATGGACGCAAAGACCATTATTGCAATCGTGCTTGTGGTGTTTATCGTAGGCTCTGCGGTGTGGCTGAATATCCGTAACAGAAAGAAGTAACAGGCGTGGGGCGGCTGAAAAAGCCGCCCCTTTGCTGTTTATGGAGGTAAATCTATGAGAAATCTCAAAACCATTGAGGGCAAGGTCAGAGCCGTTCTGCAAAAGGACGAGGAAGCCAGAAACGACGATATGCTGCTTTATTTGAAGGTCTGCAACGGCTGTCTGAAAGATACAGGGGCTATGCCCTTTGCCGAGGTAATGGCTCAGTATAAATATCTGGGGCTGCCGAGCTTTGAGAGCGTCGGCAGAACACGCCGCAAATTACAGGCGCAATATCCAGAGCTTATGGGAAACGCCCGTGTAAGGCGGCTTCGTGCCGCAGGCGAAAAGGCGTATCGCAAATACGCAAAGGAATGAGGTGCAAGATGGAGGAAAAACGGATAAACAGCGGTTATGAAATCATAGAAAGCCATACTATCGGGAGTAATGAGCTTGTCATCGGTCATAACGCCGCAGCCCCCAACCCCTATGTGTGTTGGTACTGCAAAAACGGCTCGGATTATTTCTGGGGATACTACTGCAATCAGTTGTCCGAAGCGAGAAAGAAGCTGAATGAGCGCTATCGGCGGGAGTGCCGTATGCCCTATAATCAGCCCGATAAAAGCCAGAAAAGCCGTGATGACCGTGAGCGATAAAAAGGTATATGACTGCAAGACCTGTCCTTATCCCCGATATAAGGACGGGTCAGTTATTTTCTGTGATGTCTGTATCCGAAAGATTTTAGACGAGCAGAAAGAGAAAAAAGAGCGAAAGGAGCAGCCGAATGAGTGAGGAAAAAAGAAAACTCGGTGATTACGAGATTATCCAGAGCATCTATATCGGAGATAAAGAGGTCGTGTTCGGCGTAGATAAAAAAGACCCGTATCCCTTTATGGTGTGCTACTGCGATTACCACAACCCTCTGTCAGCGGCGTGGCCGACAGAGGGTGTTGCTTCGGACGATTATCTGGAAGCAATGCAGATTTTTGTTGACCGAGTACAGTTGCAGATTGACCGCACAAAAGCGGAGCTTGCCAAATTTCCCTTTGATAAGACCGTGTTTACAAAGGAGCATTGTATCCCCGATGACGGTATGCGTAACATTGTGGGCAAGGTAGTCGTTATCAATTCCGAGCCGAAACGCTATGAGTATCAGCATCCTGCCTATCAGCTTGTGTTGGCTGACGGAGGAAACGGAGCTATCGGCGGCAGAGGTCGGGCGGTGTTCGGCACTTGCCTTGCCACAGGCGAACAAGCCAGATGGGAAAGGTACGATGTTCTTGGCGAAATCAAACCCGAATGTATGCCCGACTGGGCGAAGGAAGCACTTGCTAAAATCAAGGCGCAGGAAAAAGAGAAAAAACAGAAGAGTCGGGAGGAACGCTGATATGGAGATACGAGCCTTAACCCCTGCCGAGCAGAAATACACCTACGCCCAGAGTATGCAGTTTGAGGGACAGACCGCCAATATCGGTCATCTGCGTGGGGATTTTGACAGCTCTGGATACGGCTTTTATACCACTTGGACGGACACCCGAACACAATGGAAAACGGACGAGTTCAAGGCGGAATTTGACGAGGTTATCAATGCTCTGCGCTCCGATAAATACGGACTGCTGAAAAACCGTTCCGCTATGAGTGCGTTTGCAAGGCAGTATGCGGACAGCGCCTTTAAGGGCAACTATTGCACGGAGTACGGTTTCCGAGTGGATACGGAGAAACACGCCTATCTGCTGCGCTGCAACCCCACAAGGGGCGACTACAATTTTTACTGCTACTGCTTTGTAAAGGAATGGCTTGATAAGCACATTCAGAAAGCCGAGCAAGGTATCCGATTTATTGACCCGAACTATAAGGAGCTGTTTCGTATCCCCGACGGCGGCAGGATAATCGTAACGACCTCTTGGGGAGAAAAGCGGGAACATTCCTGCCGCTTTATAGATGAATGTCATACCGAGGTCGGCAACAACATTTTTCATATCTGCGAGTTTGCCGAGCGTATGCAGCAAAACGGGGCGACCTACGAGCCGAAGCAGGCGGAGCAGCCGCCCCAGAAAGCGCCGAGGAAAAACGACTATGAACGATAAAGGAGGATTGCGATATGGCTGTTAATCAGAAAGCCGTCAAGGTCTTGAACAAGGTTTTGGAAGCAGGCTTTACCGATGAAAAAGCAATTTCCGCTATGACGATGGACGATATTCTCTCTATACAGGGTATCACGGTTGCGGATATTGCCCTTATCAACGACCTGCAAAAGAGCATTAAAGCAAACAGGGTCATTTCCTTTCTCGGCGGTGCTGCCGATGAATAAGAAAGACCAAATAACAAAAACGGAATAAGGAGGTGCAAATTCAATGGCTGCGAAGTATCAGCTAATGACGGAGCTGTATCGGCGCACAGGTATTGCGGTTGCAAAAAATCCGCAGGCGTGGCAGAGCTTTTTAGCTGCTGCTTGCCGCAACTATAAATGCCGCTTTGATGAACAGCTTTTAATCTATGCACAACGCCCCGACGCTATCGCTGTCGCAGAGCTTGACACTTGGAACAAGCGGTTTAAGCGTTGGGTAAACAAAGACAGTAAGGGTATCGCTGTTTTCGACCCAAAGGGTCGCAGGAATACCCTTAAATATTATTTTGATGTTTCGGACACGCACGACGGATATTACGGCAGCCGCCCCGTCCCGATATGGCAGATGAACGGACGATACGAGCAGGCTGTTATTGAAAGGCTCTCCGACAGGTTTGGTAATACGGAAAGCACCGACCTTGCTTCTGCCCTAACGGAAACGGCAAAGAACGCCGTTGAGGATAATCTGCAAGACTATTTCTCTCAGCTCAAAGACTTCACAAGGGACAGCTTCTTGGAGGAATTGGACGACCTTAATGTGGAGGTCTGTTACAGGCGTTTGGTAACAAACAGCGTTGCGTTTATGCTGATGAGCCGCTGCGGTCTGGATACAACGGAGTATTTCGACCGAGAGGATTTTGAGGGCATTATCAATTTCAATACGCCTGCGACTATCAACGCCCTCGGCATTGCCACAAGCGATATTTCCGAAATGGCTCTCAAGGAAATCTCTCTTGCAATACAAAATCTGCAAATCGCAGAGAAAGGTGCAAATCGCACCTTTGTCCCAGAAAGCAAAAGCCAATATAATATAGGCAGAATACAACCCGAAAGGAGCGAAAATAATGAACGAAATCACTTACAGCAGGCAGGGCGATTATCTTATTCCCGACCTGACATTACCGACCGAGCAAGAAATTCCGCTTGGCAGATACGCACAGATGCACAGGAGCTATCTGGAGCAGCACAAGCGAGTGACCTATCTCAATCTGCTGACATCGGGCAAACTGAACGAGCATCTGTATCAGACCGAACAGACAGCACTCCAGAGGTTGGAGCTTCTGACGAAGCAGCTTTCAGCCGAACAGGGCTTGACGGAGGAACTGAAAGAGAAAGCTCCGATGCAGTGGGTACAGAGAATGAACAACATCCGCAGTCAAGCGGAGGAAGTGATTATGACCGAGCTGATTTACAAGTAAGCGTTGCCAATGCCGATGAGGTCAAGGTCAATCTTCCTACCGTAGAGGAACAAATCGAAATGATAGCCGAAGCAGAGGACGAAAAATCCTCTGCTTTTGCTGTTTCACAGGAAGATATTGACTCTGTTCTGACAAGAGGAAGCGGTTTTCAAGACGGGAAATACCGTATCTACCGTCAGTTTCAGAAATATGAGGACAGTAAAAGTAATATCGCTTTTCTCAAAAAGGAATACGGCATAGGCGGCGGAACGCACCTTTACCCCGATGGAACAAACGGCGGCGAATGGCACGACGGCAAAGGTATCGGCATTGGAAAGCACGGGTCATATACAAACCCAGACCTGCGGCTCAGTTGGTCTAAGGTTGAAAAGCGGCTGCGTGAGCTGATAAAGGCAAACCGCTATCTCAATCCGAAAGAAAAAGACCATTATGCCGATTATCTGGAGAGCGTGTCAGCTCCCCAATATGAGGTTGACGCCCAAAGGAAAATGGCAAGGCAGCGTTTTATCGACGCTCATCGTGACCTGCCGCCTGCCGACAAACGGGATACCCTTGCCCTGCGACTGTCGGACTTTATCCGTGACTTGGACGGGTACGAAAAAGACCTGTTATCCAATGTGGAGCGTTCCGACCTTGCCGATATTACGGCTGAGCAAATGGAACAGCACTTGTCCGACCCCGCTGCCGTTCAACAGCTCCTTGATTTTCTTACCCAGATACAATGGAAAACGACATCGGTTTTCAGCCGCAGCAATGCGTGGAAATTTTCCGAAGAATTGCGGGAGCTGTATCCGCTTCGCTATCTCTACAACGAGGGCGATGTGGTGTATATCGGCGCAGATAAGTACGAAATCACAGATTTTGACGAAAACGCCGTGTCGCTCCGAAATGCAGAGTTTCCGCTGTTCGGCAAGGAATACAGCCGAGAGGATTTTGAGGAAAAGCTCAAGGAAAATCCCGCAAACGACCATCTGAAAGTTGTCGTGACCGAAAAGCAGCGAACAGAAGCACCGTCCGAGAAAAAGCCAGACGGAATACAGTTTTCTATCGGCTTTTCAGAACACCCTGCTTTTTACGACAGGCAGCTTAATGACCGTTATACGGATTTGAGCTTTGCCCTCGGAAACAAGCTGCTTGGTGTTCTGGACGAAAAGCAGCACCGAGAGCGTGAAAGCAAGGAAATCGGTTGGTATCACAAGACGGATTTTGAGATTACCACCACCGTCGGCGGCGAGGACTTTCACTATGAGGGGCGCTTTGATGTTGGCGACGGCGAGGGCGACCTTATCGCCCACATCAAGAATTATTACGATTACTGCCTGTCACCGCAATGCCCGTTTATCCCCGAATGGAAGCGACAGGGCGAGGATTATTACCGAGAACGGATGGATAGTCTGCGCTTGGGGCGTGATGTGTTTATCCCGTTCTTGGAGCAGAATACCGAGCTGACGCCAGAGGACGAAAAGCTCCTTTCTGAGATTATGGCTACCGAGGGCGACTGGTACAGAAAAGCCGAAGAACCAGAACGACCGTCTGCGGCAGATGAAATGATTGCCTATGCGGAAAAGGTTGCTTCGGAATATGAATCCGAGCCGCAGGAGGAACGCTTTGAGATTTTAATGACCTCGGATGCGTTCCCCGACCCCGAAGATGTTTATGCTATCTGGAATAATGTCCGAGAGAAATATTACGCCGATGATTACGGTAAAATTCTGACCTATCCCACAGAAGAAGCGGCAAATGAGGGCTTGGCAGCAGTCAAGAAAGCAGTTGCCGACAAGGAAGCCGAGGAATGGCTGTATGTGGAACGGGCTAAACAAGGTTTAGATCCCGTTCCCACACAGGACAATGCCGACCTTATCGGCAAAGAAATCACGATAGACAACCGCAAATATGTTGTGGAGAGCGTCGGCAGGATAAGCGGCGATGTGTCCCTGCGTGACATCACTTTTCAGAACAGCACAGGCTTTCCTATCAACCGAGTGGAGAAAATCGGCTATATCCGAAGCCTTTTGGAGCAGGCAGAAACCGAATTACCGCCCGAAAAAAAGGTGGAAGCTCCAGCCGCTTTATCTGCTGACCGTCACAATTTCCGCATTACCGATGACACGCTCGGCGTAGGCGGCGCAAAAGAAAAGTTTCGCAACAATATGGCGGCTATCAATCTTCTGCACGAGCTTGAAATCGAAAACCGCCTTGCCACACCCGAAGAACAGGAAATCCTATCTCGGTATGTCGGTTGGGGCGGTTTGTCTATGGCGTTTGACGAACACAATGCGGCTTGGGCTGACGAGTTTAAGGAGCTGTATGCGAGCCTATCCCCAGAGGAATACAACGCCGCTATGGAGTCAACGCTGACCGCCTTTTATACGCCGCCCGTTGTTATCAAGGCGATGTATGAAGTGCTTGACCGCTTGGGCTTCTCACAGGGCAACATCTTGGAGCCTTCCTGCGGCACGGGCAATTTCTTTGGCTTGCTGCCCGAAAGTATGGCAGGCTCAAAGCTCCACGGCATAGAGTTAGACCCACTGACAGGCAAAATTGCAAAGCAGCTCTACCAGAAAGCCGATATTGCCATAGAGGGCTTTGAGCAAACAAAGCTCCCAGACGACCATTTTGATGTGGTTATCGGCAATGTGCCTTTCGGAGAAATCCGTGTGAACGACAGCCGATACAACGCTCAGAAGTTCCTCATACACGATTACTTTTTCGCAAAGGCGCTTGATAAAGTCCGTGCCGGCGGTGTTGTGATATTCATTACCTCTAAGGGAACAATGGACAAAGCAAGCCCAGAGGTAAGAAAGCATATTGCCCAGAGAGCCGAGCTGTTAGGCGCAATCCGTCTGCCAGATAACACTTTCCGTGCCAATGCAGGCACAGAGGTCACAAGCGATATTCTCATTCTGCAAAAGCGTGACCGTGTAATTGATGTTGAGCCAGATTGGGTCTATCTGGATACGGACGAAAACGGCGTTACGATGAACAGCTATTTTGTTCAGCATCCAGAAATGGTGCTTGGGCAAATGCGGCTTGAAAGCACCCGCTTCGGGAAACCAGAGCCTGCCTGCAAAGCCTATAAGGATAAATCTCTGTCCGAGCTGCTTCACAACGCTGTTCAAAGGATAAACGGCGAAATCACAGAGCTTGATAATGAGATAGACCAAATCTCCGACGAACAGGACACATCAATTCCTGCCGACCCGAATGTACGCAACTTCTCATTCGCTCTGGTAGACGGCAAGGTTTATTTCCGAGAGAATGACCGTATGACCCCTGCCACCGTATCAATGACGGCGGAAAATCGTATCAAGGGGCTTATAGAAATACGGGATTGTGTACGCAGGCTCATTGAGTATCAGACCGAGGATTATCCAGAGGAAATGATACGCACCGAGCAGGAAAACCTAAACCGCCTGTATGACAGTTATACCGAGAAATACGGTCTTATCAACAGCCGTGGCAATTATCTTGCCTTTGCGTCGGACGAAAGCTATTTCCTTTTGTGTTCTCTGGAAGTGCTTGATGATGAGGGGAATTTCAAGCGGAAGGCGGATATGTTCACAAAACGGACTATCAAGCCGCACCGTGAAGTAACCTCGGTTGAAACATCGAGCGAAGCCCTCGCCCTATCCATCGGAGAGAAAGCCCGTGTTGATTTGCCCTATATGGAACAGCTTACGGGCAAAACGCAGGATGAGCTTGTTAAGGATTTGCACGGCGTTATCTTCAAAGTGCCGAACTCCGAGCCTGTTTCCTATGCAGCCGCAGACGAGTATCTGTCGGGCAATGTCCGCACAAAGCTCCTTATCGCACAGGCGGCGGCAAAAGACGACCCAGAGCTTGCGGTCAATGTGGAAGCCTTAAAACAGGTCATTCCGAAAGACCTGTCCGCTGCGGAAATCTCCGTTCGTCTGGGAACGACTTGGATACCGCAGGAGGATATTCAGCAGTTTGTTATGGAGCTGCTTACCCCGTCGCAATACGCCAGAGGAAAAATCAAGGTGCGCTACACCGAGTTTAACGGCGATTGGTTTATCGAGAACAAAAGCTCCGACTTCGATAATGTCAAGGCAAACAGCACCTACGGAACAAAGCGGGCTTCCGCCTACCGCATTATTGAGGATACTCTGAACCTGCGTGATGTCCGTATCTTTGACTATGTGTATGATGAACACGGTAACAAAAAAGCGGTGTTCAACGCCAAGGAAACGACGGCAGCACAGGCAAAGCAGGAAGCTATCAAGCAGGCGTTTGCGGATTGGATATGGAAAGACCCAGAACGGCGAAACCGCCTTGTTCGTTATTACAATGACACTTTTAACTGTATCCGTCCCCGTGAGTATGACGGCAGCCATATCACTTTCGGCGGTATCAGCCCAGAAATCACGCTAAGACCGCACCAAGTAAATGCCATTGCCCATATTCTTTACGGCGGCAATACACTCCTCGCCCACAAGGTAGGCGCAGGCAAAACCTTTGAAATGGTAGCCGCCGCACAGGAAAGCAAGCGGCTCGGACTTTGCCAGAAATCAATGTTTGTTGTTCCAAATCACCTTGTCGGTCAGTGGGCTTCCGAATATCTGCGGCTCTATCCGAGCGCCAATATCCTTGTTACGACCAAACAGGATTTTGAAACGGGCAATCGAAAGAAATTCTGCGGGCGCATTGCTACGGGCGATTATGATGCGGTCATCATCGGGCATAGTCAGTTTGAAAAAATTCCGATGAGTGTGGAACGCCAGAAAATGCAGTTGGAAAAGCAGCTCTTTGATATAGAACGAGGTATCGAAGATGTGCAGGCTTCCAAAGGCGAACAATTCACGGTCAAGCAGCTTATGAAAACCCGCAAGGGTATTAAGGCAAAGCTCGACAAGCTCAATGATACCAAGCGCAAGGATACGGTAATCGACTTTGAGCAGCTCGGAGTTGACCGCCTGTTCATTGACGAGAGCCATTTTTACAAGAATTTGTACCTCTATACCAAGATGCGCAGAGTGGGCGGCATTGCTCAGACCGAAGCCCAGAAGTCAAGCGACCTCTTTATGAAGTGCCGCTATCTGGACGAAATCACGGGCAACCGAGGAACGATTTTCGCAACAGGTACGCCCGTCAGCAATTCTATGGTGGAGTTGTACTCGGTGCAGAGATACTTGCAGTACGACACTTTGGTACGGAATGGCTTGCAGCATTTTGACAGTTGGGCGTCCACCTTCGGAGAAACCATAACGGCTCTGGAGCTTGCCCCAGAGGGGTCAAGTTACCGCCCGAAAACAAGATTTGCCAAGTTTCACAACCTGCCAGAGCTGATGCAGATGTTCCGTGAGGTAGCCGACATTCAGACCGCCGATATGCTGAAGCTCCCCGTGCCAAAGGTCAATTACCGCAATATCAAGGTCGCTCCGAGCGAAATTCAAACGGAAATGGTTGCTTCTCTCGCAAAGAGAGCCGAGAAAGTCCGTGACAGACTTGTAGAGCCATATATCGACAATATGCTGAAAATCACGAATGACGGGCGCAAGCTGGCACTCGACCAAAGACTTATCGACCCGATGCTACCCGATTTTGAAAACAGCAAGGTCAACGCCTGCGTGGATAATGTGTACCGTATCTGGGCGGAAAACGCCGATACACGGGCGACACAGCTTGTATTCTGCGACCTGTCAACGCCGAAAAACGACGGCACTTTCAATGTCTACGACGATATACGAACAAAGTTGACCGACAGGGGTATCCCTGCGGAGCAGATACGCTTTATTCACGAAGCGACCACCGACGCACAGAAAAAGGAGCTGTTTGCAAAGGTCAGAAGCGGCGAAGTGCGTGTCCTTTTAGGCTCTACCCCGAAAATGGGAGCAGGCACGAATGTGCAGGACAGGCTCAAAGCAATTCATAATCTTGATTGTCCGTGGCGACCGAGCGACCTTGAACAGCGGCAAGGGCGCATTGAACGGCAAGGCAATATGTTCCCAGAGGTTGAGGTCTATCGCTATGTTACCGAGCAGACCTTTGATGCTTACCTCTATCAGTTGGTAGAGAGCAAGCAGAAATTCATCAGCCAGATAATGACGAGCAAAAGCCCCGTCCGTTCTGCCGAAGATGTGGACGAGGTTGCACTGTCCTTTGCCGAGGTAAAAATGCTTGCCACAGGCGATGAGCGTTTCAAGGAGAAAATGGACTTGGATATACAGGTATCGAAGCTGCGTGTACTCAAACAAAGCTATCTGTCCGAGCATTACGACCTTGAGGACAGGATACTCAAATTCTATCCGCAGACCATAAAGGAGTATGAGGAACGCATTGCGGGCTACGAAAGCGACACGGCACTTGCCGAGCAGCACAAGCCGCAGGGTGAGGATAAGTTCTGCCCGATGACAATAAAAGGCGTGACCTTTACCGAAAAAGCAGCCGCAGGCGAAATGCTCCTTGCCGTCTGCAAGGAAAATACTCTTGCAAATCCCGTGGAAATCGGCAGCTACCGTGGTTTCAGAATGGAGGTTTATTATGATACGCTCAACACTCATTACTGCCTAAACCTTTGCGGAAAAGCAAAGCACAAGGTGGAATTGGGCAGCGATGCACTCGGCAATCTGACACGAATTGAAAACGAGCTTGCGAAAATCCCTGTAAAATTGGAGGTCGCAAAGACAAAGCGGACGGAAACTATCGAGCAGCTACAAACCGCAAAAGCAGAGGTTGAAAAGCCTTTTGCCTTTGAAGATGAGCTGCGGGAAAAGACGGAACGGCTGAACGCTCTCAATATCGAGCTTAATCTGAATGAGAAAGACCGTTCCGTTATGGACACCGAGCCAGACCAGAGCGAGGAACAACCCGAAAGAAAATGTGCAAATCGAGAGCGATAATGCTGTTTGTATATTTGTAATGACCTTTTTGGGGCAGTATAATAGGTACAAGAAGTATTAAATCGGAGGTGAAAACCGTGCTTGATAATTTCAAATTTGAAACCTTTGTCGATGCGCACAGCAATATTTTCGAGGAATATCTAAGCTCCGTTATATCCAATCTGCGAGAAGCCAATCCCGAATACCGTTCCATAGAGGAAAAGATAGAGAGCCTTTACAGGCAGTATCCGAAAGTAATGGCGGTGTTCGATACGGAGAAGTCAAGCGATTTATCCAAGCAGGAATGTACGGCGTTGATAGAAATTCTGGAGCTTCGGGCAAGGCTCTGCGATATGCAGCAGGAAGCAATTTATTTCCGAGGCTGCTATGACAGCGTGGGTTATCTGAAAAAGGCAGGCATTTTATAACCGAGAACGGCGGCATTGGCGAAAAGCTGATGCCGCTTTTACATAGCTGAGTGGTTTTCACTTAACGAAAATCACTCGGCTTTTTCTATTTCTGGAGGTGATTTGATTGAATGAGAAGCAGCAGACCCTATGTGCAGCTTGACCCTGCGGTTATCGAGCAAGCACGGCAAATGGACTTGCTCTCCTATCTCAGAGCTTATGAGCCGAACAATCTGGTGCGTGTCGGCGGCAGCGTTTACTGCACCAAAGAACACGACAGCTTAAAAATTTCTAACGGCAAATGGTATTGGTGGTCGAGAGGTATCGGCGGTGTTTCCGCCCTTGACTATCTTATCAAGGTCAAGGATTACGGATTTGTCGAAGCCGTCGAAACTCTGACGGGCGGTACGGTTGAATGTACGCCGCCGCTAACGCCGAAAAAGGACGAGCCGAAAGTTTTGCTATTGCCGCCGAAGAACAAGGATTGCAACCGAGTGACGCAGTATCTTTTCGGGCGTGGCATTGATTATCAGCTCATACAGGAGTGCATTGCAGACGGCACGATTTACGAAAGTGCCGATTATCACAATGCCGTTTTTGTGGGCAAGGATAAAAGCGGAACGCCAAAGTATGCCGCCTTGCGCAGCACGCTCGGAAGCACTTTCAAGCAGGACGCTTCGGGAAGTGACAAGCGATATTCATTCCGATTGCTTGCAAAAAAGCCGACAAACACGGTGCATTTATTTGAAGCAGCCATTGATTTACTGTCCTATGCGACCTACCTTAAATGCGAGGGCAAGGACTATCGGACACAAAATCTGCTCTCTTTGTCGGGTGTATATCAGCCCAAAAAGGAGCTGAGCGAGAGCAAAGTCCCCATTGCGCTGTTCACTTATCTCAAAGAAAATCCGCAAATCAAGACCGTTGTTCTGCACCTTGACAATGACAAAACGGGCAGGCTGTGTACTGCCGCCTTAACCGAATTACTGAAAAGGGACTATGAAATCGTTGATTCTCCGCCGCCTGTCGGCAAGGATGTCAACGATTTTTTAATGTCTTATCTGGGACTTTCAAGGCAAAAGCCCGTCCGTGAAAGGAGTGATGTCCGTTGATTGTGCAGCAGATTTTCTGAAAAACGACAACCAAACCGACCCTAAATTTAAGAACGAAAGTGAGGAAATGACGATTGAAAAACTATGATGTGACCCTTACCGCCCACTATAAAAAGACCGTTTCCGTTTGCGCCGACAGCCCTGAACAGGCGGCGGAGAAAGTCAAAATCATTCTCTTTGATACCGACCTTATCGAGTTTTCCGATGAGGATTTTGTCTGCGGCGAAGCCGACATTACCGAGCATAGCGAGGACAGTCTTGACGATACCGATGAGGAAGAATTGTCCGAAGAAGATGATTGTTCGGACTGTCCGTACTTCTGCCCCGTGTGCGGAGAATGTCTGTATGAGGACAGGTGCGAAGAATGATATGTCTTACCAAGCACTGAATTTGGCTAACCAAATTCGCTTGTTAGGGGGCAGCCCCTAATACCTCGTGAAAACAGAAAGGAGTTTGAGAATGAGTGAGTTTATATTTTTCATCATCGGCATAATGCTCGGCGGACTGACGGGCATTGTGATTATGTGCTGCTTGCAGATAAACCGTCTGTCTGAGAGAGAGGAAGTGAAAAATGCGAAAACGAAATGTGCAGATACTTTTCCGTCTGACTGAGGAAGAAGCCGAGCAGCTTAACGAGCTTGTGCGGAAATCGGGTCGCTCAAAAGAAGCCTTCCTCAGAGAAACAGTAAAGGGCTACCGTCTATGTGAAAAGCCCGACCCAGAGTTTTATAAAATGATGCGAGAGCTGTCGGCTATCGGCAACCGTATCAATCAGCTTGCGGTCAAGGCAAACGCCCTCGGCTTTATCGACACGCCGATGCTCCGAGAGGAAGCGAGGAAATGGCACGAGTTTCAAATCGAAATCCGCAAAAGGTATCTGCTGCCCCGCAAGGTATCTTAATGGCGGTCTGCGAGATATGGGATGTGCGTGGCAGGCTCGACCACTCGATTGACTATGCAGAAAATCCCGAAAAAACCGCCAACCCCAAATACACCGAAGCTGATTTACAGGCTATGGTCGATGTAATGGAGTACGCTACCAATAAGGATAAGACCGAACAGCGTTTCTTTGTCACGGGTGTAAACTGCGACCCGACAACCGCCAGAGATGAAATGATGATTTCCAAAGCCCAATGGAACGACAGGAGCGAGATTGTCTGTTATCACGGCTTCCAGAGCTTCAAGTCTGGGGAGGTCACGCCAGAGCAGGCGCACGAGGTCGGGGTCAGACTTGCCGAGAGAATGTGGGGCGACAGATTTCAAGTCATTGTTGCTACCCACCTCAACACCGAGTGTCTGCATAACCATTTTGTAGTAAACTCCGTTTCCTTTGCGGACGGCAAGCACTATCACGACAACAAGGCAAATTTGCGGCTGCTCCGTCAGCGTTCCGATGAGCTTTGCCGTGAGTATGCTCTGTCCGTTATTGAACATCCAAGCGGCAAGAAAAAGCCCTATGCCCTTTATCAAGCGGAAAAACAAGGACGCCCCACAAGAGATAATGTTTCACGGCAGGCAGTTGATGAAGCCATTGCAAAGTCCTACACGCTGAAAGACTTTGACCGCATTATGTCGGAGATGGGCTATCGTGTGAGCTTTGACCCCAACCGCAAGTATTGGACGATTATCGGAAAGGGCTGGCAAAGACCGAAGCGGCTCTATAAACTCGGAGAGGATTATACCAACGACAGAATAACGGAGCGCATCAGCCAGAACTCTTATGCCGTAAGGTTTGAGCGATTTACCGACCTGCCGAAGCAGGTCAAGGTCTATCGGGTCAAGGGGTCACTTTCGGGTATCAAGAAAATCGGCGGCTTGCGTGGACTTTATCTCCATTACTGCTACAAGCTCGGTATCCTGCCGAAGAACAAAAAACAGAATTACGCTCGGCTTCATTATCTGTTAAAGGACGACCTTATGAAAATGGAAGCCATAGCAAAAGAAACAAGGCTGCTTTGTCGGAATCACATTGATACGGCACAGCAGCTTTTGTCATACAAAGGCTCGTTGGAAACGGAAATGTCCGCCTTGCTTGAAAAGCGCAAGGAACTTTACTCCAAATCCCGTTCCGCAAAGGACGAGGACACAAAATCACAGGTCAAGGCAGAGCTATCCGATATTTCCAAACGCCTTAGTATTCTGCGAAAGGAGGTTAAACTTTGCGAGGGTATCGTCGCCCGTAGCGACACCCTCAAAGAAAAACTCGCAGCTATACGGGCAGATGAACAAGAACAGCAAAGAAAGGAGCTGACAAAGAATGAACACAGGCGGCGAAGCAGCAGAACAAATCGTCCGAATGAGCTTGGAGGGCTTTGAGGTCGCTGCAAAAATCACAGGCGCAGGAGCGAAAAACATCGCCATCCTGCTGTATTCCATTCTGAAAGAAGAAAAGAAAACCAAAGGCAAGGCACGGCTTTCCTCAATGCTGCGCTCTGGAAAAGAGTTGAAGGTCTTTACCGTGAAAAATGACGACCTCAAAACATTCACGCAGGAAGCCAAAAAGTACGGCGTTCTTTATTGCGTCCTTGCAGACCGCAAGAATAACGACCCTAACGCAGAGGTGGATGTTATCGCCCGTGCGGAGGACGCATCTAAAATCAGCCGTATCGTGGAGCGCTTCCACCTTGCGTCGGTAGATACCGCTTCTATCGTAACCGAAGCGGAGAAATCCAAAGACGAAAAGAACGGACAGCCAGACCCAGAAATCACAACGCCCGAAAAGGCAGAAAAGGATAAGCTGCTTGACGAGCTTATGGGTAAGCCTGTCGGTAAGGAGGAAAACGCTCCAAACCCCTCGGTGGCAAAGACCGAAAAATCCCCTCAGTCCGAGCCTATCTCAGAGAAGCAAAGCAAATCCGCAGAGGGGGCTACTATGACTAAGGAAAAACCGTCTGTCAAAGAGGAACTGCGGAAAATCAAGGAGAGCCGCAAAGAACAGGAAGCGGACAAAGGCACTTCCGCCCTGGACAAAAGCGGAGCTTCCGACAGGGCTAAGAGTGCCAACGGCAAGACCGAACACAAACAGCCCCAGAGAAAAAAGAAACACAAAAAATCCAAAGAAGCGAGGTAAACAAGTATGAGTATCTATGATGTGTTCAGCGGCGGCAACAAACCGTTCGACAAAGAAGAATGGGCTGCCCAGAAGCAGGCACAGCGCAAAGAAGCCTATGAGCTGATTGACAACACCTGCTCCGAAATGATGAGCAGCGGCGACAGCTTCCGTCAGTATCTTGATGTGCAGGGACGGTTTGACCGCTATTCCGTAAACAACGCCATTCTGGTATCGGCACAGATGCCAGAAGCAACGCAGCTTAAAGAAAAAGCCGCTTGGAAGCAGAGCCGTGTCTATGTGAATAAGGACGCACAGAAAGTCGTTATCCTTGAGCCGAGCAAGGAGTACACCCGTGAGGACGGCTCTAAGGCGGTCGGCTACAACGCCAAAGAGGTCTATGACATTTCCGAAACCTCTGCAAAGGACAGACAGGAAGCGCAGGAAAAGAAATCTATGCGTGAACTTGTGTCGGCACTCATTGACGCAAGCCCCGTGCCTTTTGTACCTGTTGCAGACCTTGAAATGCCTGCCTACTACGATAGCGAACAGCAGAGCATTTTTATCCGCACGGGTCTTAACGAGGAACAGCTTTTCGTGAGTATGGCAAAGGAAGTATCAGCGGCGGTCTTTGACTTTAAGCATAACGAAAGCCGAGAAGCGTCCGAGTTCAAATCCTACTGCGTGGCGTATATGGTAAGCTCCCGATACGGCGTTGATACCAGAGGTTTTAATTTCTCCAGACTTCCGAAAGAGCTTGCGGAAACGGATACGCAGGTGTTCAAGGGAGAGCTTGGCTCTATGCGTGATGTTCTGGGTGAAATCCAGAGCGAAATGTATAAGAGTATGGAGAAGAACAAGCCTGCCAAAAGCAAGGAACAGGAACGATAAACGGAGGTACAGCCTATGAGAGAAGAACGATACCACATCGCACTTGATAAGTACGATAAAAATATCGTTATCAATGCGCTCAACACCCTGCGTACACGGCAGTTACAGGAGGAACGCCCCACCGAGCCTGTTGACGAGCTGATTAGCAAGGTAGCACACGCCCCGACAAAGAAATTCAAAGTCGTGCATTGCAGGTGCAATGAGGAACGATAACGACAAAAAGACGAGCCTAATCCTTTCCGCCTGCGGCGTCGTTCCCGTCGTGTGGCTTGCTCTGCTGACCGCCCCTTATGTGGGCGGCGGCATTGTAGAGATAATCCGAGGGCTGACCGATGCTATGGGCAGTCCCTTTGCCATAACCGTATGTGAGGACAGCGTAAAGACTGTCCTTATTTTTTTAGCCGCATACGGTATGGCTATCGGTATTTATTTCTCCACACGCAGGAACTACCGCAGGCGTGAGGAACACGGCTCTGCAAAATGGGGCAACGCCGATGCGCTGAATAAGAAGTATCGGGATAAAGACCCGTCCGAGAACAAGCTGCTGACCCAGAATGTCCGCATTGGTCTTGACGGAAAAAAACACCGCCGAAATCTCAACATTTTAGTCTGCGGCGGCTCTGGTGCAGGCAAAACACGCTTTTTCTGTAAGCCTAACGCTATGCAATGCAATACCTCTTTTGTGGCGCTTGACCCAAAGGGTGAAATCGTCCGTGACATCGGCGGTCTGTTGGAGAGCAAAGGCTATGAGGTGCGTGTCCTTGACCTAATCAATATGCACCGCAGCCATTGCTACAATCCCTTTGTGTATCTGCGCAACGACAACGATGTGCAGCGTTTGGTAACGAATCTGTTTAAGGCAACTACGCCAAAAGGCTCACAGTCGCAAGACCCGTTCTGGGATACGGCGGCAAGTATGCTGCTTCTTGCGTTGGTGTTTTATCTCAAATACGAAGCTCCGCCCGACGAGCAGAATTTCCCTATGGTTATGGAGCTGCTTCGTGCAGGCGAAGTCCGTGAGGACGACGACAGCTATGTAAGCCCTCTGGACGAGCTGTTTGACCGTCTGGAAATGGTAAACCCAGAGCATATCGCCCTCAAGTATTACAGGGATTATCACTCTGGCTCGGCAAAGACCTTAAAGAGTATTCAAATTACGCTTGCCGCAAGGCTTGAAAAATTCAATCTGGAGAGCCTTGCAGGGCTTACCGCCACCGATGAGCTTGACCTGCCGAGTCTGGGAGAAAAGAAAGTCGCCTTGTTTGCTCTGATACCCGACAATGATACGAGCTTTAACTTCCTTGTCAGTATCCTTTATACGCAGCTCTTTCAACAGCTCTTTTATCTGGCAGACCATAAATACGGCGGCAGCCTGCCCGTGCATTGCCACTTTATAATGGACGAATTTGCGAATGTATCGCTGCCCGATGACTTCGATAAGATTTTGTCCGTTATGCGTTCCAGAGGGGTATCGGTATCTATTATCCTGCAAAATCTGGCGCAGCTCAAAGCCCTTTTCGAGAAGCAATGGGAAAGCATTGTAGGCAACTGCGACGAATTTCTTTATCTCGGCGGCAATGAGCAAAGCACCCACAAATATGTGTCAGAGCTGCTCGGTAAGGAAACCATTGATACCAACACCTACGGAAAAAGCTCTGGACGAAGCGGCAACTATTCAACCAACTATCAAATATCGGGGCGTGAGCTTATGACCCCAGACGAAGTGCGTATGCTTGATAATCGCTACGCACTTCTTTTTATTCGGGGAGAACGCCCCGTAATGGACTTCAAGTATGACATTATGAAGCACCCGAATGTGAAGCTGACTGCTGACGGAGGGCAGCCACCGTATATTCACGGAGAGCCTACGCAGGCAGTCGCAACCCTTGTGTTTGACAGCGATATTCCGCAAAGCGCCGTAAGCGTAAACGCTGTCAGCACTTCCTACGAGCTTCTGTCCGATGAGGACTTGGAAGAAATATTCAACATCTAAAAGGAGGATTTATCTATGAAACTTTTTAAGAAGAACGAGGGCAAGAAAAGCGAAAAGCTGCCGATGTCTGGCAAGGTCAGAAAGGGCTTCCGCTTTTACTGCACGGCAGTAATGGCGTTGACCCTTGTTGTGGGAACTTCCGTGACCGCTTTTGCGGCGAATGACCCTATTGCCGTAGTCAATAACCTCTCCGACTTTATTTTCGGTCTGGTGAGAGCTGTCGGTATGATTATGCTCGGCTTCGGCATTGTGCAGATTGGTCTGTCCCTCAAATCTCACGACCCGTCCCAGAGAGCAAACGGCTTTTTGACCCTTGCAGGCGGCGTGGTCATTACCTTTGCGAAAGAAATCTTGACCCTTATCACAGGCTGAGCGAACAACAGACTGACACAAGACTGACGGTAACGGGGGCAGATCCGCTTTGCGGAATTGCCCCCGTTATCCAAATCAATAAGGAGGTGGTCGAATGTCTGATAATTGGATTGTGCAGAACTTGGAGAACGCTCTTGAAACTTGGAACGAGAAGCTGTCGGAGATATGGCAGCTCATTACCCAATCCCCAGAGAACTTTAAGGGCGGCACGATATGGAATGTTATCGTAAATATACACGGTGCGGTGCAGGCAATCGGGCTTGCGTTGCTCGTTCTCTTTTTTGTCGTAGGCGTAATGCGTACCTGCGGCAGCTTTGCAGAGGTCAAGAAACCAGAACACGCATTAAAGCTGTTTATCCGCTTCGCCCTTGCCAAAGGTGCTGTGACCTACGGCTTGGAGCTGATGATGGCTCTTTTCAATATCGTACAGGGACTTATTTCAACCATTATGAACGCCGCAGGCTTCGGAACGGCACAGCAGACGGTATTGCCGTCTGAAATCGTGACCGCTGTTGAGGACTGCGGCTTTTTTGAAAGTATCCCACTATGGGCAGTCACATTGATAGGCGGTCTGTTCATTACGGTGCTGTCGTTCATTATGATAATGTCGGTGTACGGCAGATTTTTTAAGCTGTACCTTTATACCGCCATTGCCCCTGTTCCGCTTTCCACTTTTGCAGGAGAGCCGAGCCAGAGCGTCGGCAAGAGCTTTATCAAGAGCTATGCCGCCGTGTGTCTGGAGGGCGCAATCATTGTGCTTGCCTGTATCATCTTTTCGCTCTTTGCGGCTTCGCCCCCTGCGGTTGACCCTAATGCTGCGGCGGTGTCTATGGTATGGAGCTATATCGGAGAACTTGTATTTAATATGCTCGTCCTTGTAGGTGCGGTCAAAATGTCTGACCGTGTTGTAAGAGAAATGATGGGCTTATAAAGGAGGTGCGACGAATTGGAAGTTAAGATAAACAAGGAAATCCGCAATTACACGGAGAGTATGTTTTTCGGGCTGTCTTTGCGACAGTTCGTTTTTTCGGTGCTTGCCTGCGGCGTGGCGGTAGGGCTGTATTTTCTGCTGCGCCCGTACTTCGGAACGGAAACTCTCAGTTGGGTATGTATCCTCGGTGCTGCGCCCTTTGCTCTGATGGGCTTTGTCAAGTACAACGGTATGAACGCCGAGCAGTTTGTTTTGGCGTGGATTAAATCGGAGTTCCTTATGCCGAAAAAGCTGATGTTTCAGCCCGATAATCTCTACTATGAAACGCTGAAAGCAACAATCCAAAATCACGAAAAGGAGGCGTTGAAGAACAATGCTTAAAACACTCAAAAACCTGTTCAAGCAGGATAAGGAAAAGTTTGTCGTGCCGAAATCGGTGCAGAGCGTTATCCCGATTAAAACTATCTGGGATGACGGTATCTTTCTTGTCGGCAAGAACAAATACGCTAAGACATTCAAATTTGAGGACATCAATTACGCCGTAGCAAGCCGTGAGGATAAGGAAGCGATGTTCCTTGAATACTCGGAGCTGCTTAATTCTCTTGACAGCGGAGCTACTACGAAAATCACTATCAATAACCGCCGCTTGAACAAAGCGGACTTTGAACAGACGATACTCATTCCTATGGCTGATGACGGTCTGGATAAGTACCGCAAGGAATATAACAAGATGCTCCTTGAAAAAGCAACGGGAGCAAATTCTATTGTGCAGGACAAGTATGTGACGGTATCTGTCTGCAAGAAAAACATCGAGGAAGCCCGAAACTACTTCGCCCGTGTGGGCGCTGACCTTATTGCCCACTTTTCCCGTCTGGGGTCACGCTGCGTAGAGCTTGAAGCCGAGGAAAAGCTCCGCATTTTTCACGACTTTTACCGCACAGGCGAAGAAACGGCGTTCCGTTTCGATATTTCCCAGACGATGCGAAAGGGTCACGACTTCAAGGACTTTATCTGCCCCGACACCTTTGAATTTGAAAAGGACTGTTTCAGAATGGGCGACAGATACGGGCGTGTGATTTTCCTCAGAGAATACGCCGCCTATATCAAGGACAGTATGGTAGCGGAGCTTTGTGAGCTGAACAGAAATATGATGCTCTCTGTTGACATTATCCCCGTTCCCACAGATGAAGCCGTGCGAGAGGTGGAAAACCGACTGCTCGGCGTGGAAACCAATATCACGAATTGGCAGAGAAAGCAAAATCAGAACAACAACTTTTCTGCCGTTGTGCCGTATGACTTGGAGCAGCAGCGAAAAGAAAGCAAGGAATTCCTTGATGACCTTACGACCCGTGACCAGAGAATGATGTTCGCCGTGCTGACTATGGTGCATACGGCTGACAGCAAGGAGCAGCTTGACAGCGACACCGAAGCGTTGCTCACGACTGCCAGAAAGCACTTGTGTCAGTTTGCCGTGCTGAAATATCAGCAGATGGACGGACTGAATACGGTGCTGCCCTTTGGCGTGCGAAAAATTGACGCCCTGCGTACCCTTACTACGGAAAGCCTTGCGGTTTTCATTCCGTTTCGGGTGCAGGAAATTTATCACGAGAACGGCGTTTATTACGGGCAGAATGTAATCAGCAAGAATATGATTATCGCCAATCGCCGTCACTTGCTCAACGGTAATTCCTTTATCCTCGGCGTATCGGGTGCAGGCAAATCCTTTACAGCAAAGGAAGAAATGACGAACATCATTCTGACCGACCCCAATGCCGATATTATCATTATTGACCCAGAGCGAGAGTATTCGCCGCTTGTAAAGGCAATGCAGGGCGAGGTCATTCACATCTCGGCAACGAGCGAAAACCATATCAACGCTATGGATATGAACTCCGATTACGGTGACGGCGCAAACCCCGTTATCTTGAAATCGGAGTTTATTTTGTCGCTTTGCGAACAGCTCATCGGCGGCAGCAGTCTTGGCGCAAAGCAGAAATCCATTATTGACCGCTGTACCGCTTCGGTATATCGGTATTATCAGCAAGGCAACTATATGGGAACGCCGCCGACCTTGCAGGACTTCCGTGAGGAGCTGTTGAAGCAGGACGAGCCAGAAGCACAGGAAATTGCCCTCGCCATTGAGCTTTTCACGGACGGCTCTTTGAATACCTTTGCCAAGCATACGAATGTGGATACCCACAGCCGCCTTATCTGCTATGACATTCTTGACCTCGGCAAGCAGTTACAGCCTATCGGTATGCTTGTTGTTCTTGACAGTATCTTAAACCGCATTACCCAGAACAGAGCCAAAGGCAGAAACACTTTCATTTTCATTGATGAGATTTATCTGCTCTTTCAGCACGAATACTCTGCAAACTTCCTCTTTACGCTTTGGAAAAGAGTAAGAAAATACGGTGCGTACTGCACGGGCATTACGCAGAATGTGGACGACCTTTTGCAGAGCCACACGGCAAGAACAATGCTTGCCAACAGCGAGTTTATCATTATGCTCAACCAAGCGTCCACAGACCGTATCGAGCTTGCCAAGCTCCTTAATATCTCCGACCTTCAGCTCAGCTATATCACGAATGTCGGCGCAGGACAGGGGCTTCTCAAGGTTGGCAGCTCCCTTGTGCCGTTTGTCAACAAGTTCCCACGCAATACCGAGCTTTACAAGCTGATGACGACCAAGTTCGGAGAGGTGTAAAATGCTGAAATTGCGGTGTTCGTGTCGTATCGTGAGAGGTTAGCAAAAATAATCATGTTGATTAGTGTGAAAATTCAAGGAAATTTCATTGATTTTTGCACGAATATCTGCTATACTATGGTCAGTACCTTTAAGGAGGACTGCTTATGTATAGAAAGATTATGGGCTTCTTGGAAGCGTGGAAAGAAAGCGAACACCGCAAACCTCTTATTTTACAGGGCGCAAGACAGGTCGGAAAGACCTATTCCATTCTGGAGTTCGGGCGTACCCATTACGAAAATGTGGCATACTTCAATTTTGAAACCA